>Ga0007834_1000039_pt1 | contig 62615 bp, 52 predicted proteins | sample CryBogCBE06Nov07_FD_71233 | JGI IMG/M metagenome (GOLD analysis project Ga0007834, IMG submission 71233) | Freshwater microbial communities from Crystal Bog, Wisconsin, USA - CBE06Nov07 | ecosystem: Environmental > Aquatic > Freshwater > Lake | place: Crystal Bog, Wisconsin, USA | collected...
AAAATGCTCGCCCTGATCCACATCAAAGCCCGGAATAGGCGCGCCGAAAGGCGCTGCCACCAGCCCAAAGACCGAATAGGCCGCCGCAATCACAGCTATGGCCTGCACGAGTTGATAGGCCCTGTCAGGATTGCGGCACAGTTGCAGCGACAGCCAGAATACGCAGGCGGCCGTCACAAGGCGCAGCAAGGACAAAGTGGTGAGGTCACGATTGATGGATATGGAGCCTGCCAGCGGGCGGTTCAGCGTATCCGCTGCCATGCTCCACATCGGATGCTGCAAAACCTGCGGCACAAAAGTGAAATTCTGGATCAGAATCCAGACAACCACCGCCAGAAAACAACAGGCAGGAAACCAGATCGTCCGCAGGCTGATCTGATGCGGGCGACCTTTCAGCAGCAGATAAAGCTCGAATACAATGACGCAGGCACCAAACAACAAACCATTGATGCCCCATGCTGCGACGCGGTTGCTGCCCAGCCAGAATGGCACCCATGCCAGCCCATCCACAAGAATGGCAAAGAAAAAGGCTTCAGCCGCATCGGTCTGGCTCATCGGAATGTGGTGTGTGTCGTAGTGTATAAGCGCCAATGTCGTCCCGCCTGCTGCTGTGCTGCTCCTGTGTTTTCGTGTCAGTTCGGACTGACAACAGGTGAAGGTGAAAATGCACCACTCACCACGCCGGACACCGGCGAAATATCATTTGGACTCACCGCGAGCAGCGAGGCCACCGCCGCAGAAAACAATGGGTCGGCGGACTTGGCCTTCTTGAGAATAGTTTCAGCCATTTCAGGCGATTTCAGCTCGGGTGAATTGACCGCACCGGCCACGCCGCGCGCCAGCGCAGCCCTTTGTTCCGAATTCGCGCCCTCAACCAATGCAATCACCTGCGGGGCAAGGGATATATTCGCGATCAGCAATTTCTCAATGAACAGGGCCATATCCGGCCCGCCTTTCGGATATTTCTTCAAAAGCAATGCCATTTGTATCGAGACATTCAAAGGCTTTGAAAATTGCGATCCTTTTGAAGGGGCGGCTTCCTGTGCCCATACGGGGGCCAGATTCAGACACGCAAGAGCGAGAAGCGTGCAAAACATTCGTGACGGTTTCATCTTCCTGCCTTTCCGATGCTCAATAATGATAATTGATACCAGCCGTATAAATATCCTGCTGATAGCCCGCATGGGTCAGATGGGACGTGAGATTGACATATTGATAATCAAGCCTGAGATCAAAATTGCGGCGGATGTCATAACCCAGCCCCATGCCGGTGGTTACATAATGATCGTCGGCCTTGTCCTGATTGTAATGGGTGAGACCATATCCGACACGTCCCTCGGCAAACCAGTCGGGCGACAACATATACCGGCCTGTGGCCACCGCGCGCGAGGTGCTGACGGTCTGGGCGGTGGGCAATGTCTGCGCGGATATGGAGACATTATGGTCAATATTGGCCTTAAAGGTCAGAGAGGGCGTTGGCACATAGGTCACATTCATCCCTACAACGGGGGATTGTGAGGCGCCGGATACAGGTGAGGATGAATGTTGCGAGGCAAAACCGGCATAGATCTCGCCCTTGACGGTTGCACTTCTGTCGGTGCCCACACCAGCAACCGCACTATAGGTCTGCGCGTCCAGACCCGCCACCTGATAGGTCCGCAACTGCACGCCGGGCTCCACAAACGCATAGATCGCCGGAGCAATGTAATATCCGGCCTTCGCGGACGCGCTGGTGCTGACAGCGTTCTGCCCCTTCAGGTCGGCATCGTCATAGAGATCATTCTGCACCATGGAGGAAAGGCTTAAGAAGCCCTCACCAAATGTCTTTTCAACAGAAACAGCAGCGCTCCACTGGGTTTCTTCCTGTCCGGACACCGCAAGCGCATTCCACAGCGGGCTGAGCGGCGACGTGGCCTGTTGCGGATTGATCGCCTCCTGCACGCCGGTCTGGCGCACAAAACCACCGCTCACATTCACAGACAGATCCGGCTGGAGTTTGAGGGTGTGACTGATCCCAAACGCGCCCTGAACCTGTTGTGCTTCCAGTTCACCATTGTAAAACTGCGCATCCAATACGGCATAAATATCGGTCTTTTGAATGCCATTGTCCCGATACAACTCGAATGAGGGGTTGAGATCATAACCGAAACCGGATTTTTTGTTTGTTTCCGTACGATTGATATTGTCGTTGAAAACGGTGGCCTGCGTCACAGAGGGATATAACAACCAGCCCGCCAGAAACATGGCCTGTTCCGGATTGCGCTCCCCCACAGAACCTGCATCCTGCGCATGTGCCACGCCCGCCATGACACAGATTGTCATGGCAAAGAAGCAAAACATACTCTGAAAAGAGAACCGCATCAAAAACTCACCGCTGTAATAAAAATTAAAAAATAAAATAAAAGCAATATTTTAGAAATAACGCTCCGGAATGCGGATCAAATCTCCGGGCACAACCGGAATGGACGGGCTCAACGGATATTCCATAAAATCCTCATCGCTGGAGTGTTTGATCAGCACGGTTGACTGGCTGGCGCGATAGGTTGTGCCACCGGCCAGCGCAATGGCGCTGAGCAGATTCAGGCCGCTCTTGAACGGATATTCACCCGGCTTGCTGACCTCGCCGAGAATATAAAAGGGCTTGAACGAGATCACATCCACTGTAACCTTGGGGTCGCGCAGATACTGGCTTTTAAAACGGGCCGCGAGCGCCTTTTCGAGGTCCAGCTTGCTCAAACCCGCAGCCTTAACTGTGCCCGCAAGCGGCAGAGACACAAATCCGGCCGGATCAATCTCATATTCGCCCGAGAGGCGATCCTCGCCAAAGACCGTGATTTTGATTTTATCGCCACGTTGCAGATTGGGGGCCGTTGTGGCGGCCAGCTCAATCATTTTTTGCTGATCTTGCAGAGATATAGAGCCGACATTTGCGCCCACCTCACAAGAGGCCACAGCAAAACCCATCAATAATACTGCACACCGAAATGAGCGGCCAATCATAATTACCTCGGACAATTCACAAAAAATTAAGATTTATAAAACATAATCATTACAAGTTGAATGGTAGACATATCCGTGCCTCAGGCTGCGGGCATGTTTACCATTCGTTAACACATAGCATAATGATGGCTAAAAAAACATATATGTTTCCATTATGGTTAATAGGCAAGCCCGCAAAATATTTTTATGGTCTTAGAGAAATACACAAATAATTTCAGATATTTGTTGAAATTTCTTAGTCTCGCCCCGCGCTGTCACTGGTCATCGCGCACGACAGTTATAAACAGCCTTTGATCATTTTCCAGAACAACGGACGTTAATTTGCGGGTTGCATAGGCCCCTGTATCGACATTAATCCGGCTGAGCAGGTTTTCAGGGCGGGGCCGCGGCGTATGGCCGTGCACAATTACCTTCTCAAACATGCCGTCATAATTAAGAAAAGCATCGCGTATCCACAAGAGATCGGAAGGTTTTTGCTGGTCTAACGGCACGCCGGGGCAAACACCGGCATGTACAAAATAATAACCGTCGATTTCAACATAATGTACCAGAGATGCTATAAATTGCTTATGGGATTCGGGCACAAGCCTGTTCAGCTGTTCGCCAAAGGCCACAAGTTCTGGCGGGGTCAGCCTGCGGGCGGCTGAATTGAGGCCATAGCTGACCGCAGTTTCGCTGCCGCCATAGTCCAGCCAGGCCGCCCCGGCGACCGGTGAATTTAAAAAATCCAGAAATAATTGCTCGTGATTGCCACTCAAAAAAAAATGATTCGTGCCGGGCAGAGTGCTGGACGAAAGCCGCTCAATAACAGCGGCGCTGCCATGGCCACGATCAATATAATCGCCCAGAAACACAAGAATGGACTCGATACAGGGGCGTTTTGCAAGGTCATATTCAATCAGGGCCAGCATCTGCTCCAGCAGTTCAATCTGCCCATGCAAATCACCAATGGCATAGACCCTGCGGCCGGGCTGAACATATCCCAGCGGAATGAGCGCCGCTTCTGGCTGGGCCAGCGCAACCTTATATCGGGTAAATGGCTTTAAAATATTCCAACCCATCCGATGTTCAGTCTTTTCTCATGTCGCAATCAATGGTGTTTCAATCAAATGATGAAAAAATATCTCTTGAATTCAATTTAAACAGCTTAAGCCGCAGAACCGCAACCTTAAAAAGCATATAAAGGCGCAGCTAGACCTGCTCCACATGCACAATGCCCGGCATGGCCTTGATCGCACCGGCCAGTTGCGGTGTCACCGGCACTTTTTGCGGCAGGCGCAGTTCCACCTCATTGCGGTTTTCAATCATCAGAATCAACGAGACCTCGCCTGTGCCTCGCAGATCTTTGGCCTCCCGTCGCTGGCGCTCCAGCCGCTCGGCCAGTTGCGGAAAGATTTTCGGATCGCGCACAAAAATCTTGAGGCCCATCTGCACCCGTTTGGCCGCCTGATCCAGCGGCTCCACATCCACAATGCGCGCCTTCACCTCATCCCCATCGAGCGAACCATGCAGGCTGATCAGAAGCACCGCGCCTTTTTCCAGCAGATCGCGGTAAAGATTTAGCCCTTCCTGAAACAAAATCGCCTCATATTGGCCGGAAGGGTCGGAAAGCGTGACAATCCCCATTTTATTGCCGGATTTGGTGCGCCGCTCCTGCCGATCCAGCACGGTCGCGGCCACACGCGCGGCGGTCGCACCGCCACGCACGCTGCGCACAAATTCCGCCCAGCTGCTGAGCTTAAAGCGTTTGATCACTGCCGTATAATCCTCCAGCGGATGACCGGAGAGAAAAAAGCCAACGGCCTCAAATTCCTTGCGCAGCCGCTCGATCGGCTCCCAGCTGGCCACGCGGGGCATGGCCAGTGGCGCATTGTCCTCCACCATGCCAAACAGGCCGCTTTGTCCGGCCTGACGCTCAGACTCCGTGCGGTTGGCCAGCGCCAGCACCGGTTCAATCGCCGCCTGTGCTCTGGCGCGGTCGGGCTCCAGCGCGTCAAATGCCCCCGCCGCCGCCAGACTTTCCAGCACTTTTTTATTCACCTCTCTCGGGCTGATCCGACGGGCAAAATCACCAAAATCCTTGAAGGGCACAGAACCGCGCGCGGCCACCAGATGCGCCACTTGCGCCTCGCCCGCACCCTTAATGGCTGAAAGCGCATAGCGGATGAACAAGCGGCCACTTTCACTATGCACATCAAAATCCACGCCGGATTTATTAATGGATGGCGGCTCAACAACAATGTCCAGTCGTTTGGCCTCATTGCGAAATTCAGCCAGCTTATCGGTGTTGGATTTATCCAGTGTCATTGATGCGGCGAGAAATTCCACCGGATAATTGGCCTTGAGATAGGCGGTCTGATAGGCAATCAGCGCATAGGCTGCCGCATGGCTTTTGTTAAAGCCATAATCGGCAAATTTGGCCAGCAGGTCGAAAATCTCATTGGCTTTGGCCTCGGAAATGTCCTTTTCGAGGCAACCCCGCACGAAGCGGTCGCGCTGGGCGTCCATTTCCGACTTGATTTTTTTACCCATGGCGCGGCGCAGCATGTCGGCTTCGCCCAGCGAATAGCCGGAGAGGTCGCGCGCCACCTGCATCACCTGCTCCTGATAGATGATGACGCCAAACGTTTCTTTCAGGCCCGCCACCATCATCAGATGCGGATAGTCGGGCTCCTCCTCGCCCAGTTTGCGGGCACAATAGGTCGGGATATTGGCCATCGGGCCGGGGCGATAGAGCGCCACAAGGGCGATCAGGTCTTCAAAGCGGTCAGCGCGCATCTCGATCAGCGCCTTGCGCATACCCGCACTTTCCAACTGGAACACGCCGACAGTCTCGCCGCGGCCCAGCATTTCATAGGTTTTGGCATCATTCAGCGCAATGGCTGACATGTTGATGTCAATGCCGCGCGCGCGGATGAGGTTTTCGGCTGTCGCCAGAACGGTGAGGGTTTTCAGGCCGAGAAAGTCGAATTTCACCAGTCCGGCGGGCTCCACCCATTTCATATTGAACTGCGTGGCCGGCATGTCGGACTTCGGGTCGCGGTAAAGCGGCACCAGCTCATTGAGCGGCCTGTCGCCAATCACAATGCCGGCGGCATGGGTCGAGGCATTGGAATAAAGCCCCTCCAGCGTCGCGGCAATTTTCAGCATCTGCTCGACTTTGGGGTCGATGTCAGCGGCCTCGCGCAGTTTGGGTTCGGAGGAGAGCGCCTGCGCCAAGGTCACCGGTGCAGCCGGATTTTGCGGCACCAGTTTTGCCAGCTTGTCCACCTGCCCCAGCGGCATTTCCAAAACGCGGCCTACATTGCGCAACACGCCGCGCGCCAGAAACGAACCAAAAGTGATGATCTGCGCCACGCGGTCCGCGCCATAGCGCTGGCGCACATAAGCAATCACCTCATCGCGGCGGTTCTGGCAAAAATCAATATCAAAATCCGGCATGGACACACGTTCGGGGTTCAGAAACCGCTCGAACAGCAGGCCAAAGCGCAAGGGGTCAAGGTCGGTGATGGTCAGGGCATAGGCCACCAGCGACCCCGCGCCCGAGCCGCGCCCCGGCCCCACCGGAATGCCATGGGCTTTGGCCCATTTGATAAAATCCGCCACAATCAGAAAATAACCCGGAAACTGCATCCGGACGATGACGCCCAGCTCAAAGGCCAGCCGCTGGCGATAGTCGTCCGCCGTCGCGCCCTCGGCCATGCCATGCAAGCGCAAACGCTCCTCCAGACCAGCCTCGGCCTGCGCGGTAAGGGCCGCCACCTCGTCCAATGGCGTGCCGTCCTCATTGGTGAAGCGCGGCAAAATCGGCTTGCGGGTGCGCGGGCGCATCGAGCAGCGCAGCGCAATTTCCACACTATTGGCTGTGGCTTCCGGCACATCGGCAAAAAGAGCCAGCATTTCGCTGCGGGTTTTAAAGCGGTGCTGCACCGAGAGACGGCGGCGCTCCTCCACCGAAATAAAGGTGCCATCCGCCACGCAAAGCAGCGCATCCTGCGCCTCAAAATCAGAAACAGCGGCAAAATAGGGCTCATTGGTTGCCACCAGCGGCAATTCATGCGCATAGGCCAGTTCCAGCAGTTCCGGCTCTATGCGCTTTTCTGAGTCAAGCCCGTGGCGTTGCAATTCAACATAGAGGCGGTCGCCAAATGCGGCCTTCAGGGCCAGAAGGCGACGCGCGGCAATTTCGGGCCGCTCCGCCGCCAAGGCTCTGTCGAGTGGGCCGGTGGGGCCGCCAGTCAGCGCAATAACACCGGCGCTGTGCTGCGCCAGCGCGGCCATTGTCACATGCGGCACATCCCCCGCGCCCGGCTCCAAAAAGGCCGCCGAGCCGAGCTTCATCAGATTGTCATAGCCTTCAGATTTGGCTGCCAGCAGCACGACAGCCCCGCGCCCAATATGGTCGCGGTCAAAGCGGCGGCCAAAATCCTCCGCATCGGCAAAATCAACCATAAGCTGAATGCCAATAATCGGCTGAATGCCCATTTTGGCCATTTTTTCTGAAAATTCCAGCGCCCCGAACAGATTGTTGGTGTCGGTAATCGCCAGGGCTGGTTGATTATCCGCCTGCGCCAGTTTGGCGAGCTTGTCGATGGTCAGTGCGCCCTCACGCAGCGAATAGGCGCTGTGCACATGCAAATGCACAAAACCGACATCTTTGGGGGCGTTGCGGTCTCTGCTCATTTTGCCCGACTCATGTGAAATATAAATTTGAGAACACCATGCCTTCATTGCTCCTCACGCCCTCATCCTGAGGCGCGCGAAGCGCGTCTCGAAGGATGCGGGGAGAATACCCATAGTGAGACGCGAATATACCCTCACCCTACCCCTCTCCCAAAGGGAGAGGGAACTTTTAGAGCCTCTCCCAAATAAAATAACGCTCACACATCCTCACATCAGCGGTTTTTCTGCTTGTCATAAGGGTTAGCATTCTGGCGCAAGGTGATGCGGATCGGCACACCATAAAGCTGAAACGTATCGCGCAGACCATTGATGAGAAAGCGTTTATAGGATTCCGCCAACCCATCCAACTGGTTGCCGAACACCACAAAATAAGGCGGGCGGGCCTTGGGCTGGGTCATATAGCGGATTTTGATCCGGCGGCCCGAAATCGCGGGCGGCGGCGTCTGGTCAATCACCGCGCCCAGCCAGCGGTTGAGCTTGCCGGTCGAGATGCGGCGGTTCCATGTTTCCTGAACCTTCATCACCGCTTCCAGCAATTTGTCGAGCCCCGTGCCGGTAAGGCCGGAGGTTGGCACCACCGAAACACCACGAATTTGCGGAAACAGCCGGTCGGCTTCTTCTTTCAATTCGGAAAGTTTGGAGCCTTTGGCCTCGATCAGGTCCCATTTATTCAGGCCGATGACAATGGCCCTGCCCTCGCGCGAGGCGAGATCCACCAGTGACAAATCCTGCTTTTCAAAAGGAATGGTGGCATCGAGCAGCACAATCACCACTTCGGCAAATTTCACCGCGCGGATGGTATCGGCCACGGCGAGCTTTTCCAGCTTTTCCTCGACACGGCCACGGCGGCGCATTCCCGCCGTATCAAACACCTTGAGTTTGCGGTCGCGCCAGACATGGTCAATGCCGATCGAGTCGCGCGTGATGCCCGGCTCCGGGCCGGTCAGCAACCGTTCCTCACCCAGAATCGCATTGAGAAGGGTGGATTTACCGGCATTCGGGCGGCCAAGCACTGCAATGCGCAGGGGCTTGGTGATGTCGAGTTCGCTGCCGTCCTCCTCCTCGCCCAGCTCCAGCGCGGGGGTGTAATCCTCGCTCTCCGGCTCCGGCTCGGCGGTTTCTTTGGGCAGGCGCTCCAGCAAGGTGGTGTAAAGGTCGGAAAATCCGTCGCCATGCTCGGCAGACAGCGGCACTGGGTCGCCAAGGCCAAGGCCATAGGCCTCCATGGTGCCCGCGCTGCCCTCGCGCCCCTCGGCCTTGTTGGCAATGAGAATCACCGGCTTGTTGGCACGGCGCACCAATGCGGCAAAATGCTGGTCGCTTGGTGTCAGGCCGATGCGGGCATCAATGACAAACAGAATCGCGTCGGCATCGCCAATCGCCGCCTCGGTCTGTGCGCGCATACGCCCTGAAAGGCTGGCCTCGGCCCCCTCTTCCAGCCCGGCGGTATCAATAATCTTGAAGCGGAGATCGCCAAGTTTGGCGTCTCCTTCGCGACGGTCGCGCGTCACGCCCGGCTGATCGTCAACAAGGGCGAGTTTTTTACCAATCAGCCGGTTAAACAATGTCGATTTGCCAACATTTGGCCGACCAATGATGGCGAGTGTGAAGGACATGTTCAGCCGCCAGACTTCTGGGCCGGACGGGCCGATTGCACCAGTCCGATAAAGGCCTCGGCGCGCGAACGAATACCTTCCGGCGTCGCGGCATCCGCCACAATCGCGTCAAACCAGCGGCCGGCATTGTCATAATCTTTGGCTTTCAAGGCACTTAAACCCAGAAGCTCACGCGCTGCATGACGAAAGGGTCCGGTGCCCTGTGCCAGCGGCGACAGGCGTTGCTGCACATCCGCAGCGCTCATCGTGTCCACAGTCAGATAAGCGGATTGAATGCGCGCCACATCGCGTAAAACCGCATCAACAGACGCATCAGCGGCCAGAGCATCATAGGCTTTTGCACCGGCAGCGGCATCCTTGGCACCCAGTTGAGCGGCAAGCTGAAAACGGGCCAGCAGCGCATAGCCGGAAGGGCCGTCGGATTGCAGTTTCACCAGTGCGGCCTGTCCCTCATCCGCCTTGCCGGATTTGATCAAAGCGAGCGCCGCCTCATAACGCGCACCGGCGGCTTCGGCCTGTTTGGTCTGCCAATAGTCATATCCGCGCCAGCCCGCAGTGGCCAAAACAATCAGGAAGGCAAGTCCATAGATATAAATGCTATATTTATCCCAGAGGCGCGCCGCATTTTCGCGCCGCACATCTTCATCAACTTCCCGAAAAATATCAGACATTGTTTAACCCAATAAAATGTATCGCCTGCGCCCGCAAGGCACAGACAGAGTGTCCAACTCAAGCCGTTAGCACGAGTGAACATAAAAAGCGAGTGTTCCCATGCCCGCGCACCATCAATCGGGCGATAGGGCCTCAGACCGAATGAATGAGCTGCCCGCCCACCCACACCATTTTGACAATGCCCTGCAGGCGCGCGGCGTCAAACGGCGAATTTTTCGCCCGTGATTGCAATTTGAGCGCATCGACAACATATGGCGCATCAAGATCAACGCGGATAATGTCCGCCGGTGCCCCGACAGCAATGCGTCCCTGCGGCAGATTGAGAATTTTGGCCGGAGCTGCCGACATGGCCTCAAACAGACGGGACAAGCTCATATCCTCGGAGGCGACCAGCCGCAGCGCGGCAGAGAGCATGGTTTCAATGCCGATTGCGCCAAACGCCGCCTCGGCAAAGGGCACACGCTTGGTTTCCACATCCTGCGGATAATGGTCAGAGACAATCACGTCAATCAGGCCGCTGGCCACAGCCGCCACCAATTCTCTGCGTACATCCTCTGTAGGCAGGGGCGGGTTGACCTTCAGGAAAGTTCGATACCCGCCAATGTCATTTTCGTTCAGGGTGAGATGATTGATCGAGACGCCGCATGTCACCGGCAAACCGGCCTGCTTGGCCCGCCGGATCACATCCAGCGACAGCGGGTTGGTCACAGCCATGGCGTGATAGCGCGCGCCGGTCAGCTCCACCAGGCGGATGTCGCGCTCCAGCATGATGGTTTCCGCCTGCCAGGGGATGCCGGTCAGGCCCAGACGGCTGGCCCATTCCCCCTCCCCCATCACGCCATCTCCGCGCAAACTCTCATCCTGAGCAAAATGCAGAACCAGCGCGTCAAAATCACGGGCATAGGTCATGGTGCGGCGCATAATGCCTGCCCGCTCTATGCTCTTTTTGCCATCGGTAAAGGCAAGGGCACCGGCCTCCTGCAACAGGCCGATTTCAGAAATTTCCTGTCCGGCGAGTCCTTTGGTCAGAGCCGCCGCAGGATAAATCCGCACATCGGCCTTTTCACCGGCGCGGCGGCGCAAATAATCCACAATCGCCGGATCATCAACACAAGGCTCGGTATTGGGCATGGTGAGGAGCGAAGTGACGCCGCCAAACATCGCCGCGCGGCTGACAGAGGCCAGTGTCTCCCGATATTCCCCGCCCGGCTCACCAACAAAAGCCTGCATATCGAGAAGCCCGGGGCTGAGGAGATCGCCTTCACAATCAATGATCTGCGCGCCCTCCGGCACAGAATCATTGCGGATATGCGGGCCAAAATCGGCAATACGCCCGCCCCGCAGCACCATGCCGCCACGGCTGCCATCGGTAAAATGACCATTGACCAGCGCAATCATGCGGCGCCTCCCATGCGCGGCGCAGGATCACGGGGCAGATGCTGCGACAGCGCCTCCAGCACCGCCATGCGCACAGCCACACCCATTTCCACCTGTTCGCGAATGAGGCTTTGTGCGCCATCGGCCACTTCGGAGGCAATTTCAACCCCGCGGTTCATCGGGCCGGGGTGCATGACCAGCGCATCGGACTTAGCCAGCGCCAGCCTTTCCGCACTCAGGCCCCAGAAGCGGAAATATTCACGGGTTGAGGGCACAAAAGCGCCATTCATCCGCTCACGCTGCAAGCGCAGCATCATGATAATATCAGCATCGCGCAGGCCCTCATTCATATCACGGAAGACCTCGACACCCAGCGCCTCGATGCCTGCGGGCAGCAGAGTTGAGGGGCCGATCACCCGCACCCGCGCGCCCATGGCATTGAGCAGGATAATATTGGAGCGTGCCACGCGCGAATGCAAAATATCGCCGCAAATGGCCACGACCAGCCCTTCGATCCGCCCTTTGTTGCGACGGATGGTCAGCCCGTCCAGCAAGGCCTGTGTCGGGTGTTCATGAGCACCATCCCCTGCATTGATGATGGAGCAATCAATCTTACGGGCGAGAAGATGCACAGCCCCCGCTGCGGCATGGCGCACCACGATCAGATCAGGCCGCATGGCATTCAGCGTCATCGCCGTATCAATCAGCGTTTCGCCTTTTTTCACAGATGAATTGGCGACCGACATATTCATCACATCGGCGCCGAGGCGCTTGCCCGCCAGCTCGAAGGAGGCCTGTGTACGGGTGCTGTTTTCAAAAAACAGATTGATCTGCGTGCGCCCGCGCAGCACGGCCCGTTTTTTTTCAACCTGCCGCGACACATCCACAGCCTCATCGGCCATATCCAGCAGCAGTTTGATCTCAAGCGGGCGAAGGCCCTCAATCGAGAGAAGATGGCGGTGAGGAAAAAGCGGAGCTGACGTCATGCGCCCTCTATAAAGACTGCAATGCAACAGGACAAGCACTCTGGTAGCCCCAGAAAAGCGATGCACATAAAAAAACCCCGGGGACAAAACCCCGGGGCCTGAGCTCAAACCTGAAAAATCAGATTAGAACGAGCGAATGACGCGGAAGTCAACCTGGAAGTCCGAGGACTTGGTCTTGCCAATTTCAACAGTCTGAAACTCACAAGGCTTGTCTTCATAGCGGATGTAGGTGGTGTCGATACCGAATTCCAGACCCTTAACCGGGGTCCACTTGGTAACCTGGCCGATAGCATAGACATTATAGTCAAATGCGTAACTCTGATCCGAGCCATTATCAGAATAACGGTTCTGACCATAGCTGCCACCGATTGTGGTGCTGACAGTTGGCGACCAGTTGTGCTGGAAGTCAACAATCGCATTCCAGCCGGTCTGGTCGTGGCCAACACCATTTTCATCAATGATGTGATCATAGTTAACATTGGATACGCCAGCTTCACCATCAGCGAAGCCACCAAAACGCTGGCCAGAACGGGTCAGGCCGCTGAAGGCAATCGCGTTCTTGTCATAGTTAGCCTGGAAGCCGATGAAATCGCCAGCAGCAAGGGTAGGCAGGTTGATCTTGGCATAAGCGCCGAGGCCATAACCATTGATGGTTTTTGAGGAGTCTGTATAACCCCAAGCTTCAGCACTGTGGAAACCGGCGTCAACACCAGCCTCACCCCAGCCCTGCTTCACAGCCAACTGACCAACAACGTCCGGAGCGCGGTTGCCTGCAGTCCAGACTTCATAACCGCCTATACCGGTGGCGTTTGATTTGGAATCTTCAACCGAGATTGTTGCCGAGAAGCCACCACCGAAAGAAGCGGTATACTGCAACGCATCAACCGAGTAGTCAGGGTTGAACATGGCATGGTTGTAACCGGATTCAATGTGGTTGAACAGGGTTTCAACCTTACCAGCGGTCAGGCCAGCGAAGGTCAGATAGGCCTTGTCGAGATAGGTGTTGGTGGTGCCACCGCCAACGTTAAACGAACCAGGCGCACCAGCTTCGGTTTCGAGAGCCAAATGGGTGGTCAGGTCGCCGTAAGAGGTCTTGGTAACAGTGTCGGTTGTCAATTCAGCATCAACCGAGATGTCGAAAGCATGCTGCCCATATTGAGCCTGAGACGCATTGGCATTTGAAGCCACGTTCTGGCCATGCGCGTCAACTTCAACATAGCCCGAAATCTTCAGGCAGGTGTCGGAACCCGGAATGTAGAAGTAACCTGCGCCGGCAGCGTCGCAGATCTTGACGTACTGTGCAGGAGCTGCCTTCTTGGAAGGAAGATCAGCGGCCTGAGCGGAAGCAACGGCAACGAGGGCAGCTGCTGAACCGAGAAGAAGGCTCTTTGTAAGAGTCATTGAAATAATCTCCGTTAAAATAAACTTTTTTAAAAACCTGCTTCGCTTAAATTGTGAACCAGAGGTTCATGCAGAAAGCGTTTTTCCCAAAATCACTTTATTCAAAATAACGAGGCCAGGCTCGAGTGGAACAGGCAACCCCGTTCGCATGACAAACATGCGTGAATCGAAGCGCTGCCGCAACGGAGATTTACGCAAAACGCGGATTTTGCATGGCTTTTGCGAAGAATGTTGCACAAAAGTCACGGTTTTCTAACACGCGAACCGCAGATCAAACACCGGCTTAATGAATTATTAACCAATAAAAACAATATTTTAACGCAGCATAAATATTGAGAAAACGCTAAATGACGCGGCACCGTTCCGGCAGGCGTTTGCTTCACCGCACAATCATAAAACTGTCACATTTTCTCTCAGGCTTTGAATGCCGCAGGGCAAAGCCTCTGTGTCACAGGCAAAGGGCGACATAAAAAACCCCCGGAGCAGGCTCCGGGGGCAAGTTGATATCAACTGAGTGCTCAGCACCCAGCCGAACGATCATATTAGAACGAACGGATGACGCGGAAGTCAACCTGGAAGTCCGAGGACTTGTTGTCGGTTGATGTGAAGCCAGTGGTGGCCTTATCCGAATAACGGATATAGGTGGTGTCCACACCGAATTCCAGACCCTTGACCGGGGTCCACTTGGTCACCTGACCGATACCATAAGCGTTATAGTTCGGAGCAGCAGAGAAGCCAGAGAGGCTGTTAGCATTGCTGAAACGATTCTGACCATAGCTGCCGGCAATGTCAGTAGACACTGTTGGCGACCAGTTATGAACCAGCTCAGCAATTACGTTCCAACCCTTCTGGTTATGGAAGGCCCCAGTGCTGTCAACAGCAATATCAGCCTGTGTTGCACCAACGCCGAAACGCTGGCTCGAACGGGCCAAGCCGCTATATTTGAAAGCATTCTGATCGTAGTCAGCCTGCAAGCCGATGAAGTCGCCTGCAGCGAGCATTGGCAGGTTGATTTTCACATAACCACCAATACCATAGCCAGTCTTATTTGAGCTGCTCAGATATGTTGTTGTTGATGTTGTTGTTGTACCAGAGACACTTGAAAGAGCAATAGATGCGTTATGCAGCGCACCATCAATGCCGGCTTCACCCCAACCCTGCTTAACCGAAAGATTGGCAACAACGTCGGGAGCACGACCGCCATTCAAAGTACCAGTTTCACCTGACGATGAAGTGCTGCTAAGTGAAAAATTATTCGCTACACCCTGACGGACTGATGTTGAATCTTCAACACCGATCTGAGCCGAGAAGCCACCACCAAATGATGCGGTATAACGCAGAGCTTCAACCGAGAAGTCTGGGTTGAAGTCACGATGGTTATAGCCACCTTCAATATGATTGAAAGAGGTTTCAACATAACCAGCGGTGAGGCCCGCAAAGGTCAAATAGGCTTTGTCGATATAGGCAGATGCATTGCCGTTATATGAGTTTGATGCACCAACGTCAGCTTCGTAAGCAAGGTGAGAGGTCAGGTCACCATAAGAAGTCTTGGTGACGGTATCGAGTGTGATTTCGGCATCAATCGAAGTATCGAAAGAATTCTGAAGACGGTGAGCCGATGTGTCAGACTTTGTGTTCTGACCACGAGCGTCCACTTCCACATAGCCCGAAATTTTCAGGCAGGTGTCGGAACCCGGAATGAAGAAATAGCCAGCGCCAGCAGCGTCACAGATTTTCACATACTGAGCAGGGGCGGCCTTCTTGGAAGGAAGATCGGCAGCCTGAGCGGAAGCGGCAGCCACGAGAACGGCAGCCGAACCGAGAAGAAGGCTCTTGGTAAATGTCATTGAATTATTCTCCAGTTATATGACCTAGCGAATGTGAATTGGCGTGTTTATCGATACGCAAAACATCACCATTCAACAAAATGCACTGTTTATTTGAAGCTCAACGAATGTTTAAACTTCAAATTTAAACTCCATTTCTGAAGTCTCATTGCAAAATAATTTTATTACAGATTCGTGCAACATTAATATCGAATTCTCATTGCATTGCATGTCACATTAACAATCCATGTTGCAATAAAGTCACAAATTAAGGGTCATTATAACAGATATAATCGTGCGGACTTGACGCTAGGTTATGTAATATCAGATTTAAATCTTATCAATTCGAATATATGAGCACATGTTTTCCGACTTAACCGGATCAATCCGCAAGAAATACATATAAAAAAACCCCCGCGGAAGCGGGGGCTAAAACTCTCAACGGCTTATCTGTCAGGCTCTGCCTGAGCCGCGGCGTGGAGAATGGTTCTTACGCCTTGGCTTTGTTATATACGTCAAAAAACACAGCGGCGAGCAAAACCAGCCCCTTGATGACCTGCTGCAAATCAATGCCGATGCCAAGGATCGACATGCCATTGTTCATCACACCCATGACAAAAGCGCCAATCACCGCGCCAATGACCTTGCCCACGCCGCCAGAGGCCGAGGCCCCGCCGATGAAACAGGCGGCAATCACATCCAGCTCGAAGCCCGCGCCCGCCTTGGGCGTGGCCGTATTGAGACGCGCGGCAAAAATCATACCCGCCAGCCCGGCCAACACACCCATATTGACAAAAGTATAAAAGGTGAGCCGCTCAGTTCTGATGCCGGAGAGGCGCGCCGCCTTCTCATTGCCGCCCAGCGCATAAATACGCCGGCCAATGGTCGTGCGCGTGGTCACAAATGTATAGAAGGTGATGAGCACCGCCATGATCACCAGCACATTCGGCAGGCCGCGATAGGAGGCCATCAGAAAGGACAGATAGACAATGGAGAGAACAATCAGGATGTTTTTGACATAAAACACCAGAAGAGGCTCGTTTTCATAGGCATGTTTCTGGTGCTGACGCCGCTGCACCACATTGGTATAGACCAAAGCCAGCGCCGTCAGCGTGCCGATCACCAGAGAGGCCAGATTCAGCTCCGCAGAGGCCGGCAGGGTTCCGCTCAGAAAATCCGGAATAAAGCCATTGCTCATGTGCTGAAACGCTGAAGGGAATGGCCCGACAGAACGCCCATTGAGAAAATAGAGCGACAGGCCCTTGAACACCAACATACCGGCCAGCGTGACAATGAAGGAGGGAATCTTGAAAAAGGCGACAAAATAGCCCTGCGCCGCGCCGATCAACCCGCCAATAGCCAGACACACCAGCACTGTGACCGTCGTGTCGATTTTATAATCGACAATCATCACCGCCGCCATGGCCCCGACAAAGCCGACAACCGACCCCACCGAGAGGTCAATATGCCCGGCCACAATCACCAGCAACATGCCCAGCGCCATGATGATGATGTAGGAATTTTGCAAAACAAGGTTGGTGAGGTTCAAAGGCTGCAACAGCACGCCATTGGTCACCACCTGAAAAAACAGCATGATGACAACCAGCGCCAGCAACATCGCATAATCACGAAGGTTGCTTTTCAGGAAACCGAGCGACATTTTGGGTGACTTGGCCGGTTTTGCGGCCTTGTGGTCGAGACTCATTGCACCATTTCTCCCGTTTGCTGTCCTGATTTATCTTGCCCCAGTTTCATGATCGCCCGCATGATTTTTTCCTGGCTGCCTTCGCTGGCCTGCATTTCGGCCACAAACTCGCCCTCGTTCATCACATAGATCCGGTCTGTGATGCCCAAAAGTTCCGACATTTCGGACGAGATGACGATCACGCCTTTGCCTTCGTCGGCAAGTTGCTGAATAATACAGTAGATTTCATATTTGGCGCCGACATCAATGCCGCGGGTGGGCTCATCGAGAATAAGCACCTGCGGCTGCGAAAACAGCCATTTCGACAGCACAACCTTCTGCTGGTTGCCGCCGGACAAATTCACCGTCTGCTGCATAACGCTGGAGGAGCGGATATTGAGGCGGGCGCGGTATTCATTGGCCACCTTCAGCTCACGCATTTCATTGATGACGCCGCGCTCAGCCACGCCGGGCAGATTGGCCAGCGAAATATTGTGCATGATATTGTCATTCAGCACGAGGCCGTAATTTTTGCGGTCTTCCGTCACATAGGCCAGACCATTGGCCACAGCCTTCTGCACCGTGCTGACATCAATGGTCTTGCCATGCAGCGAGACAGTGCCGGAAATTTTCTGGCCATAGGATCTGCCAAAAATACTCATCGCCAGTTCGGTGCGCCCTGCCCCCATGAGGCCGGATATACCGACAATCTCGCCGCGCTTGACGTGAAAATTCACTTTTTTAATCATTTCACGATCGGCGTGAATGGGATGGAACACCTGCCAGTCCCGCACCTCAAACACCGGTTCGCCGATTTTGGGCGTGCGTTTGGGATAGCGGTCGGCCATTTCGCGCCCCACCATATTGCGGATGATGCGGTCTTCGCTGATGTCCTCGGCGTGGCAATCCAGCGTCTCAACCGTTGCGCCATCGCGCAAAACAGTGATGGAATCGGCCACTTTTGAAATTTCATTGAGCTTATGGGAGATCAGAATTGAGGAAATGCCCTGCGCCTTGAACTCCAGCAGCAATTCGAGCAAAGCATTGGAATCGCTCTCGTTCAGGGAGGCGGTCGGCTCGTCCAGAATCAGCAGCTTGACCTGCTTGGACAGCGCCTTGGCGATTTCCACCAGCTGCTGCTTGCCCACGCCCATATTGGTGATGAGGGTTGAGGGTGGCTCCTTCAGCCCGACTTTTTTCAGCAGCTCTGCCGTCTTGCTGTAAACCTCGCCCCAGTTGATAATGCCGTTTTTAGCCTGCTCATTGCCCAGAAATATATTTTCGGCAATGGAGAGCAAAGGCACCAGCGCCAGCTCCTGATGAATAATGATGATGCCAAGGTGTTCGCTGTCCGAAATATCGCGGAATCTGCGCACTTCACCCTGATAAAGTATGTCCCCCGTATAGGTGCCATGCGGATAGACCCCGCTCAGCACCTTCATGAGTGTGGATTTGCCGGCGCCATTCTCACCCACAAGCGCATGGATTTCACCCTCCCGCACCTTCAGATTGACATTGGACAGCGCCTTGACGCCCGGAAATGTTTTGGTGATGCCCCGCATTTCGAGGATGATATTCATCAGAAACCCTCAGGCTATGGCCCTGGAACGCTCGCAGGTTTCCAAAAACCCGCCCCGCGCCGTTCAGGCACCCTTCAGCGTTGAATTCATTGGCAAATAGCAAAAACCCGGCATGAACACCATGCCGGGTTTCCGTTTATGACAGATTACTTGATCTGGTCGGCGGTGTAGTAACCGCTGCCGATCAGCACATCCTTATAGTTCTTGGCATCCACCAGAACCGGCTTCAGCAGGTATGACGGAACAACCTTGACGCCATTTTCATAGGTCTTGGTGTCGTTCACTTCAACCTTGCCGCCGGTCATCATGGCGTCCACCATGTTGGCGGTGACTTTGGCCAGTTCGCGTGTGTCCTTGAAGATCGAGGAGGACTGTTCGCCAGCAATCATCGACTTCACAGAAGCCACTTCGCAATCCTGACCGGTAACGTAGGGAAGCGGCAGGTCCTTGGAACCATAACCCACGCCCTTCAGCGAGGAGAGGATACCGATGCTCAGGCCGTCATAAGGCGAGAGAACGGCATCAACCTTCTTGCCCTTGCCATAGAAGGCGGACAGGATGTTGTCCATGCGGGCCTGCGCCACGGCGCCGTCCCAACGGAGTGTGCCCACCTTGTCCATGCCCATCTGCTTGGACTGAACAACCAGCTTGCCGCTGTCAATGTAAGGCTGCAGAACCGACATGGCGCCATTGTAGAAGAAGAAGGCGTTGTTGTCGTCTGGCGAACCGCCGAACAATTCAATGTTGAACGGACCCTTGCCTTCTTTCAGGCCGAGAGCCTTTTCAATCGAGCTGGCCTGCAATACGCCAACCTGAAAATTGTCGAATGTTGCATAATAATCGACATTGGCCGAATTGCGGATCAGGCGATCATAAGCAATGACCTTGACGCCCTTGGCAGCTGCATTCTTCAGCGCGTCGGACAAGGTTGTTCCGTCGATCGAAGCAATCACGAGAACCTTGGCACCCTTGGTGACCATGTTTTCGATCTGGGCGAGCTGGTTCGGAATATCATCCTCAGCATATTGCAGGTCCGGGGTATAGCCCTTGGCCTTGAACACCTTGACCATGTTGTCGCCATCGGCGATCCAGCGGGCGGAAGACTTTGTCGGCATCGAAATACCGATCATCCCCTTGTCTTCAGCCACAGCGGCCTGGGCAACCAGCCCGAGAACGCCTGCGGCCAAAATCGACCGCACGAATTTAAAACCCTTCATATTCTTCTCCCTTGGCCTGAATGCAGATTGACCCCTGCACCCTTTTTGTTGAGATCCATGCTTGTTAAACGAAATCAATCGTTTGGCATTTCACGCGCGTTATTGTGCATATCCGCGCATGAACCCGCGCAAAAACGGGTATCACTCTGCATGGGAAGCTGGCGCTTATCGTGATCTTTGTCAAATGCACATTCGGTTGCATGACATGCCATTTTTGGTATGTATAATTAGAACGATCCAAAATCAATGCCTTGCCCTTTCCGCCATGCCGGTTAAATCTGGCGACACAGCCCCCACACAGCGGAGTTGAAGATGAATTTTTCCAGCAAACAGGACAAACGCGAGCTTGAGGCCCTGCAAGCGCTGGACTCGGACGCCCTGCTGCGCAACCGGATCAAGCTGGGCCATATGCGCATGATGGTGGCGCTGGATGATACATTGCAAATCAGCACAGCGGCCTCGCTGCTGAATATCACCCAGCCGGCCGCCTCGCGGATGCTGTCCGAAATGGAGGCGATTTTGAATGTGCAACTGTGCGAGCGTCTGCCGCGCGGCATAGAGCTGACATCCTTCGGGCGGGCCTTTGCCCGCCATGCCCGCGCCATTCTGCTGGAGCTGCGCGAGACAGAGCGCGAACTCACCGACCTTAAATCGGGCAAGGGGGGCTCGATTTTCATGGGTTCTGTGACCGCCCCCGCCATTTCGCTGGCCGGCCCCGCCATTAAAAGCCTGAAAGCGCGCTATCCGAAAATCCAGATCAGCATTCAGGTGGAAACCAGCAATGTTCTGGCCAAAGATCTGCTGGCCTCGCGGCTGGATTTCATGCTGGCCCGCATTCCCGACGACCTGAATCCGCGCCTGTTTGATGCGCGGGTGATTGGCACCGAGCAGGCCTGCCTCATCGTGCGCAAGGGCCATCCGCTCATGGTCAATTCACAGGTGGGTCTTGAGCAGATCAGCGGCTATGACTGGGTGTTCCAGCCCAGCGGCTCGCTGCTCCGGCGCACCATCGAGAGCATGTTTCTGTCGGGCAATATTTCCCTGCCGGAAAAAATCATCAACACATCCTCGCTTATGATGACCCTGGTGATGGTGTCGCAATCGGATGCGATTGCGCCCATTGCTGTTGATGTCGCAAAATTTATCACCGCACAGACAGGGCTGGACGGCTCCATTGACATTCTGCCGCTCAATCAGGCGATCAATCTGCAACCCTACAGCCTGATCACTCTGCGCGGGCGCAGCCTTTCCCCCGCCGCCAGCCTGCTGTGCGAGAGCATTATGAATGAGGCGCGGAGCATGGTTATCTAATTTGCCAATAAGATAAGGCCGTGCAGCGGATAGCGTGCGGGTTTCACTTGATCTCGGCGGCACAGGCCTCGACATAATTGGCAAGAGCGGTGAAACATTCCCGCAATTCGCTATTGGCGGCCCGCCGGTTGTCAAAAAAGGTCATGCCCAGCTCAATCGGATTTTGCAAACCGGCTCTGTCGGGCACCTGAGCCGCAATATCCACTTCCAGCGTCTTGACCATGGCGGCGATGCGGGCTGCGATTTTGCCACTGGGGCGCACTTTGTTGAGCACAACGGCCACCCGCTTTTTGCCTTTTTCGATTTTGCGAAACTGCGTGAGGCTGGCTAAAAAATCCTGACTGGCCTCAATATCCATCGGCAGGCCCACCACCGGCACCAGCACAATATCACTGGCTTTGACAAAATCGTCGAGAGCATCGCCGCGCGTGGCGGCACGGCCATCAATGATGACATAATCAAAGACATTGCGCTTCTTGAGGGCCTTCAGCTCATCCATATTGCGTTTGCTGAAATCAATGGCTTCAATTTTCGGCAATTCGGGCGCGCGGCGGCCCAGCCAGCGCAGGGCACTTTTCTGCGGGTCGCCATCCGCTATGGCCACGGAGCGCCCCGCAGCGGTCAAGGCTGCGGCAAGATGAATGGCCGTGGTGCTTTTGCCACAGCCGCCCTTCACATTCTGGACGGAAACAACGATCATATTCTTATGCCCCGACTGACCTGCATTTAAAACAAGAATAATCCATTCTCGCTCATATTTATGATATTTACATCATAGATTTACGACGGGCCGCCTGCCAGACCAGTGCCAGCCAGCCCAGCATAAGGCTCACACCGCCAAAGGGTGCGGGGCGTGATGCCCATGCCCAGCCCGTCATGGCTTTGAGATCAAGCGCGCCGCAGAACAGAACTGTGCCGGCCAGAAACAGCACTTGCGTCACGCGATATTGCGGCTTGTCGCTCAGATACACCAGCATAACGGCATGAATAAGCTGATAAAGCGCGGCTTTCTCAACCAGCGCGGCCGAATAGGCGTCCCCTGCCAGATGCGCGCCGGCTGCACCCATAGCGATGGACACGAAACCGCTCAGGCCCGCCACAATGATCCAGCCGCGCTGCGCGGACGCGCTCATAAGCATGTGGCCTCCAGCCCGCGCTGGGCAAATCGTGCGGCCAGCGGTGCAATAACCTGTGCATTCTGGCCCGAAGCATTGCCCAGCCGCGCCCGATCGGCAATACCGACAAAAATCACAGCAAAGCGAAACAAGGCAAAGGCAATGTGAAACGGCTGCAAAGCCGGAGTTGGCCGCGCATGGGCATAATAATGCCGGATAAATTCCGCCTCGTCCGGCAGGCCTAAGCCCGAACCATCCAGCCCCAATATACCGCCATATTCCTCCGGACTGCTGTGCCAGGGCATGACACAAAAGCCCAGATCGGCCAGCGGATGCCCCAATGTTGACAATTCCCAGTCCAGAACGCCGATCACTTTCGGTTCATGCGGATGAAACACCAGATTGCCCAGCCGGAAATCGCCATGGGCAATGGCGGTCTGTCCATCCTCATCCGGCATATGTTGAATGAGCCAGTCCAGCAGCCTGTCCAGCGCCGGAATATCTCCGGTGGGCGAATCCTGCCATTGCTTCGACCAGCGTTCAATCTGCCGCTGGAAATAATTGCCGGGGCGACCATAATCGGCCAGCCCCACCGCAGCAGGAACGACAGCGTGCAGCCTCGCCAGCGTTTCAGCCATCGATAAATAGACGGCGCGGCGCTCCGAAGGGGCAAGGCCGGGCAAGGATGTATCGTGAAACACCCGCCCCTCCAGCCGTTTCATGAGGTAAAATGGTGTGCCCAGCACCGCGCTGTCCTCGCAATAGAGCACGGGTTCAGGCACCGGCACATCTGTGCCGAACAGCGCGGTCATCACGCGAAATTCACGGTCAATCGCGTGGGCGCCGCGCAAAATCGGGCCATTGGGCTTTTTGCGCAGCACCAGACGGCGCGCGCCATAAGTGACAAAATAGGTGGGATTGGACTGGCCGCCGCCTATCCGCTCCAGATGAACAGGTTCGGCAGCGCCAAATTCAGCCTGCAACCAGGCCTTTAAGCGGGCGGGATCAAAATCAGCCTGTGTCACATCGGCTCCCGTATCATGCAACCGGCCAGCTCCAGAAGCTGCGTCCTTCTTCGTTCAGAAAGCGGTTGAGGATCATTTTATGCACCTCATCCGCCCCATCGACAAGGCGCGCCTGCCGTGCATAGCGATAAATCCACTCCAGCACCGTATCTCTGGAATAGCCGCGCGCACCATTGATCTGAATGCCAATGTCGGCGGCATCATGCAGCACCCGCGCCACATGCACCTTGGCCATTGAAATCTCCTTGCGGGCAAATTGGCCCTGATCCAGCGCCCATGCCGCGCGCATCACCAGCAGGCGGCCAATTTCAATGCGCATCGCCATATCCCCCAGCATGAGCTGGATGCTCTCCCGATCCGCCAGACGCTGGCCAAACCCATGCCGCACGGCAGCATAATCCTGCGCGATTTCTACCGAACGCTTCGCCAGCCCCAGCCAGCGCATACAATGGGTGAGGCGCGCGGGCCCGAGCCGTGTTTGCGTGACTTTGAGGCCACGCCCGACACCGCCTAAAATATGGCTTTCGGGTATTTCGAGGCTGTCAAATTCAATCTCGCAATGGCCGCCATGTTCCTCCGGCCCCATAATCTCGATACGGCGGGCAATGCGCCAGCCGGGCTGATCCTTATGATATAAAAAGGCTGTGAGGCCATGACGCGGATCATCCGAGGTGCGGGCAATCAAAATAAAATGGCTGGCCGCCTCAGCACCGGTAATAAACCATTTTTTGCCGGTGATGACATAATGATCGCCGCGCTGTGTCGCCCGAGTCTGAATCATGCCCGGATCAGACCCACCGCCCGGGTGCGGCTCGGTCATGGCAAAGGCCGAGCGCACCTGCCCGGCAACAATCGGCGCAAGCCAGTCGCGCTTCTGCGCCTCAGTGCCCAGCGCCTCCAGCACCATCATATTGCCATCATCCGGCGCAGCCGAATTGAACACCACCGGCCCGAAGATGGAGCGGTTCATTTCCTCATAGCAGACCGCCATGCCCACTTTGTCCAGCCCTGCCCCACCGGTTTCGGGTTTGAGTTGCAGGCACCACAGCCCTTCCGCACGCGCTTTCCCGCGCAAATGCTCAAGCAGTGCTTCATCAATATTGCCATGCGCATCATAAGAGGCGCGGTTTTGCTCCAGCGGCAAGATTTCACGCGCAACAAAGGCCGCGATCCGGCTGCGGTAATCCTCAACGCGGGCAGAAATATGAAAATCCATCAATATCAACCTTATAAAGAGGAGACGAGGTGGCCGCCATCGACAGCCAGCGTGGCGCCGGTCATATAACGGCTCGCCTCCGAGCACAGCAGCAGCAGCGGCGCGTCGAGATCGGCCATCTGCCCCAGCCGCCGAGACGGAATCCGGTTGATCAGAGCCTGCCCGGCCGGTGTTGCAAAAAACGCGCGGTTCAGATCGGTTTCGATATAGCCCGGGCACAGCGCGTTGACGCGGATATTGTGCCGCGCCCATTCCAGCGCCAAAGACTGCGTGAGCTGGATCAGTCCGGCCTTGGAGACGGCATAGGCGCTCACATGATTGGCCACACGCAACCCCAATATGGAGGCAACATTGACAATCACACCGCCGCCATTGGCCTTCATGCGCCGACCCACCGCCTGCGACAACACAAACGCACCCCTGAGATTGGTGGCCAGCACATCGTCCCAGTCCGCCAGATCAAATTCCAGCGCAGGCCCGCTGGTGGCAATGCCGGCATTATTGATTAAAATATCAATCGAATCTTTATAAGCCTCCAGAGCCGCAGAAATAGAGGCGGCAGAGGTCACATCCAGCGCCACAGCGCGTGCGGCCCCGCCATTGCGGACAATATCCGCGCAATGCTGCTCCAGCGTCTCAATACGCCGCGCGGCAAGCACAAGCCGCACCCCATAACTGGCCAGTATTTTTGCAAAATGCAAACCCAGACCACCGGAAGCACCGGTAATCAGTGCTGTCTTTCCACTTAAATCCCTGAACATAACCGTATCTGCCAATTATTTCGGACAATCACGACCATAATTGAGCACAGACACGGACGCACGTCCATCACCTTGGCTCACGCCGCACAGGTGATGAACACAACATTTGAGGTCGATATAGGCCTGAAGCGGTCAGGCATTGGCCAATGTGATGACGTCTTCGCAAAAATCCTTAACATTTGCGCCCACAACATAGGTCAGCTTATGGTCAGACCAGACCTCGACCAGCGCCCCATTTTCTTTCAGAAAATGTATTTTGCGATATACTGTTGCGCGGGACATGTCAGAACTTTGAATCAGGTCTTCCGACACTGTTTTTTCGCCTCTCAGCTCACGCTGAATGACCACATCAAGCAAACTTCTGCATCCCGAATCAAGATCGAATATGCGATGCTTGCGCTCGATAATGGACAAAAGGTGAAATATCTTGATTTTTTCGAACATGAACTTCATTTCCAAAAAACAATTCATATGGCCCAAACGAATTTCAGACAGCATACGAATCTTGTGCAGATGGCGATACATTTTTATATTTAAATAATAAACAAAAATAAACAATAAAAATTATATCTTCATGTATTACCGGTGCGCATACTTAATCTATATAATAATTATATGAACATGTAATGGATCTGAATTTATAGAGATCAAAAATAGCAGCAATATTTATACACCTGAAATTTGGCCAAGAAGCAAAAAACGCCTTGAGCGCCCCGATTTTACAGGCCCGGCAGCGTCAGACACAGTAGATGGGCTGTTTAATCTGCCTCTGGAACATGCTGTTTTGAAGTGGAAACGCACTGTAAGTGTTCCTTCTCCCCGTCATCCTGAGGAGGCCGAAGGCCGTTGAGAGGGATGGGGAGAGGGAGCGGTTTCCGTCTCAAGACAACGGACTCTAACCTGCCCAAGGCTGCAGATCGCCCCGCGCCCAGTTTGCTTTTGTTTCAGCATAAAAGGCATCAAAACATTTTTCGGCAATGGCGGCGCGCATTCCGGCCATCAGTTCCTGATAATAGGCGAGATTGATGCCGGTGAGCAGCATCATGCCCAGAATTTCGCCCGATTTAATCAAATGGTGCAGATAAGCACGGGAATAGATGCGCGCAGGCTCCCATGACGATTCGGCGTCCAGCGGGCGCGGGTCATCGACATGGCGGGCATTGCGCAGATTGACCTTGCCAAAGCGCGTATAGGCCAGCCCGTGCCGCCCCGCCCGTGTCGGCATAACGCAGTCAAACATATCGACACCGCGCTTGACGCTTTCCAGCAAATCATCCGGCGTGCCAACACCCATCAGATAACGCGGCTTGGCCTCAGTGAGATAGGGCATGACGGTTTCGATCATCGCCAGCATCACGTCCTGCGGCTCGCCCACCGCCAAGCCGCCGATAGAATGGCCATGAAAACCCATGTCGCTCAGAGCCTTGGCGCTTTCAATGCGCAATTTTGGCACGGCCCCACCCTGATTGATGCCAAAAATCGCATGGCCGATCTGTGTGCCAAAGGCCTTTTTCGAGCGCTCCGCCCAGCGCAGAGACAGCAGCATGGCGCGCTCGGCCTCTAAATCCGAACAGGGCAATTTCACGCATTCGTCAAACTGCATCTGAATATCCGAACCCAGCAGGCGCTGAATCTCCATTGAGCGCTCCGGCGTCAGCTCATAGCGCGCGCCGTCAATATGGCTCTGAAAGGTCACGCCCTGCTCATTCAGCTTGCGCAATTTGGCCAGAGACATCACCTGAAACCCGCCCGAATCGGTCAGAATCGGATGCGGCCAGTTCATAAATTTATGCAGCCCGCCGAGTTTGGCCACCCGCTCGGCGCCGGGGCGCAGCATCAGGTGATAGGTGTTGCCCAGCACCACATCAGCGCCCAGTGCCCGCACCTCTTGCGGGTGCATGGCCTTGACGGTCGCTGCCGTGCCCACCGGCATGAAGGCGGGCGTGCGGATTGTGCCGCGCGGCGTGCAAATCGCACCGGTGCGGGCGGTGCCGTCACTCTGGTGCACAGCAAAGCTGAAGTCGTTCATGGAGCGTTCCGTGACAGGAGACAGGCGTCCCCGTAAGAATAAAACCGGTATTTCTGTTCAATGGCATGAGCATAGGCCGATTTCATACGCTCAAGGCCCGAAAAGGCTGAAACCAGCATGAACAGCGTTGAGCGTGGCAGGTGAAAATTGGTCAAGAGCACATCCACCGCCTGAAATTCATAGCCCGGCGTGATGAAAATCGACGTATCGCCCTTGAAGGGCCGCACCTGCCCGCCCGCGCTGGCGCTTTCCAATATGCGCAGCGAGGTTGTGCCCACAGCCACAATCCGCCCGCCCGCCGCCCGCGCCGCATTTAAAGCATCGGCGGTGGCTTGGCTCACCTCGCCATATTCGGCGTGCATTTTATGGTCAGCGGTGTCATCGGCTTTCATCGGCAAGAATGTGCCCGCGCCCACATGAAGGGTCACACGGTGAACGGCCACGCCGCGCGCCTCAATCCGCCGCACAAGCTCCGGCGTGAAATGCAATCCGGCTGTGGGGGCTGCCACGGCGCCGGTGTTTTGCGCGAACAGAGTTTGATAGTCCTGCGCATCGGAGGCGGCCTCCTCGCGCTTGGCGGCAATATAGGGCGGCAGCGGCATGTGGCCTACACGCTCGATCGCCTCATCCAGCGCCGCGCCGCTGAGCGTAAAGCGAAACAGCACCTCGCCTTCGTTTTTTTCAATCACTTGCGCGAGAAGCTCATCGGCAAAACACACATGGCCGGCTGCGCCAAAGCGCACATGCTCGCCAATTTTGAGCTTTTTGGCAGGCCGGACAAAGGCGCGCCAGGAGGCAGCGTCCTCGCGCTTATGCAGCGTGGCTTCAATCTGGGCGATGAATTCCCCGCGCTGGCGGGTGCCATTGAGCCGCGCAGGAATAACCCGCGTGTCATTGACCACCAGCACATCGCCCGCGTTGAGAAAATCCGGCAGGTCGCGCACGGATTTATCCGCCAAACCTTCGCCCACCACCAGCATTCGGGCGCTGTCACGCGGAAAAGCGGGCCGCAAGGCGACCCGCTCCTCAGGCAGTTCAAAATCGAACAGATCGACGCGCAATGCTTACGACAGGCGCGCGGTGATGATGCTGTCCGGATCGCGCACGGGCTCGCCGCGCTTGATCTTGTCGACATTTTCCATGCCGGAAATCACATTGCCCCAGGCGGTATATTGCCTGTCGAGGAAACGCGCATCATCAAAGCAGATGAAAAACTGCGAATTGGCCGAATTGGGGTTCGAGGCACGCGCCATCGACACGGTGCCGCGCACATGCGGCTCGGCGTTGAATTCGGCCTTGATGTCGGGATATTTCGAACCACCGGTGCCGGTGCCATGCGGGCAGCCAGTCTGCGCCATGAAGCCGTCAATCACGCGGTGAAAAACGATTCCGTCATAAAACTTCTCTTCCACCAGCTTCTTGATATGAGCGACATGGCCGGGGGCCAGATCGGGGCGCATCTTGATGACGACAGGGCCCTTGGTGGTTTCAAGTGTAAGTGTATTGGTGTCAGACATAGATATTTCCTTGAATTGAAGATGCAGTGCCTTAACGCAAAGGCACATGAATCACAAGCATCAGCTCTTGTCGCCCGACAGGCGCAGCTTGATGATCTTGTCCGGATTGACCACAGTGCCATTATTGGCGGAAGAGCCTTTTTTGATCTTGTCCACAAACTCCATACCGGAGGTGACCTCGCCGAACACGGTGTAATTGCCATTGAGGAAGGAGGCATCACCAAAACAGATGAAAAACTGCGAATTGGCTGAATCGGGGTTCTGCGAGCGGGCCATGCCCAATGTGCCGCGCTTGAACGGGGTGGGTGTAAATTCAGCCGGAATATTCGGCAGCTTGGAGCCGCCCATGCCGGTGCCGGTCGGGTCGCCGGTCTGGGCCATGAAGCCGTCAATCACGCGGTGAAAGACAATGCCATCATAAAAATGCTGCGCCGCCAAGGCTTTGATCTGCGCCACATGTTTGGGCGCAAGGTCAGGCCGCAGTTTAATGACAACGCGGCCATCTTTCAGATCAAGAAACAACGTATTGTCCACATCGGCAGCCTGCGCACCACCAGCAAAAGACAGGGCCGCCGCCGCAGCCAGAACATCACGACGATGAAATTTCATGGTTTTTCCTATGGTTTTGCGTGCGCCTGCACGCGCTTGTGAAGAGCAAGAGCAACGGGAGCCGGAACAAAAGCGCTCACGTCCCCGCCCATGGACGCGATCTGCCGCACCAAAGTGGCCGTTACATGGCGCGTATCCGGCTTTGCCGGAATAAATATGGTTTCAATCTCCGGAGCAAGACCGGTGTTCATGCCGGCCAGCTGCATTTCATAATCAAAATCGGTGGCATCCCGCAGGCCGCGAATCATCACCCGCGCGCCAGCCACGCGGGCTGCATTGACGGCCAGCGTGTCAAAAGTGACAATCTCCAGCGCACAGGCGGAGGCCCCGCCATGCTCCGCCCAGCAGGCGCGGATCAGCTCTGCCCGCTCCAGCGCCGTGAACATCGGCGCTTTGCCCGGATGAATGCCGATCGCCACCACCAGCTTGTCACACAGGCGGGTGGCCACATGAATCACATCCATATGGCCCTTAGTCAGCGGGTCAAAGGAGCCCGCGTAAAATGCGGTTTTTTCCGCCATATCAGGCCTCGCCTGCCTCGTCTGTCTCGCCGCCCATATCGCTGATACGGTCAACCGAGACAACGCGCTCGTCCTCACCGGTTTTGAACACAATCACGCCCTGTGTCGAGCGTCCGGCAATGCGGATGCCCTCCACCGGGCAGCGGATAAGCTGGCCGCCATCCGTCACCAGCATGATCTCATCATCATGCTGCGCCGGGAAGGAGGCCACCAGCTTGCCATTGCGCGCATTCACCGCCATAGCGACAATGCCTTTGCCGCCGCGCCCAGTGACGCGATATTCATAGGCCGAGGTGCGTTTGCCATAGCCATTTTCGGAAATGGTGAGGATCGTCTCCTCCCGCGCCGAGAGTTCGGCATAGCGCTCTGGCGAAAGGTCACCCAGTTCAACCTCCGGCTCGTCGGCGGAGATGTCCTCACCATCGGCAAGACCCGCCACCGCGCGGCTTTTCTTGAGATAGGTTGCGCGTTCTTCCGGTGTGGCTTCGCTGTGACGCAAAATCGCCAGTGAGATCACATGGTCGCCGCTGGCCAGACTGATACCGCGCACCCCCATCGAATCGCGCCCCTTGAAGACGCGCACATCATTCACCTCAAAGCGGATGCACTGGCCGTCCGCTGTGGTCAGCAGCACGTCGTCCTCATCCGTGCACATTTGCACATCGACAATGGCCTCACCCTCATCCAGCTTCATGGCAATTTTGCCGGCGCGGTTGACGGAGGCAAAATCCGACAGCTTATTGCGCCGCACTGTGCCGCGCGTGGTGGCGAACATCACATCATAATCTTCCCAGCTTGTCGCATCCTCCGGCAAGGGCATGATGGTGGTGATGCGCTCACCCGCTTCAAGGGGGAGAATATTCACCAGCGCCTTGCCGCGCGCCTGCGGCGCAGAGAGCGGCAAACGCCAGACCTTTTCCTTATAAACCGTGCCCTTTGAGGTGAAGAACAGCAAGGGTTGGTGCGTGGTGGCCACAAACAAGCGGGCGACAAAATCCTCATCACGCGTTTGCATTCCGGCGCGGCCCTTGCCGCCACGGCGCTGTGCCCGATAGGTGGAGAGCGGCACGCGCTTGATATAGCCGCCGTGACTGACGGTCACGACCATATCCTCTTTCTGGATCAGGTCCTCGTCATCCATATCGGCGGCATAATCAAGAATGATCGTGCGGCGCGGCGTGGCAAATTGCGCCTTCACCGCCTTCAATTCATCGGTGATGATCGACATGACACGAGCGCGCGAACGCAGAATATCCAGATAATCGGCAATTTCGACGGCCAGCGTGTTCAGTTCTTCTGCGATTTCATCGCGGCCCAGAGCGGTGAGGCGGGCAAGGCGCAATTCCAGAATGGCGCGGGCCTGCGTCTCGGACAGGCGATAAGAGCCATCCTCGCTCAAGGTATGGCGCGGATCGGCAATCAGCATGATCAGCGGCGCCATATCTCTGGCGGGCCAGACGCGGCTCATCAGCTGCTCGCGCGCGCTGTTGGCATCCGGCGAGGTGCGGATAAGGCGGATCACCTCGTCAATATTGGCGACAGCAATGGCCAGACCCACCAAGACATGCGCCCGGTCACGGGCCTTGCCCAGCAGAAATTTGGTGCGGCGGGTGACAACCTGTTCGCGGAAGTCAACGAAGGCCTCCAGACAGTCCTTGAGGTTCAGCACTTCCGGGCGGCCGCCGTTCAGCGCCACAAAATTCACGCCAAAAGAGGTTTGCAGCGCGGTGAAGCGCCAGAGCTGATTGAGCACCACATCGGGCACCGCATCGCGCTTCAGCTCAATGACAATGCGCATCCCGTCGCGGTCGGATTCATCACGCAGATCGCTGATGCCTTCCAGCCGCTTCTCGCGCACCAGTTCGGCAATTTTCTCGATCAGCGTGGATTTATTCACCTGATAGGGAATTTCGGAGACAATCAGCGCCTGCCGGTCTTTGCGCAGGTCCTCCACATCCACCTTGGCCCGCATAATGACCGAGCCACGGCCCGTATGCGCGGCCGAACGTATGCCGGAATGGCCCAGAATAGCGCCGCCAGTGGGGAAATCCGGCCCCGGAATCAGCTCCAGCAGGGTCTCGATCTGGATTTCGGGATTTTCGATCAGCGCCACCACACCATCAATCACCTCGCCCAGATTGTGCGGCGGGATATTGGTGGCCATGCCCACCGCAATACCGCCCGCACCATTGACCAGAAGATTGGGAAAGCGGGCAGGAAGAACAGTGGGCTCATGTTCCGAGCCATCATAATTGGGCTGAAAATCAACCGTATCCTCATCAATATCGTCAATCAGCGGAATGGCAGCCTTGGCAAGGCGCGACTCGGTATAACGCATCGCGGCCGGCGGGTCGCCATCGACAGAGCCGAAATTGCCCTGCCCATCCACCAGCGGCAGACGCATGGAAAAGGTCTGCGCCATGCGCACCAGAGCGTCATAAATCGACTGGTCGCCATGCGGGTGATATTTACCGATCACGTCACCGACAATGCGGGCGGATTTGCGATAGGGCTTGTCCGGCGTATAGCCGTTTTCATACATGGAATACAGAATACGGCGATGCACCGGCTTCAGGCCGTCGCGCACATCCGGCAGGGCGCGGCTCACGATCACGCTCATGGCGTAATCGAGATAGGATTTCTTCATTTCGTCGATGATGGAAATCGGGCGAATGTCGGAACCCGGTTCAACCGGCTTATCGTTTTTGTCGGCAGTGTCAGACAAAGTTCACATATCCTGAATGTCGAGTGGTGGCCGGTGCATCCGGCCTGAAATCAAACGGCCTGTTGCGCCCCTGACGGGAAAACAGCAGCAAACAGGACGCACAGAGTTGTTATCCTTAGCCGATTCCTGCCTCTGCGCCTAGGAAAGATGTCACGGTCTTAACAGCTAAATTCGCCGCTTTCGGGCATATTGCCCGCTCAACGGGGCGTAAAATCAGAAATTTTGCACGAATGGGCACAAGCGGCTAGAATGCAAAAAACAGATCCGGAGACTCCATGCTTACAGAATTTCTGACATCGGCCATCGTGACACTGCTGGTCACACTTGATCCGCCGGGGCTGGCGCCGATTTTTCTCTCCGTCACGCTGGGCATGAATGCGGGCGAGCGCAAGCGGGTGGCCATCCGCGCCTCGCTGATTGCCTTCGGCATCATGGTGTTTTTCGCGGTGGGGGGTGATGCTTTGCTGCGGGCACTGGGCATCAGCCTGCCCGCCTTCCGCATTTCCGGCGGTATTCTGCTGTTCACCATCGCCTTTGAAATGGTGTTTGAGCTGCGGTCAAAACGCAAAACCACGACAGCGGAAATCGCCATTACAGAGGATCATATTCACAATGTGGCCGCCTTTCCACTGGCCATTCCGCTGATGGCGGGGCCGGGCACGATAACGGCGGTGATCCTTCTGGCGGGCCGTGCCGGCAGCAGCCTGCCGCTGGTGCTGATTCTGGCAGGGGTGATTGCTGTGGTGGTTCTGTCCTGTCTGGCCATGTTTTTAATGGCCGAGCGCGTCTCGCGCTGGCTGGGCATCACCGGCAATGTGGTTTTAACGCGCCTGCTGGGTGTCATTCTGGCGGCTCTGGCCATTCAATTTGTCATTGACGGAATCAAGCAGGTGATGGCGGGCGGGTGAGCCTTCTCTGCCCCGCCCACACCTTCGCCTTTCATCCTCGCCTACGCCCTTCGTCCTTCGACAAACTCAGGATGAGAGCACGGGATGTGGAGAAAGGGCACATAAACGCAGTCCTAGAGTCTGTTGCTTTTAAACGGGAACAGCTCCCTCTCCCTGCGTGCGGGGAGAGGGTTGGGGTGAGGGGCATTTGATAATCCCAAGCCCCTCATCCTGTCCTTCTCCCCGTTGAAACGGGGAGAAGGAACGCTCACAGCATGTTTCCACCTCAAAACAACATGCCCTAGAACGGAATATCGTCGTCAATCACCGCAGAGGTGCGGGCCCCGCCCGCTGCCGGACGGCGCTCATTGGTGCCGCCGCGCGACTCCATAGGCGAGGACCGGCCAAAGCTGCCGCGCTGGTCATTGCCATAATCATCCCCGCCCTGCTCCGGCATGGCAGCCGTTGAGCCACCGCCACGGCTGTCCAGCAGGGTCATTTCTCCCCGGAAGCGCTGCAACACAACCTCGGTCGTATATTTTTCCACGCCGGACTGGTCTGTCCATTTGCGGGTTTGCAATGCGCCCTCGACATAAACGGTCGAGCCTTTTTTCAGATATTGTTCAGCGATTTTGCCAAGATTTTCATTAAAAATGACCACATTGTGCCATTCGGTTTTTTCCTTGCGCTCGCCAGTGGCCTTGTCCCGCCATGTCTCCGAAGTGGCAAGACCGAAGCTGACGACAGAGTCCCCCGAGCCCATGCGGCGCACAACCGGGTCCTTGCCCAGACGCCCGACGAGTATAACCTTATTCACGCTGCCTGACATGGCACTCTCCTCATTGGCGGCAGCTGACCCGCATTGCCGCGCGTATTGATCTGGCCGCACCATAGCGGATGGAGCACAAAATGCGCGCACCTCGCACACTTGTCCACAAGCCATTCACGCCCGGCACGCATAAAATGTTCTTAATTTGTTCTATTATTATAACTCAAAACCACTGTCAATAACAGAAAAAGCCGCCAGACATCATGCTGGCGGCTTTTATTCTTGCGGCTCACAGCGAGCCGGCAGCCTTGAGGCTGGTCACGTCCACCTGACGCGAGAGTGCCGCGTTCAGTTTGTCACGGTCGAGCTCGCCCTCCCACCAGGAGACAACGATCGTGGCCACGCCATTGCCGATAATATTGGTGAGGGCGCGGCATTCCGACATGAATTTATCAATGCCCAGCACAATCGCCATGCCCGGCACCAGCGCCGGATTGACCACCGCCAATGTGGCCGCAAGGGTGATAAAGCCCGCGCCGGTAATGCCGCTGGCGCCTTTGGAGGTGAGCATCGCCACGCCCAGCACGGTCATTTGCTCGCCCAGCGTGAGATTGACGCCCATGGCCTGCGAAATAAACAGAGTCGCCAGTGTCATATAAATATTGGTGCCGTCGAGATTGAAGGAATAGCCTGTGGGCACCACCAGCCCCACCACCGATTTCGAGCAGCCCAGCCGCTCCAGCTTTTCCATCAGGGCGGGCAAGGCGCTTTCTGACGAGGAGGTGCCCAGCACGATCAGCAGTTCTTCCTTGATATAGCCGATGAATTTGAAAATGCTGAACCCGGCAATCCGCGCAATCACCCCCAGCACCACAACCACAAACAGCGCCGCCGTGACATAGAAGGTCAGGATCAGATAGCCAAGGCTGGCCAGAGACTGCGGCCCATATTTACCCACCGTATAGCACATGGCACCAAAAGCGCCGAGCGGGGCCGCTTTCATGATAATAGCCACAATGCCGAAGACGGCATGGGATGTCTCGTCGATAAAATTCTTGACCACCTTGCCCTTTTCACCCAGATGCAACAGGGCAAAACCAAACAAAACCGACACAAGCAACACCTGCAAAATATCGCCCTTGGCAAAAGCGCCGATCACCGAGTCGGGAATAATGTTCAGGACAAAATCAACACTGTGCTGCTCGCCGGCCTGTTTCGCATAGCTTGCCACAGCCGCAGCATCAGGAGCCTTGCCGGAAAAGCCGACACCCGGGCCCACCAGATTGCCGATCAGCAGGCCGATGGCCAGAGCAAAGGTCGAGACAATTTCAAAGTAAAGAATGGCCTTGCCACCCACACGCCCGACCTTTTTTGCATTGCTCACACCCGAAATGCCGGAGACAACGGTGCAAAAAATAATGAGCGCAATCATCATTTTAATCAGCTTGACGAAACCATCGCCCAAAGCCTTGATCCATTCGCTGGTGGCAAAGCCGGGATAAAGCCAGCCGATGACCGCGCCTAAAACCAGAGCCGTCAGCACCTGCGCATATAATGTGCGGTAAATCGGCTTTGGCGCCGAATGATCCGCATGTGCCTGAATAGACATAACCGTCCCTCCCCCAGAAATACTTGGTTCATCCATATATGTGTGATCATTTATATGATGATCTTTTGGTCAACTATTAGAAAGGGGTTTTTAACAGCATGACAAGCGCTCAATCTGTTTATTTTGAATTATTTTAACTTCACACCAGTGGCAGGACGCCAAAAGCGCGTTACATAGAGGCATAACTGAAAAGGCCGCACCCGACCCATGACCGTTCCACCATCTTCAGAAGCGCTCAGGCACCATATTAATACGCGTTCCATAGTGGTGCGCGGCGCGCGCGAGCACAATCTCAAAAACATTGACCTGACCATCCCGCGGGACAAGCTGGTGGTGTTCACCGGCCTGTCCGGCTCGGGCAAGTCCTCACTGGCCTTTGACACCATCTATGCTGAAGGCCAGCGCCGCTATGTCGAGAGCCTCTCCGCCTATGCGCGGCAATTTCTGGAAATGATGCAAAAGCCGGATGTGGACCAAATCGACGGCCTGTCGCCCGCCATTTCCATCGAGCAAAAGACCACCTCGAAAAATCCGCGCTCGACGGTGGGCACCGTCACCGAAATCGCCGATTATATGCGCCTGCTCTGGGCAAGAGTTGGTATTCCCTATTCGCCCGCCACCGGCCTGCCGATTGAAAGCCAGACCATCAGCCAGATGGTCGATCGTGTTTTGGAATTGCCGGAAAAGACGCGGCTTTACCTGCTGGCCCCCGTCATTCGTGGCCGCAAGGGCGAATATCGCAAGGAAATTGCCGAATTCCAGAAAAAAGGCTTTCAGCGCCTGCGCATAGATGGCGAATATTACGCCATTGATGAGGTGCCCACCCTCGATAAAAAGCTCAAGCATGACATTGACGTGGTGGTGGACCGCATTGTCGTGCGCGCTGACATTGGTGCGCGCCTCGCCGAGAGTTTTGAAACCGCGCTTGAACTGGCCGACGGCATTGCCGTGATGGAATATACCGACGAAAAGGACGACAAGGGCAATCCGAAAACCATCCTGTTCAGTTCGAAATTCGCCTGCCCTGTTTCGGGCTTCACCATTGCCGAAATCGAGCCACGGCTGTTTTCTTTCAATAATCCATTCGGGGCCTGCCCGAAATGCGCGGGCATTGGCTCCGAGCAGAAAATTGACGCCGGTCTGATTGTGCCCGACCCCAAGCTCAGCCTCAGGAAGGGTGCCATTGCCCCCTGGGCCAAAAGCACCTCGCCTTATTATATCCAAACGCTGGAGTCGCTGGCCAAACACTTCAAATTTTCGCTGGATAAGCCCTGGTCAACCTTGGATGAAAGCGCCAAGCAGGTCATTCTTTATGGCTCCAACATCGAGCCGGTTGCCTTTCAATATGCCGATGGCACCCGCGCCTATGAGGTGAAAAAGCCGTTTGAGGGCGTCATCCGCAATCTGGAGCGCCGCTTTACCGAAACGGAGAGCGACTGGGCGCGCGAGGAAATCAGCCGCTTTATGATGGCCACGCCCTGCACCGCCTGCAAGGGCTTTCGCCTCAAACCCGAGGCGCTGGCCGTTAAAATTGCCGGCTGCCATATCGGCCATGCCTCTGAACTCTCTGTAAAAAATGCGGTGGACTGGTTCAATGACCTGCCCAATCAGCTCACGCCGAAGCAAAATGAAATTGCCACCCGCATTTTAAAGGAAATCCGCGACCGGCTGACCTTCCTGCTGGATGTGGGGCTGGAATATCTGACGCTTTCGCGCAATTCCGGCACGTTGTCAGGCGGGGAAAGCCAGCGTATCCGCCTCGCCAGCCAGATCGGCTCCGGCCTCACCGGCGTGCTTTATGTGCTGGATGAGCCCTCCATCGGCCTGCACCAGCGCGACAATGCCCGCCTTTTGGAGACATTGCGCCGCCTGCGCGACCTCGGCAATACGGTGATTGTGGTTGAGCATGATGAGGACGCCATTCTCACTGCGGACTATGTTGTCGATGTAGGCCCCGGCGCGGGCATTCATGGCGGGCAGATTGTGGCGCAGGGCACACCGGAACAGGTGCTGGCCAATCCGGCCTCGCTCACCGGCGACTATCTGACAGGGCGGCGCGAGGTGGCTGTGCCGCGCCAGCGCCGCGCTTTTAACCCCAAGAAAATCCTGAAAATCGTCAATGCGCGCGGCAATAACCTGAAAAATGTCTCGGCAGATATTCCGCTGGGCCTGTTCACCTGCATCACCGGTGTTTCGGGTGGTGGCAAATCGACGCTGGTGATTGATACGCTCTATAAGGCGCTGGCGCGCACGCTGAATGGTGCCTCCGACCACCCTGCCCCGCATGATGCGATTGAGGGGCTGGAGCATATTGACAAGATCATCGACATTGACCAGTCGCCGATTGGCCGCACGCCGCGCTCAAACCCCGCCACCTATACCGGCGCCTTCACCCCCATCCGCGAATGGTTTGCCGGACTGCCCGATTCAAAAGCGCGCGGCTATCAGCCCGGGCGCTTCTCCTTTAACGTCAAGGGCGGGCGCTGTGAGGCCTGTCAGGGTGACGGCGTCATCAAGATCGAAATGCACTTTCTGCCGGATGTTTATGTCACCTGCGATGTGTGCAAGGGCAAACGCTATGGCCGCGAGACTTTGGAGGTCAAATTCCGCGATCATTCCATCGCCGATGTGCTGGATATGACGGTTGAGGAGGCTGCAACCCTGTTCAAGGCTGTGCCCTCCATCCGCGACAAAATGGAAACGCTGGCGCGCGTCGGCCTCACCTATGTCAAGGTGGGGCAGCAGGCCACCACGCTTTCGGGCGGCGAGGCGCAGCGCGTCAAGCTCTCGAAAGAACTGGCGCGCCGCTCGACGGGCCGCACGCTTTATATCTTGGACGAGCCCACCACCGGCCTGCATTTTCATGATGTGAAAAAACTGCTCGAAGTGCTGCATGAGCTGGTGGATCAGGGTAATTCGGTTGTGGTCATCGAACATAATCTGGAGGTGATCAAAACCGCCGACTGGATTATCGACATGGGGCCGGAGGGCGGTGACGGCGGCGGCGAAATCGTCGCCCAAGGCACACCGGAGGACATTATCAAGGTGCCGCGCAGCCACACCGGCGCGTTTTTAAAAGACGTATTGGCAAGGCGGCCGCTGAAACAGGCATGAGAGAACGGCGTGCCCCCCTCCGCCCCTTATCCTGAGGCTCTCGAAGGATGGGGGGAGGCGAAGCTAAACAGGAGGTGTCATTGCGAGGCGGCGAAGCCGACGCGGCAATCCATGGATGGATTGCTTCACTTGTATTCGCATTGACGCTTGAAGCCTGCACCCCGAGCCTCTCCCTGTATATGAGGAATTTTTGGCATAGATCAAAACTTGAACAATACCCAATCTTGGCAAACCCACCACATTCACGCGACAGTTCACCCATGACCCAGCCCCTCACCCCACCGCCCTCTCTGGATACGCTGCGCAAGCGCCGCAAGCCCCTGCGCGATATCAACAGGGAAATTGCCGAAAATCTGCATTGGTGGGACAGGCTGGCGATATGGATCACCGAAAAGGTCGGCACACTCGGCTTTTTTGCGCTTATTGCCGGCTGGACCGTGCTGTGGCTGAGCTGGAATCTGGCCGCCCCTGCGCCTTATCAGTTTGATCCGCCCATGGGCTTTGTGCTCTGGCTGTTCATCTCCAACCTGATCCAGATTTTGCTGATGCCGCTGATCATGGTGGGGCAGAATATTCAGGGCCGCCATGCCGATGCGCGCGCCGAAAATGACCTGCATATCAACATCAAGGCCGAAGAAGAAATTGAGGTCATCCTGCGCCATCTCGAATATCAGAACGAGCTGCTGATCGCGATGGTCAAAAAACTCGGCGCTGAGGACACAACCAACAGCGCCTGACCGCCTCCCGCGCCGCATGTCCACACCTTTTGCGAGCAAACAGGCGCAACTTTCGCCTGCTGATAGGCTCATCTCTGCCGCAACGGCACATTGGTGCGATGCACAAAATTTAGCCACCCATTGTGACAGTTATGCAAAATGATATAGATCACTTTCTTATATTTTTTGAATTTACGTCATAAAGTCAAATTATAAGCCGAATATCGCCACAAACCTGCCATATTTGAAAATAAATGAAGATTTTCTGAACATAGAATTGCAATTAACGCATAGCTGCACCGCAACATAAACACTTCTCCTTTTGTCTAAGTTCCGGCATAAACATCATATCAACGGGAACAGAAAAGCCCTAAGAAAACCGGGCAGCACAGAGGATTTCCTCTGCTCTAAAGGAGAATACCAATGATTTTAGCTACACTTGCTCAGAAATTCCAGTCATGGCGCCGTTATCGCCTGTCTATTCGGGAGCTTCAGCAATTAAGCGACCGCGAGTTGAGTGACCTTGGCATCATGCGCAGCGACATTGAAGCCGTCGCCCGTGTTGCCGCGTCTGCCGCGTAACGCACCATCAGGTGCTTCATATCCATTTCAATCAGGGCTCGGCCCGGAACAGGACATACAATGTTTATCAAGACCCTCATCAGCCGCTTTGAATCCTGGCTGCTTTATCGCGCCTCCATCCGTGAGCTTCAGCAACTTTCGGATCGTGAACTCAACGATCTGGGCATTGGCCGCGGCGATATTGAGCGCGTGGCACGCCAGTCCGTCGCAGCCTGATACAGGCTCAATGCCTCAAGAACACCCAAGAGGTTGAGTTTTTTCTCCCGAAAATTCCCTCTTTGTGCAAGCGCCCGCCGGTTTCTCCCCCGGCGGGCGTTTTCTGTTTTCAGCGCAGCCCCCGCCATAATCATTGTATGAGTGCCGAGTCTGACAGGGAATTAATATTGGGATGATTGCGCTTGAGCGCGGCAAGATTTATTGTCCCCCTCATGAAAAACCAACCCCACTCAGCGTCTCCTGTTCACGTCATTGGCGGCGGACTGGCCGGCTCCGAAGCCACATGGCAGCTTGTGAGCGCCGGTGTGCCGGTGATTTTGCACGAAATGCGCCCGATAAAGGGCACTGATGCCCATCAAACCGACGGACTGGCCGAGCTTGTCTGCTCCAATTCGTTCCGTTCTGATGATTCCACCGCCAATGCGGTAGGGCTGATCCACGACGAAATGCGGCGCATGAATTCGCTGATCATGGCCAGTGCCGATTCGCATCAGGTGCCCGCGGGCGGTGCGCTGGCGGTGGACCGCGACGGATTTTCACAAAAGGTGACGCAGATTTTGCACGCGCATCCGCTGGTGACGATCGCGCGGGAAGAAATCACCGGCCTGCCGCCCGACGACTGGGACAATGTGATAATCGCCACCGGCCCGCTGACCTCACCTGCACTGGCCGAGGCCATCCGCGGACTGACGGGTGAGGAGTCGCTGGCGTTTTTTGATGCCATTGCGCCCATCATCCACCGCGAAACCATTGATATGGACAAAGCCTGGTTTCAGTCCCGCTATGACAAGGTGGGCCCCGGCGGCACTGGCGCCGATTATATCAACTGCCCGATGAACAGGGATGAATATGCGGCCTTCATCGCCGCGCTGCTGGAGGGCGAGAAAACCAGCTTTAAAGAGTGGGAATCTACCCCCTATTTTGACGGCTGCCTGCCGATTGAGGTGATGGCCGAACGCGGCGCCGAAACGCTGCGCCACGGCCCGATGAAGCCCGTCGGCCTGACCAATCCGCATGATCCATTGGTCAAATCCTACGCGATTGTGCAGTTGCGGCAGGACAATGCGCTGGCCACGCTGTATAATATGGTGGGCTTTCAGACCAAGCTGAAATATGCGGAACAGGTGCGTATTTTCAGGATGATTCCCGGGCTCGAAAAGGCCGAATTTGCCCGCCTCGGCGGGCTGCACCGCAATACATTTCTCAATTCGCCTGTGGTGCTGGACAAACGCCTGCGGCTGAAAGCGCGCCCTTCGCTGCGCTTCGCCGGACAGATCACCGGCTGCGAAGGCTATGTGGAAAGCGCCGCCATTGGTCTGATCGCAGGACGCATGGCCGCGGCGGAGCGGCTGGGGCAGGATTTCCAGCTACCACCCGATACAACAGCGCTCGGCTCATTGCTCAACCATATCACCGGCGGACATCTGGTGACGATTGACTCCGGCCCGCGGTCGTTTCAGCCGATGAATGTCAATTTCGGCCTGTTCCCACCGCTGAGCGAAGCCCCGAAAGCTGAAACCGGCAAACGTTTGCGCGGTCATGACAAGATTGTTGCCAAGCGCCACGCCATAACCGCGCGCGCCAAACATGACCTTGGAGTCTGGCTGGCCCGCACCTCTGCCAAGGACGGCGCGACTCTCATGCAGGACTGCGCGCCGTAACATGAGCATCATCCAGCGCTATTTATTGAAAGCAGGTCTGGGCGCTTTTCTGGTCAGCTTGCTGGGGCTGACCTCGGTCATCTGGATCACGCAGGCCCTGCGCGAATTTGACCTGCTGACCACAAAAGGTCAGAGTTTCTGGATATTTCTGGGTATTACCGGTCTGGGCATCCCGATTCTGATTATGGTGATTGCCCCCATCGCCTTGTTTATCGGCATGATCTATGTTCTCAACCGTCTCAATTCTGACAGCGAGCTGGTGGTGCTGAGTGCGGCGGGCATATCGCCCTCGATATTGCTCAAGCCCTTCATGATTCTCGCTGTGCTGGCAACGATCCTGATTGCCGCCCTGACATTGCAGATCATGCCCTGGAGCTTCCGCACGCAAAAGGATCTTGTGACGAAGGTGCGGGCAGATTTTCTCACCCGCGTGGTCGAGGCGGGACAATTCATTCCCATAACGGACGGGTTTTTGTTTCACTACCGGGAACGCGGCCCGAGCGGCGAATTGCTGGGCCTGTTCATGCAGGACAGCCGCGATAAAGATCATGTCTCTGTCTATATTGCAGAAACAGGCCGCACCCTTGAGGCCAATGGCGGAAATTTTCTGGTGATGGAACATGGGTCTGTTCAGCGGCAGAATGGCTCCCAGCCAGATTCATCCATCGTCACCTTTGACCGTTATGCCATTGACCTGTCCCAGTTCACCCCTGACACCGGCAAAAATGATTTTGTCCCGCGTGAGCGCACAACAGCGGACTTGCTGAATGCGGATATGTCCAAGCCTGAAGTGGCGGCCCAGATCGGACGCATCCGCGCCGAACTGCATGACCGCTTTGTCAATCCGCTATATGCTATAGCCTTCATGCTGATCGGTTTTGCCGCATTGGGGCAGGCCAGAACCACGCGGCAAGGACGCGGCGCCGCGATTTTAATGGCTGTTGGCTGTGTTATTGCCATCCGCATTGGCGGGGCGGCGGCATCTACCCTGATGTTGCGGCAGGCCTCAAGCATTATTCTGGCCTATTCAATTCCCATTTTAACCAGTATTCTGGCTCTTATCCTGATTTTCGGAGCGGATAGCCTGCACCATTGGCTGCGCCAGCGGAACACGGCATGATCGGCAGCACTCTGGGTTTTTACATCGGCAAGCGATTTGCCAAAACAGTGGCCGGTGTGTTTGTCACCGTATTCTGCCTTGTCTATATCATTGACCTTGTGGAGCTTTTGCGCCGGACGGGCGAGACAACCCATGCCACAACCGGATTTATCGCCTTTCTGTCTCTGATCCGTATTCCGGCCATCACCGAGCAGATTCTGCCCTTTGCTGTTCTGATCGGCGCGATGATGGCCTTTCTGGACCTGACGCGAAAACTCGAACTGGTGGTGATTCGTGCTTCCGGCATTTCAGTCTGGCAGTTTTTGCTTCCCCCTCTGCTGGTGGCACTGGGCATCGGCATATTTGCCACCTGCGTTTACAATCCCCTGGCCGCTGTGCTCAAAGAGCGGGCCGACCATATCGAAGCCGAGCTGTTTGGCCGTATACCGCAAAACGGGCCGGACAAGAGCCTCTGGATTCGCCAAAAAAGCGGCGATGGTCAGGCCATTATCCGGGCAAGCTCCTCCGAGGAATCCGGACGCATTCTACACAATCTGACGGTCTTTGTGTTTGAGCCCAACGGTGCCTTTACCGAGCGGGTGGAAGCAGTCAGCGCGCAACTGAGCAAAGGCTACTGGACCCTGCATCAGGCCCGCGTGCTGCGTGTGGATGAGCCGCCGGAAAATGCCGGTGATTATATTCTGACCACAAATCTGACCGCCGACGAGATCACCCAGAGTTTTCTGCCGCCGGATGCTGTGCCATTCTGGGAACTTCCGGCCCTTACAAAAAGAATGCAGGAAGCTGGTCTTAACTCTGCCCGATATAATCTGCGATTTCAGGCGCTTCTGGCGCGTCCTTTACTCTTGATGGCAATGGTTTTGGTGGCAGCATCATTCTCATTAAAATTTTTTCGCATGGGCGGGATTTCGCGCATGGTTTCTGGTGGCATCATCTCCGGCTTCGTGCTTTATGTAGTGACAAAGCTGGTGGGAGATTTGGGCAGTGCCGGGCTTCTTAATGCCGTCATAGCCGCGTGGTCTCCTGCTCTGATCGGATCGTTTAGTGGTGCGCTGATTTTATTGCACCAGGAGGATGGTTGAATGGGGCGCGCACAGGGCGCGGGAGTTATGGTCAACCATTTCTCCGGTTGGATAAAGCAAAAGATGAGCGGCAGCCTTTCGGCGCTGGCTTTGCTGTGCCTTATGCTTGCCGCCCCTGTGCTTCCCGCAGCTGCACAGACCCCTGCGCCCCAACCAACAACTGCCACCACAACAGGCGTGCCGTCGCAAACAGGGGCCCTTGACCCGGACCGGATGCTGATTGAATCCGCATCCATGGTTTATAACAAGGATGACAATACCGTATCAGCGCAGGGCGACGTTCAGATCTATTACAAAGGCCGCATTCTTCAGGCCGATAAGGTCACCTATAACCGCACTACAGGCCGTGTTCTGGCCACGGGCAATGCCAAAATCACCGAAACAGACGGATCTGTGACCTATGGCGATCATTTTGACCTGACAGACAACTTCCGTGATGGGTTCATCGATTCGGTTCAGGTGATCAGCAAAGACAAAACCCGGATGACCTCTCCCCATGCCGAACGGGTGAGTGGTGACATTGTCAATCTCGACAAGGCCAGCTACACGGCCTGCGAACCGTGTAAAGACCACCCCGAACGCCCGCCGGTCTGGCAGGTTCATGCGGTTCACGTCATTCATGATTCAAAAGATCAGATGATCTATTTTGAACAGGCCACGATTGAAGTGTTCGGGATTCCCGTGCTGTGGATGCCCTATCTCTCGTCTCCCGACTCGACCGTTGAGCGCAAAACCGGCTTTCTGAGCCCGCATTTCATTGATAAATCGGCACTCGGTTTTGGTATGTCTGTGCCATTCTTCTGGAATCTGGCGCCCAATTATGACCTGACCCTGATGCCGATGCTCCTGAGCAGCCAGGGCTTTTTTGGCGAAGCCCAATGGCGCCACCGGCTTGAGCATGGCGAATATGATGTGCGTATATCCGGAATTTCACCGGCAAAGCCCAGCGATTTCGCCTCATCCCCCAATGGCGCGGGAAATCTGAAATTCCGGGGCTCTTTGGAAAGCAATGGCAAATTTCTAATCAATCCGGACTGGAGCTTCGGCTGGAATATTGCTGTTGCCACAGACAAATATTTTTACAGCGATTTCAATGTGCCAGCGGAAAATCTCGCGGCCAGCTATTTCAAAGAAACCACCTCAACGGCCTATCTGCATGGCCAGAGCGACCGGGCTTATTTTGACCTGCGCGGCTATGCCTTTCAGGGCCTCTCCAGCACGGATTATCAGAAAGAACTGCCCCTTGCCGCCCCTGTGATGGATTATCACAAAACGATTGACCTGCCGAAAGAGAAATATGGCCTTTTGGGGGGCGAGCTTGGCCTTGATGTGAATATGACCAGCATTTCGCGTGAGGCTGCGGCGTTCCAGTCCACGGTTGCGGCTGCCAATGGCACACATCTGACCGACAGTGTCTATGGTCTTTACGATGTGTGCAAACCCAATGCGAGCGGCCTCTATTCGCGTGATACCTGCCTTTTGCGCGGCATGGCCGGCAATACAACACGCTTCTCAGCCGAATTCGACTGGCGCAAACAACTTGTGGATCCGATCGGTGAGGTCTGGACACCCTTTGTCTATGGACGGGTTGATCTGGCTGCTCTCGATCTGAATAAAAGTGCGACATTCGACTCCGTGCAATATGGTGGCTATGCGTTAAACAATGCCTCGCAATCGGCGTTTTTCTCGAAAAGCCAATCGCTGGCCGGACGGGCCATGCCCGCTGTTGGGCTGGAATATCGCTATCCCTTCGTTGCCAAAACAGACTGGGCAACCCATACCATTGAGCCCATTGCACAGGTCATTGTGCGCCCGAACGAACAGGCCGTTGGCTCCATGCCCAATGAGGATGCGCAAAGTCTGGTGTTCGACGATACAAATCTCTTCGCCTGGAATAAATTTTCCGGCTATGACCGCTCGGAAGGCGGTGTTCGCCTCAATGCTGGCGCACAATATACAATGGCCTTCAACAAGGGCGGCTTTGCCAATGTCATGGCGGGCGAATCGTTCCAGCTTGCGGGCGAAAACTCGTTTGCCGCTTATGATGTTGCCAATACGGGCGCGGATTCCGGCCTCCAGACCGCAAAGTCGGACTATATTGGCAAAGTTGCCTTCTCACCCAGCTCGCTGGTGTCCTTCATTGCCAAAGGCCGCTTCGATGAGGCCACCTGGGCCACCAAGCGCCTTGATTTGATTGCCAATTTCAATACAGGGCCTGTGTCCTCCAGCGTTTCCTATGGCCGCTATGCGCCGCAATCCCTGCTCGGGTTCAACAACTGGCGTGAAGGTCTGGCCCTGTCCTCCAGATATAAAATGACGGACAGCTGGTCGGTGAATGGGCAGGTTGTGTTCGATCTGGCGCGCTGGAAACTTGTGCCCACGGCGCCGCGCTTCTCGGTTGCGGCAACCGGCGTCGGCATCGCCTATGGCGACGAATGCACCACCCTCAGCTTGAATTATGTCACCACCCTGCTGGATCCGGGCACAGGCACTTTAACCCGGAACCAGACCTTCCTGTTCCAGCTGAATTTGCGCACACTGGGCGGGGCAGAGGTTAAAACCACCAATGTCAATACCACCACCGATGGAATTGCATCGCATTGACCCAGAACATCTGGCCAGCATGAAGGATGTCAGCTCTCTGCCTCCACTGCGTGACGTGGTGGAGACGTTTGATCTGAATGCCCAGCGCTCGCTCGGCCAGAATTTTCTGTTCGATCTCAATCTGACACGCAAAATCGCCCGTGCCGCCGGGCCGCTGGACGGCGTGACCGTGGTGGAAATCGGCCCCGGCCCGGGCGGGCTCACCCGCGCCTTATTGCTGGAAGGGGCAGCGGGCGTCATCGCCATAGAGCGGGACCCGCGCTGCCTGCCCGCACTGGCGCAACTCCAGTCTGTGAGCAACGGGCGCTTGTCTTATGTGGAAGGGGATGCGCTCACAACAGATATTGCCGCCCTGACAGCGCATGTTGCAGGCCCCAAACGTATATGCGCCAATCTGCCTTACAATATCGGCACAGCCCTGCTGGTGCAATGGATTGAGTCAGAGGTTTGGCCGCCATGGTTTGACCGTCTCACCCTGATGTTTCAGCGCGAAGTCGCGGAACGTATTGTTGCAACCCCCAAACAGCGCGTCGATTACGGGCGTCTGGCCATATTGTGCAACTGGCGCTGCACGACGCGCATTTTATTCGATGTGCCGCCCAGTGCCTTCACGCCGCCGCCCAAGGTGACATCCTCCATTGTCGAGCTTGTTCCGCGTGCAGCCCCGCTGCCCTGCAATGGAAAACTCCTATCCCAGGTGACCCAGGCTGCTTTTGGTCAGAGGCGGAAAATGCTGCGGCAATCCCTGAAAGGCCTTGGCGCGGACACCAACACCCTGCTCGAAATGGCTGAAATTGCTCCCAATCTGCGCGCCGAGGAAATCGAGGTGCATGATTTCGTCCGGCTGGCCAATAGTCTTGCGCAGCTCCGATCCAACTCACACCCACAGAAGAATCATGACTGATACGCTTCCCGTTGCAGACCTCCTCAGCATTCTCAACCGCATCGCCAACGCGCTGGAAAATGGAAAGCAGCCCGCCGCCGCACCCGATTTTGACAGTGCGGATGCTTTCGTCTGGGCGGCAAAAAGCTCCAGCCTGATCCCCGTGCCCAAGGTCAACCGCGTGGATATTGTCCTGCTGCATGGCATTGACCGTGTCCGCGACCTGCTGATTGAAAATACTGAACGCTTTGCCCGTGGCCTGCCCGCCAATAATGCGCTGCTCTGGGGCGCGCGCGGCATGGGTAAAAGCTCGCTGGTCAAAGCCGCACATGCCGCCTGCAATATGAAATGTGCAGGCTGGGGCAGGCCTCCCCTCAAACTGGTGGAAATCCACCGTGAGGATATTGAAAGCCTGCCGGGCCTGATGACCCTGCTGCGCGACGCGCCCTATTCTTTCCTGATTTTTTGTGACGACCTCTCCTTTGATGCGGAAGATACGTCCTACAAATCGCTGAAAGCCGTGCTGGAAGGCGGCATAGAGGGGCGTCCGGCCAATGTCGTGTTCTATGCCACCTCCAACCGTCGCCATCTTCTGCCGCGCAATATGATGGACAATGAAAGCTCCACCGCCATCAATCCGGGGGAGGCTGTCGAAGAAAAAGTCTCCCTGTCTGACCGATTTGGCCTCTGGCTTGGCTTCCACAAATGCAATCAAGACGATTATCTGGCCATGGTGCACAGCTATGCGGCTTATTTCGGCCTGTCTGTTGCCCCGCAGCAACTTGAGGCCGATGCGCTGGAATGGGCCACAACACGCGGCGCCCGCTCCGGCCGCACCGCATGGCAATTTATTCAGGATCTGGCGGGTCGTCTGGGCAAAGTCACATCCCAATAATTAGAGCATGCTGTTTTTAGGTGGAAACACACTGTGAGCGTCCCTTCTCCCCGTCATCCTGAGGCTCTCGAAGGATGAACGGGGAGAAGGAGACGTTTCCGTCTAAAGGCAACAGACTCTAAAAGACGGTACGGCCTTTCATGGGACCGTACCGCCTGTGGTCACAAAATGATTTTCGTGTCTCGCGGAAATCATCTTGTGAATTTTGCGCCTGAACATTCAGGACATAAAGAGAGTTTACCGGCCTATCTCGCAGCGGCTGTCACATTCATAAACCGGCCAGATAGGTGGTCGGGTCAACCGGCGTTGATCCTTTGCGCAGTTCAAAATGCAGCTGGGCACTGGTGACATTGCCGGTCTGGCCAGACTTGGCAATGATCTGACCGCGCTTGACCGTATCACCGCGCTTGACCATCAATTCAGAATTATGCGCATAGGCAGAGACAAAGCCGTTTGGATGGCGGATCAGAACGAGATTGCCATAGCCCTTCAGCTCGCTGCCCGCATAGGCCACGACGCCAGCTTCGGCGGCCTTGACCGCTGTGCCTTCCGGCAAAGCAATATCAATACCGTCATTCGTGCCAGCCTTGAAGGCTTGAATCACACGGCCACGCGCAGGCCAGCGAAACTCGGGGGCCGCATCGGCCACATCTGTAGCCGGTGCAGGCGCAGCTGCAGCGACCGGCTTGGCCGTATCGGGCTGCAAACTTGAGGTCGGTGTCGTATCCACAGGCAAAGCCGCTGGTTTTGTCGCAGCCGCATGTGGCTTCACGGGCTCCGGAGTGGCCGCTGCAACCACAAGCGGTTTGTTATGCGCGCCAGCGCCAGCCTGCGGCACAGGCTTGGCCTGCTGCGCGACATCGACAGCTTTTGCGCCCTTGGCAGGCACGGCTGCTGTTGCCGCGACAACGGGCTTGGCAGCATCCTTCGGCTTAACCTGTCCGGCAATCGCCGCCGGTTTTGCGGCCTGGGCATTTGCCGGTTGGGCGCCGGTAACAAATTTCATCTTCGCTTCGTTTTGCGGCACCACAGCCACAGCGCGCGGCACAATATTGGAAGGCGCCTGCGCCGCATTGGCAGCGCTTTTTCCGCCTGCATTATACACCGGAATAACCATTCGGGCCCCGGGCTGCACCTGCGCCGCAGAGGTAAAGCCATTGACGCTCAGCAATACATTCACCGGCACGCCATAACGCACCGCAAGCATTTTTACGGTTTCGCCGGTGGCCACCACAATCGGGGTTCCGCCTGCGGCGCTCCACCCTTCCAGCGATGACACAGGATGCGAAGCCACTGAAGCCGTGGTTGCAGGCTCGACAACCGGCGTATTCTGGCTCAGATGCGGCGAGGGGCTGGCCGGAACCGCTAGAGACTTAAAATTATTGGACGTATTGACGGGTGCGGCCAGAGGCTTCGAGGTGATGGTGCTGGGCTTGACCACCGGATCAGCCGGAATATCCCCCGTGGGCATTTCATCTGTGGCCACAGACGATGAAGCGAAAGGGTTGGTAAACCGTGTGACGTCAGAGGAGCACCCGGACAAAACTGTGAGTGCCAAACCTGTTAAGGTCACGCGTATTGCGATCTTCAGACCATTCGACCCGACTGAAATACTCATCGACTGAACCCACCTACCTGCACATCTCGTTCAGACACTGTGCAGCATAACGGGTTAAGGTTCGGTTTATGATGAATCAAATTTTAAAAATATTCAAAAATCAGAAATATATTATCATATTGCTCAGGAAGTACCGGCAATCAGCGGCATGGCACGGATGCTGCCAAAGGCGGTCTGGGCCAGAGCGCGGGCGTCATCGCGCAGGATGCGGGTGAGAACGGGCAATGGCTCGCCACCAACGGGGCGCGCGGCCACCAATATGCCCTGCCAGGTCAGAGCGCCAAGAATGGAGGAGGAAAGATGATCCAGCCGCCCATGCACCAAAATACGGTCAAAAACCCCGAATTCCTCGCCCAGCGCCAGCCCATCCGCCCAGTGAAGCGCAACATGGCTCAAGCCAAGCTGTTCCATCCGCGCTTTGGCCTCCACCGTCAGGCTCTGAAAACGCTCAACAGAGACAATATCCTTCGCCATACGCGCCAGAATGGCGGTTGTATAGCCCGAGCCGGTGCCGATTTCGAGAATACGGTGATGCGGCTGAATGTCCAAAAGCTCCAGCATCCGCGCCACATCAAAGGGCGAGGGCATGGACTGGCCGCAGCGAATGGGCAAGGCAATGTCCTTGCCCGCCAGATCGGCATATCGATGCGGCACAAACAATTCGCGCGGCACAATCTCCAATGCGCGCAAAACATTGGTGTCGCGCAGGCCTTTGGCGCGCAGTTTTAAAACAAATTCAATCCGCGCATTGTCCAGCATGTCAGCGCATGAGGGCAGCCGCAAGGCGGGTCAGGGTGGGCTCATCGGTCAGGTCAAGCCGCAGCGGGGTCACGGAGATTTTCTTATGAGCCAGAGCCTCAAGATCGGTGCCATGACCATAATTAAAATTGCCGCGCTGCAAAGCCAGCCAGTAATAAGGATTGTTGCGCCCGTCTCGCCGCTCATCAATCTCGATGACCGCGCCCTCGCGCCGCCCCTGCACGCACACCGCCACTCCGGCCATATCTTCCGGCAGACAATCCGGGAAGTTGATATTGATCAGAATTTCACCGGAAAACCCTTCAGCCAGCACCTTGCGGATGACATCCGCGCCATAGGCCAGCGCATTGTCCCAGCGCAGCTCATGCCGTTTGCCCAGCGAGCCATAGGCCTGTGACAGCGCTATGGAGCGGATGCCGAGCAAAGTGCCCTCCATCGCGCCGGCAATGGTGCCGGAATAGGTGACATCCTCAGCCACATTCTGGCCGTGGTTGACGCCGGACAAGATCAGATCCGGCGGATTGTCCTTCATGATGAGCCGCACCCCCATCAGCACGCAATCGGTCGGGGTGCCCTTCACGGCATAGACATTCTCGCGCAATTTGCGCAGCCGCAGCGGGTCATTGAGCGAAAAGCTGTGCGACACACCGGACTGGTCCAGCTCCGGCGCGACAATGGTCACGTCATCCGAAAGCTGGCGGGCGATCTGCTCCAATATAGCCAGGCCCGGCGCATTGATGCCGTCATCATTGGTCAGAAGAATACGCATGTTTCAATCCTTGTTTTATGCCCTCGCCCTTCGAGAGCGTGAGGCAAGTGCACACTCGCCCGGAGCCTGTCGAAGGAGGAGCGAGGGTGGCTGAAATGTCCTATTTCTTTTCAATTTTTGTCACGCCGCCCATATAGGGGCGCAAAACCTCCGGCACTGTGACAGAACCATCCTCATTCTGATAATTTTCCAGCACGGCCACCAATGTGCGGCCCACAGCAAGGCCGGAGCCGTTCAGCGTATAGACAAAACGGGTCTGCTTTTCGCCTGCGGGGCGATAGCGCGCATTCATCCGCCGCGCCTGAAAATCACCACAGACCGAGCAGGACGAAATTTCACGATATTTGCCCTGCCCCGGCAGCCAGACCTCAATGTCATAGGTTTTCTGAGAGGCAAAACCCATGTCTCCGGTGCAGAGCGTCATGACGCGATAGGGCAATTTCAAGCGCTTCAGCACCTCCTCAGCGCTGGCGAGCATGTGATTATGCTCCGCCTCGGCCTGTTCGGGCGTGGCGATCGACACCAATTCCACCTTGGTGAACTGATGCTGGCGGATCATGCCGCGCGTATCACGCCCGGCAGAGCCCGCCTCGGCGCGAAAACAGGGCGTGCAGGCGGTGAAGCGCAGCGGCAGCGCGGCTTCATCGAGAATGCTCTCGCGCACCAGATTGGTGAGCGGCACTTCGGCGGTGGGCACGAGCCAGAGATTACCACCAATTACCGTTTCTCTTAGTTGCTTATAAAATTTATCTAATTCGTTATCATCATTCTTGATATTTTCAAATGTTTCTAAGTTAGCTTTAAATATAGTTTCTAAAAAGCCATACCCCCCCGCAGGGCCGGCATATGTAGAGAACAGATCATCGGCAAATTTCGGCAGCTGTGCGGTGCCATACATGGCGTCATCCTTCACCAGCACCGGCGGGTTGACCTCGGTATAGCCGTTTTCTTCTGTGTGCAAATCCAGCATGAACTGGCCCAGCGCCCGCTCCAGCCGCGCCAGCGGGCCTTTATTGACAACAAAGCGCGCACCGGAAATTTTGGCGGCAGCGTCAAAGTCCATCATCCCCAGGCCTTCGCCAATATCGAAATGCTCTTTCGGAGGGAAGGCAAAGGCCGAAATCTCACCCCAAACCGATTTGAGCCGATTGCCATGCTCGTCCGCGCCCACAGGCACATCGTCCAGCGGCGTATTGGGAATTTCGCTCAAAGCGCGGGTGAGGGCGGCCACCGCCTCACGCTCCTGCGCCTCAAAATCGGCGGTGCGGGCTTTGAGTTCAGCAACTTCGGCTTTCAGGGCCTCGGCGCGGGCCATGTCCTTTTGGGCCATAGCCTGACCAATCTCTTTGGAGGCGGCGTTGCGCCGCTCCTGCACGGCCTGATTTTGCACAATGGCGGCGCGGCGCGCATCATCCAGCGCCAGCAGTTCGGCACTTAATGGGCCAAGGCCGCGATGCGCGCGCCCCGCATCAAAAGCCGCCGCATTGTCTCTGATCCATTTGATATCATACATAGGAAAGCCCTGAATTTAAAGCATTGCACTGAATACCCCCCTCTCCCCACGGGTGGGGAGAGGGCTGGGGTGAGGGGCATGATTTTACCCTCACCCTAACCCTCTCCCAAAGGGAGAGGGAACGTTTAGATATAAACACTCTCCCTTTGGGAGAGGGAATAGTCCCGAAGCTGATTTCAAAACGCCCAACATTTACGCGCGGCGCATAAGCGCCAAGAGTCGACTGCCAAAAACGTTTAAGCATAGGCCAAGGAAGATCAAGCCCGCACCATAGATTTCTTGCAGGTGAAGCCGCTCGCCAAACAAAAGGCGGCCACAGGCAATGCCAACCACTGGAATCAGCAGGGCAAAAGGCCCGACACTCGCCGCCGAATGGCGCGCCAGCAGCCAGTTCCACAGGCCATAACCGGTAATTGTCGCCGCCAAAGCCATATAGGCCACACAGAGCAGCAAATTCAGCGACGGATGCAGCAAAGTAGCAAAGGCCCCCGCCCCTTCAAACATATAGGATGCCGCGAATAAAGGCAGCGGCGCCGCCAGGCTCGCCCAGATGGTGAAGGCCAGCATATCCACCCGGCCGATCCGCTTCACAATGAGATTGCCGCCCGCCCAGCTCAGCGCCGCCAGCACCACCAGCACAATTCCGAAAAAATGGCCGCCGGAAAAGCGCCCCGCCGCAATCAGCGCCATGCCGCCAAAGGCCAGCAGCGAACCGCCGATCTGCGCGGCGGTCGGCTTTTCCCCAAACAGGAAAAAACTCAGGATAATCGTAAAAAACACATGCAGTTGCACGATCAGCGAGGTCAGGCCTGAGGGCACACCCAGATGAATGGCGCTGAACAGCAGGCCGAACAGCAAAACGCCAATGGCCACCCCATAGGCCAACAGCACAGCCCAGCTCACCTGCGGCCTTGGCACGAAAAAAACCGCCGGCAAAGCCGAAAAGGTAAAGCGCAGGCCGGTCAACATCAGCGGCGGTGCCTCCGCCAAACCATATTTGATGACCGGAAAGGCCAGCCCGAAAATAACCGCCACAAAAATGGCGATCAGCACATGGCGGGCGGGCATCATTCGGTGGGTGCCACCGCGGCCCCGCGTTTTTTTTCCATCATCCGCACCGCAAAAATCGCCCCTTCATAGAGAAGCAGCATGGGCAGAGCCAGCGACACCATCGAAATAATGTCCGGCGGGGTCAGAACCGCAGCGATAACCGTAATAATGACAATGGCAAAGCGCCGTTTGGAGCGCAAAAAGGCCGCGTCAATAATGCCGATATGGCCCAGCAAGGTCAGCACCACCGGCAACTGAAAGGCAATGCCGAAGGCAAAAATCAGGCTCATGATCAGCGAGAGATATTCGCTCACCTTCGGCATAAGCTCAATGGTTGCCTCACCCGGCACATTTAATTGCTGCATCGATACGGAAAAGCGCACAATGGCGGGCATAACACCAAAATACACCAGCAAACCGCCCAGTGCGAAAAAAATCGGCGTGGCAATCAGATAGGGCAAAAAGGCATTGCGCTCATGCTTATAGAGGCCCGGCGCAACAAATTTATACAGCTGGACGGCAATCACCGGAAAGGCGACACAGCCGGCCCCAAACATGCTGAGTTTGATATTGGTGAAAAACTGCTCCAGAAAATGGGTGGCGATCAGCTTGGCATTTTCAGCCCCGACAACATGCACAAAAGGCCCGGCCAGAATATTATAAATCTGGTGGCTGAAGTAAAAACACCCCCCAAAGGCCACAAGAAACGCGGCCATGGACATAATCAGCCGCGAACGCAGCTCAATTATATGGTCCATCAGCGGCGCCTTGCTGGCGTCAATGTCTGACGTATCGGGCTCAGACATTGGCCTCACCATCCTTATTCACGGCAATGACGGTATCCGCAGCCGCCTTCGCTACAGGTTTGCGCGCGCGCTTGGGCTTGGCAACAGCTTCGCCCTCGGCAAGGGCCTTATCTGCGGCGGGGGCGGATTTGGCAGCGCGACGCTTGGGCTTGGCGGCAACCGGCGGCTCAGCAGGCGCGGCGGCGGGCGGCGCAGTCTCGGCAGGCATGTCTGGTGCGGGATGCGGCGCGGCGAGAGTGTCCGCAGGCGGCGACACCGCCTCGGCAACCGGCGCAGGTGCGGCAATGTTGAAATCTGTACCAATATCCAGTGGCATATTGGTGCTGGACTGAAGCTCCTGCAATTCCTTCTTGAGGCTGTCGAACTCGGCATCTTTCAAAGCCTCATTGAACTGGCCTTGAAATTCCGTGGCCATACGCCGCAATTTGCCCACCGCCTGCCCCAGCTGGCGCAGAACGGTCGGCAAATCCTTAGGCGGGATAACCATCAGCGCCACAGCGCCGATGATCAACAGCTTGCTCGTGTCAAAAAAGTCGAACATGCCGGTTTTATGACTTCTGACTGTCTTTTTGTGGCTGAATCACTTCACCGGTTTTGCCGTCAATGGTCTGGAGAGGCTCCGCCTTGGCGGTGTCATCCTCGCTCATACCTTTTTTAAAGGCTTTGATTCCCTTGGCGAAATCACCCATCACGCCGGAAATTTTGCCGGAACCGCCAAAAAACAACATGACGACAATACCGACGATCAACCAGTGCCAGATGCTGAAGCTACCCATGAAACTCTCCGAAACAGAATTCGATATTGACGAACAAACTAGGCGCTCACAACGTCAAAAACAAGGCCAAAGGTCAGACTCCGGAAATTTCCAAAGCCCGCATCGGCGTCGGCTGAAGACGAGCAGCGCTGAACCGCCGCATCACCTGATCAAGCCGCTCAGGCGCAACCCGCAATGTCAACTGCACAGCGCCATCCTCATCCGCATTGCGGTGCAGAATTTCGGCATTCGTATAAAGCCAGTGCAGGCCAGCGCCATCATGCGGCGGCAAAACCAGCTGCACAAGCGAGCGGCCCCGCGCAATGCGCGTCTCAATCGCCTGTTTCAGCCCGTTCAGCCCCTCGCCAGTCACCGCCGAAACCAGAATGGGGCGGCTTGCGTCCGCCCGCTGGCTGACAATATCCAGCAAGGAGGCGCGCCGCTCAGGCTCGATCTGGTCAATTTTGTTCCAGACCTCGATCACCCGGTCATGATCCTGCGGATCAATGCCCAAAGTTTTTAAAATGCCGTCCACATCGGCACCCTGCGCCTGCGCATCCTCATGCGCGATGTCACGCACATGCAGAATGACATCGGCGGAAATGACCTCCTCCAGCGTGGCGCGGAAGGCAGACACCAGCATGGTGGGCAGATCGGAGATAAAACCCACGGTGTCGGAGAGGATGATCCTGCCGCCATGCGGCAATTTGAGCGCGCGCAGGGTCGGGTCAAGCGTGGCGAAGAGCATGTCCTGCGCCAGAACTGTGGCGTCGGTCAAACGGTTGAACAGAGTGGATTTGCCCGCATTAGTATAGCCCACCAGCGCCACCAGCGGAAAAGGCACATCCTCGCGGGATTTGCGGTGCAGGCCACGGGTTTTTTTCACGCCATCAAGTTCGCGCTCGATTTTGACCATACGCTCCTGGATCAGCCGCCGGTCGGTTTCGATCTGCGTTTCACCGGGGCCGCCGAGAAAGCCGAAACCACCGCGCTGGCGCTCAAGATGGGTCCATGAGCGCACAAGGCGCGATTTCTGATAGGTCAGATGGGCCAGTTCAACCTGCAGGGCGCCCTCGCGGGTGCGGGCGCGGCGGCCAAAAATTTCCAGAATAAGGCCGGTGCGGTCAATCACCTTCGCGCCAAGCGATTTTTCAAGGTTGCGCTGCTGCACCGGTGAAAGGGCGCAGTCCATCACCACAAGGCTGATGTCCTTATCCTTGATCAGCGCCGCGAGTTCCTCGATTTTACCAATGCCAATATAGGTGGCGGGGCGGATATCGCTCAGAAACACAATTTGTGCGGCCAGAACATCAAGATCAATCGCCAAAGCCAGCCCGGAGGCCTCTTCAAGGCGGGCTTCGGGTGCACGCAGCGACACAATTTTGTCCGGCGCACGGTTGGGGCGCTCTTTCAGATAGGGGCCGATGACCAGCGTATGGGTGTGGCTGGCGAGCTGCTTCTCCGCATCCGCCTTGGATGACCAGCCCACTTGCGCGGATTGGTCATGAACAGGTGAAGCGGGTGTCTCGATATAGCTGTTCACGCGCTCAAATTATCCTTTATCCGTTTCATCACCTTCAAACATCCGCAAGGGCTGCCCGGGCATGATGGTGGAAATGGCATGTTTATAAACCAGCTGGGCATGACCATCCCGGCGCAAAAGCAGGCAAAAATTATCAAACCAGGAGACAACGCCCTGTAATTTGACACCATTGACCAGAAAAATCGTCAGCGGGATTTTTTCCTTGCGGACATGATTGAGAAAGCTGTCCTGCAAATTTTGAGCGCGTTCGGTGGCCATTTTATTATCCTTTTTTAGTCTTGGGATGAACCAGCACCTTGCCTTCATCCAGAATCAGAACGTCTATTTTATTTTAGTCTATTTTATGACTGGCTTATATACGTTCCGCAGATTGCAGCGCGTCACAGCCCATAAATTATATCCTCTGACATGTTGTGACGAGGGACAGAAAAAACAAGGGTTTGGATCATGCTTCCACCTCCAGCGATTTGAGTTTTCTGTGCAGCGCCGACCGCTCCATGCCGATAAATTCTGCTGTGCGGGAAATATTGCCGCCAAACCGGTTAATCTGCGCGGTCAGATATTCACGCTCGAACATTTCGCGCGCCTCCCGCAGCGGCATATTCATAATGCGCTCCCCGCCAGAGCCACTGGGTGTGGAGGGCACCAGTGAGCCGATCTCCTGCGGCAGCATGTCCGCCGTAATCTCGGCCTCGGCACCCCCGGCGGTCAGAATCATCAGTCGCTCGATATTGTTGCGCAACTGGCGCAGGTTTCCCGGCCAGTCATGCGACTGAAGCACAACACGGGCCTCCTCGGTCATTTTGCGGCGCGGCATTCCGCTGGTGAGGGCGACCTGATCCATGAAAAAGTCAATCAACTCGGGAATGTCATCCCGGCGCTCGGACAGGGACGGCACACGGATCGGCACAACAGAGAGGCGGTGATACAGATCTTCCCGAAATTTTCCTTCCGCAATCGCAGCCACAAGGTCGCGGCTGGTGCTGGAGACAATCCGCACATCCACCTGCACCCGGTTGCTGCCGCCAATGCGCAAAAAACTCTGATCCACCAAAACACGCAAGATTTTGGCCTGTGTCTCACGCGGCATCTCGCCGATCTCATCAATATAAAGTGTGCCATTATGCGCCTCCTCCAGCGCGCCGACCTTGCGCAAATGGCCCTCCGCCGGTTCTGAGCCGAAAAGCTCCTGCTCGAAGGTTTCAGGGGTAAGCGCGGCGGCACTCAACACCACAAAGGGGCCATTGGCGCGGTGCGAGGCGGTGTGGATAGCCTTGGCAACGGCCTCCTTGCCACTGCCCGGCGCACCGGAAATCATGATCCGCGAATTGGCCGGCGCAACGCGCTCAATGATCTGCCGCAGCTGGTTCATCGCGGCGGATTTTCCCACCAGCGCCTCGGCGGTTCCGGAACGCGCGCGCAATTCCTGCACTTCGCGTTTGAGGCGGGAGGTTTCCAGCGCCCGCTCGGCCACCAGCAGCAGACGGTCGGCCTTGAACGGCTTTTCAATAAAATCATAAGCGCCCAGCTTGATCGCGGCCACTGCGGTTTCAATATTGCCATGGCCGGAAATCATCACCACCGGCACAGACGGATCATTGGCCTTGATGCGTTCCAGCAGCTGCAAACCGTCCAGTGTCGAGCCTTGCAGCCATATATCCAGAAAAATGAGTTGCGGACGGCGCAATTCAATCGAGGCCAGCGCTTCCACCGCATGGCGGGCCACACGGGTGCCGTGCCCTTCGTCAGACAGGATGCCCGCCACCAGCTCGCGGATGTCGGCTTCGTCATCAACAATCAGAATATCACTTGCCATGGTTCATTTTTCCAATTTGCAGCGGGTTGGCAGGTCATAATTATGCCGTTTCATCATCAAGACTCCGCATGTGCAGCCTGTGGCTCAACAGAAAAATACAGACGGACACGGGCCCCCGGCTTTCCGGTCACCGGATTGGGCAAACCATCCAGCAATTCAATTCCGCCGCCGTGATCCTCGAAAATCTTGGCCACAATCGGCAGGCCGAGGCCGGTGCCCTCCGTGCGGGTGGTCATATAGGGCTCCAGCAGGCGGTGGCGGTTTTCGACAGGAAAGCCGATACCATTGTCGGAAACATCAATCTGGATCATTCCATCCCGGCCTGTCTGCACCCGCAATTCGATGACGCCCTGCACATCGGGCGGAAATTCGGCGGCGGCAATGCCTTCGGTGGCATTTTTTATAATATTGGTGAGGGCCTGAGACATCAGCCGCCGGTCAAACGCGGCAATCAGCGGCTGCGTCGGCGCATGATCCTCGAAGCGGATGGCCGGATGGCCCAGACGCATCAGAAACAGGGTCTGGCGGATAGTTTCGCCTAAATCCTGCTGTTCCGGCTTGGCCTTGGGCATCCGCGCGAAGGAGGAGAATTCATCAACCATCCGCTTGATATCTTCCACCTGCCGCACGATTGTATCCGTGCATTGATCGAAAATATCCTTGTCCTCCACAATCACCCGGCCATATTTACGCTTCAGCCGCTCGGCAGAAAGCTGGATGGGGGTGAGTGGATTTTTAATCTCATGCGCAATGCGCCGCGCCACATCCGCCCAGGCCGAGGTACGCTGCGCGGTCACCAGTTCAGTAATATCATCCAGCGTCACAACGAGGGTCTGGGTCAGGTCTGTAGAGGTTTCGGCAGAAATACGCACCTTGAATATGCCCTCGCGGCCTTTGCGCATCAGGGTGAGCTGGCTCTGGCGCAGGCGGCCGCGTCCGCTGCGCGCTTCGGCAATAAAGGGCAAAAGCTCAGGAATCAGATCCAGAAGTGGCTGCCCGACAATGACACCGGCAGGCCTCTCCGCGTGGATGAGGAATTCAGCCGCATCATTGACCACGGTAATCTGGTTCAGGCTGTCAATGCCGAACACAGCGGCGGGCACACCGGACAAAACCGCCTCGGTGAATTTGCGCCGCTGGTCTGCCAGCCCATTGGCCTCAATCAGGCGGGATTGCTGCAGGCGCAACTCGGTTGTCATTTTGTTGAAGGTTTCAGCCAGATGGCCAATGTCGCCCTCACTGGCTTTGACCGGCACTCGCACATTGAGATTGCCATTGGCAACCTCATCTGTCGCTCCGATCAAACGACGGATCGGCATAACCAGTCGGTTTGCAAAAGACAGGCCCAGCCAGACCGCAGAAAGCAGAATGATCAGGGCCAGCAAAACAAACATGGTGGCAAAGGCAATCTGAATATTGCGGCGATGCGCGTCAAAGGCATCGTAAATTTCGGTAATGCCTTCGGCTTCTTTCGGAAATTCCACCGCATAGGGGTCCACCCGCCGCGCCACATAAAGATAGGCCTCGGGATAGGTGGCCAGTTTCAAAAGGGCAACAAAGGTCAGCCGCCCCTGCGGCGCAATGCACAAGGGCGCATCCTCATGCGTATCGGCAAAATCGGCAGATTCAGGAAAAATGGCCTGATCGTCCTTAGTGCCGGCATCCATGATTTCAGTGCCGTCCGCTTTGATAATTCTGGCCTGTGAAAACCCTAAAAACCGCGCGCGGGAGGTAAAATAATCCTGCAACAGGGTGCGGTTCTGGTCAAAGAGAGAATGCGCGCGGTCAAGATCAACGCCGGTGAGTTGCAAATCCCGCAACAGGGACTGGCACTGCTCGCGGCGGTAAAGGTCAGCCACAATCGTCGTTTTCTGAATAAAACCGCGCACATCCTGCATGAATGCCGGATTCAACCCACGATCCAGCGTGATGATGGCCACAACAGCCATGGTCAGCGCCGGAACAGCCGCAATCAGCGAAAAGGACGACACAATACGAATATGCAGCCGCGCCGCTGCCGCACCGCGCCGCCGCGCCCGCAGCAATTTGCGGATTTCCCAGGCCACCAGCCCAACCAGCCACAGAACGATAATGATATTGGCAATGAACAGCAACAATACGACATCATTTGTCGGCACAATCGGCGAATAACCGGCAAAAATAACAAATGTGGCCAGCGCCGACACCAATGCAATGGCAACACTGGCAAGGCCCACGCGCGAAACGGCACGGGTGCTTTTGGGCGCCACTTCAACGGCTTCGGCCAAGGGGACATCATCGGCCGGATATTTCATCAGGTCTGATGGCTGCTCATCACTCAAATGCACGGAACCTTTCGCACGCCCCACACAGGCTTATGATGTTTTTATACAACATTGTTGCGAAAATACGACATATTGAGGGCAAATATTTTCATATCACATGGTGATTATTGCCCCCTCAAAGGCTCCCGCAGCCTGCAACGCGCCAGCCCTCAGCGGGTCATGCGCATGACCTTGATATCCAGATCATTGATTTTCTTGCGTAAAGTGTTGCGGTTGAGGCCAAGGATTTCCGCAGCCTTGATCTGGTTGCCGCGTGTGGCCCCCAGTGTGGCGGCAATCAGCGGCACCTCCAGCTCTTTCAAAATACGATGATACAGGCCCGGCGGTGGCAGATTATCGCCATATTTGGCAAAAAGCTGGGCCATATAGCGTTCGGCTGCCCCCATCAGATCATCATCAGCCAGCGGGGTCTGCGAATCACGGCCAGAGGCGGCCTCAAATTCCTCGGCGGAACGCAAAGCCAACTGACCATTCTGGCCAAGTTCCAGATCCACCAGCGCCTCGGTTATGGTTTCCTGCGGGTGCAGGGCCGCCAGACGGCGGGTCAGGTTTTCCAATTCGCGGATATTGCCCGGCCAGCGATAGCGTTTGAGCCGCTCCAGCCCTGCCGTATCCATATGTTTCTGCGGCAGCCCTTCCGACACGGCCAGACA
>Ga0007834_1000040_pt1 | contig 62286 bp, 52 predicted proteins | sample CryBogCBE06Nov07_FD_71233 | JGI IMG/M metagenome (GOLD analysis project Ga0007834, IMG submission 71233) | Freshwater microbial communities from Crystal Bog, Wisconsin, USA - CBE06Nov07 | ecosystem: Environmental > Aquatic > Freshwater > Lake | place: Crystal Bog, Wisconsin, USA | collected...
GAGAATCCCTGCAACTGGCCTGGGAAAACCGCTCAGACACAGAGCAGACGCAGTGGCGTGTCAATGCGTCGCGTGCGCCGGACAGCCAGTCCCTCCGCCTGGGTGCAGACCACAGCTGGACGGTTCGGGAAGGGTCCTCGTTTTCCACCTCGCTCGGCTGGGAGCGCGACACCAGCAGCGGGCTGGCATCGAATGCTATGGATTGGGGGCTGCTGGGCAACGCCCGGCTGTTTGGCAATATCAGTCTCAATGCCAGCGTGCGCGGCACGCGCGGACTGAACGGAAACGTGGCGCAGTTCCTCAACGCCAATGTCCAGCTCAGTGCACCCCTGAGTGCGCGCTGGAGTGCATCGGCCCAGTATTCGGCCAGCCTGGGACAGCAACCGGTTGACACTAGCGTGGTCTCTGCATTGACCGCTGCGTCCACAGCCGCGGCTGCTGTCAGCCAGCCTGCCATGCGCAGCTTCATGCTGACCCTGCGGTACCAGGATCAGGCCGGATTGGGCTCGGCCCCGATTGGCGGCCAGTTTGGTTCTGCTGCGGGCAGCATCGAGGGAACGGTATTCTTGGACGCCAACGGCAATGGCCGCCGAGAAGCGGTCGAGGCCGGATTGCCATCGGTCACCGTCATCCTCAACGGCCGCTTTGTCAGCCGGACCGATGCCCAGGGCCGCTATGCCTTTCCCGCCGTGGCTGTGGGCTCCTACACGCTGGAAATCCTGCCGGACAACATCCCCTTGCCTTGGGCCCCGATGGATCGGGACCCGGTCAAGGTGCGCGTCGACGTGCGGTCATCAACCGTACGCGACTTTGCCATCCAGCGGCCCGAAACCGCCGGCATTCCGGACTTGCGTTAGCGTCAGGCCCGCAGGTCGCGCGTGAACGGAAACTCCTTGCTGCCCGGCACGTCGATGCTCGCCGGCGGGACCTGCATGCTGCCAGCGCTATGGCCCATGCGGGCAAAGCGTGCCATGCGCCGGCTCTCGGCCTCATAGGCGTTGACGGGCAGGGTGTCGTAGTTGCGGCCACCTGGGTGGCTGACGAAATACTGGCAGCCGCCCAGGCTGCGCTTCATCCAGGTATCCACGATGTCGAAGGTGAGCGGCGCGTGGATGCCGATGCTGGGGTGTAGGGCCGAGGGCGGGTTCCAGGCCTTGTAGCGCACGCCGGCCACAAATTCGCCGACGGTTCCTGTGCTTTGCAGCGGTAGGGGCTGGCCGTTGCAGGTGATGGCGTAGCGGCTTTCATTCAGCCCGGTCACGCGCACCTCGACCCGCTCCAGGGACGAATCGACATAACGCACGGTGCCACCCGCCGAGCCTTCTTCGCCCATCACATGCCAGGGCTCCAGCGCATTGCGCAGGCTCAATTCCACGCCCATGGCGCGCACCTCACCCACCAGCGGGAAGCGGAACTCGAAGTGCGGGGCAAACCAGGCGTTGTCGAAGGCAAAGCCTGCGCTGCGCATCTCCTCGATCACATCGTCAAAATCCATCTTGACGAAAGTCGGCAGCAGGAAGCGGTCGTGCAGCTCGGTGCCCCAGCGCGTGGCAGGCGCGCGGTACGGGGTATCCCAGAAGCGGGCAATCAGGGCACGCAGCAGCAACTGCTGGGCAATGCTCATGCGCGCATGGGGCGGCATCTCGAAGGCCCGCAGCTCCAGCAGGCCGAGCCGCCCGGTCGAGCTGTCGGGCGAATACATCTTGTCGATACAGAATTCGCTGCGGTGGGTGTTGCCGGTGACGTCCACCAGAATGTTGCGCAGGGTCCGGTCCACCAGCCAGGGCGGCATGTCCTGGCCGTATTTCTGGCGGTTGGCATGGATCTCACGCAGGGCGATTTCAAGTTCATAGAGCTGGTCGTTTCGGGCCTCGTCCACGCGCGGAGCCTGGCTGGTGGGGCCGATGAACATGCCGCTAAACAGATAGCTCAGGGACGGGTGGTTGTGCCAGTACAGCAGCAGGCTGGCGAGCAGCTCGGGCCGGCGCAGGAAGGGACTGTCGGCGGGCGTGGCACCACCCATCACAAAGTGGTTGCCGCCGCCGGTGCCGGTGTGGCGGCCGTCCTGCATGAATTTCTCGGCCGACAGGCGCGATTCGAATGCTGCCTGGTACAGGAACTCCGTATGCGCCACCAGTTCACCGAAGTTGTGGGCGGGATGGATGTTGACTTCGATCACCCCGGGGTCGGGCGTGACGGCCAGGTGCTTGAGGCGCGGGTCACGTGGAGGCGGGTAGCCTTCCAACACAATCCGGACCTTCAATTCTTCGGCTGTGGCCTCGACGGCGGAGAGCAGGTCCAGGTAATCCTCCACGCGCTCCAGCGGCGGCATGAAGACGTAGATCACGCCCGACTTGGTGCCTACGGTTTCTGCCTTGGGGCCACTGGCACGGCGCGGGTCGCGCACCTCGACGCACAGGGCGGTGCGGGTGATCCAGTGGGCAGATTCAAAGCGGCTCGGGCTGCGCAGGCTGTTGAAGTTGCGCGGCTCGGGCTGTCCCGGGGCAAGCGCGTTGTCGGTGCCCGGCGACGCGGAAGTCCGGGCGCTGTCCTGGGATCGGCGTGCCGCTTCGCCCGGCCCCGTGCGCCCGGCCAGGTATGGAGTGCCACCCGCAATGCCGGCGCTGAGGTCCAGCGTTCCCGAGCCGACATCCGTACCGCCCGGCGCATAGCGTGAGCGCAAGCCCGAGGCGCTGGGCAGGCCGCCGCGCGGCTCCATCGGGTCGCGCTCGATCATGTAGGGGTAGTCGCTCTTGCCGACCCAGGGCAGGGAATCGAGCGGCAGGCGCAAGCCCATAGGGGAGTCGCCCGGCATGAGGTACATGCGCTCATCACGGAAGAACCACGGCCCGGTGCTCCAGACGGGGCCCGCAAGGCGGGGCCCCTCGTTGGCCTGCAGCGGCAGCACATAGCCGACCACGGAATCGAGCTTCTGCTCAAAAACCCGGCGCAGGCGCGCGCGCTCCATCTCGTCGTCCAGTCGGGAGTCGAAAGGGTCGACGTTGACCGGCAGGCGGCGCTCGCGCCAGAGGTAGTACCACACGTCTTCATGGCCAGCGGTGATGTACTTGTCGCTGAGGTGCAGCTTGTTCGAGAGGGTGTGGATGAAGCGCCTGGCGTCTTCGCTGCTGTAGTGGCTGGGCACGCGCTCGTCTGCAAACAATGCCGGGTTGTGCCAGGCGGCCGATCCGTCGGCACGCCAGAAGATGTTAAGGGCCCAGCGCGGCAATTGTTCGCCGGGGTACCACTTGCCCTGGCCAAAGTGGAGAAAGCCTCCTTTGCCATATTCGGCAAGCAGTTTCTGCACGAGCTCGGTGGCAAAGCCGCGCTTGGTCGGCCCCAGCGCGTCGGTGTTCCACTCGGGCGCGTCGCGGTCGTCCACTGCAACGAAGGTGGGCTCACCGCCCATGGTCAGGCGTACATCGCCCGCCTGCAGTCTGGCATCCACTTCCTTCCCGAGAGCCAGTACGTCCTGCCACTGCTCATCGCTGTAAGGCTTAGTGACACGTGGCGATTCGTATATGCGGGTGACCTTCATTTCGTGGCTGAAAGTGACTTCGGCCTTGTCGACAGCGCCTTCGATCGGCGCGGCGCTTGAAGGCTGGGGCGTGCAGGCCAGCGGGATGTGGCCTTCGCCCGCCATCAGGCCAGAAGTCGCGTCCAGGCCGATCCAGCCCGCTCCAGGCAGGTAGACCTCGCACCAGGCATGCAGGTCGGTGAAATCGACTGTGGTGCCACTGGGGCCGTCAAGCGACTTGACGTCGGGCACAAGCTGGATGAGGTAGCCCGAAACGAAGCGCGCGGCCAGGCCGCAGTGGCGCAGGAGTTGCACCAGCAGCCAGCCCGAATCCCGGCAGGAGCCGCTGGCCAGCTTGAGCGTTTCTTCCGGCGTCTGGACGCCGGGCTCCATGCGGATCAGGTAACGGATGTCATTGGCGACCATCTGGTTGAGGCCGACCAGGAAGTCGATCGTGCGCTTTTCCGTGCGGTCGATTTTTGCCAAATATGCCTGGACCAAAGGGGTCGGCTTGTCCACCACAAGGTAGGGAGCAAGCTCTTCCTTGACCGATTGCGTATAGGCAAAGGGAAACTTCTCGGCAGCCGGCTCCAGGAAGAAGTCGAAGGGGTTGTAGACCGCCATTTCGACGACCAAATCCACCGTGACCCTGAATTCGGTGGTTTTTTCCGGGAAAACAAGGCGCGCCTGGAAATTGGCAAAGGGATCCTGCTGCCAGTTGATGAAATGGTTTGCCGGCTCGACCTTGAGCGAATAGGAGATCACATTGCTGCGGCAATGGGGCGCGGGCCGCAGACGGATGACCTGGGGCCCGAGGTTGACTGGCTTGTCGTATTGGTAATGGGTAACGTGGTGCAGTGCGGCGTGAATGGACATGGGGCTGGTTTTTCTGGCTGTGTAGGCCAATGCTAGCAAGTCTGGTGCCGCAACGGGGAATGTCGGCAATAAATGGGTCTGGCCCGTTGTGCATGGCACCATGCCATTCGAGGCATGAACCAAGGGTTTGCCGGGAGGTTTTTCATTTTTCCTGCGTTATTGGCTTTCGTGACGGGTACCGCAACCACTTTGGTCACCCTGTAGCCAGCGTGCTGGAGCGCTACAGGGAGCGCGGCATCCATGTGCTCACCAGCCTACCATGTGGCGCCATTCGCTGGGCTAGCGTCCGCCCTGCGGATGCGCAATCCCAGCGCCAGCTGCAAGAGCGGTACTGGATGAACCAGATCGAAAGCGGCTTATAGGCAGCCGGGCCCGGTGGCAGAAACCGGGGGTCTGGCGCACAACTTGCTATCCTCTGGACTGGAGACCCGTGTTTATGCACAAATTTGACGAGATGTATACCCAGCTTCCTTACGAGTTTTTCTCGCAGGGCAAGCTGATTCGCGATCACTACAAACGTTATGACGCCTGGCTGGCCAAGCAGCCTGGCGACATGATGCGCAAGCGCCGCGAAGAAGCCGAGATGATTTTCCGCCGCGTCGGCATCACCTTTGCCGTCTATGGCGCCAAGGACGAAGACGGTTCGGGTACCGAGCGACTGATCCCCTTCGACCTGATTCCGCGCGTCATTCCAGCTAACGAGTGGCAGAGCATGCAGCGCGGACTGGTGCAGCGGGTTACCGCGCTCAACCGCTTCATCCACGACGTCTACCACGACCAGGAAATCATCAAGGCCGGCATCGTGCCGCTGGAGCAGATCAAAGGCAATGCCCAGTTCCGGCCTGAAATGGTGGGCGTGGAAGTGCCCAACCAGATCTATTCGCATATCTCGGGCATCGACATCGTGCGCGCCCCCAATTCCAAGGGAGAGGGCGAGTACTACGTGCTCGAAGACAACCTGCGAGTGCCCAGCGGCGTGAGCTATATGCTGGAAAACCGCAAGATGATGATGCGGCTGTTCCCGGAGCTGTTCAGCCTGCACAGCGTGGCGCCGGTGGCCCATTACCCCGACTTGCTGCTTGAGACCCTACGCGCCAGCGCACCGGCGACCTCGGCTGAGCCCACCGTGGTGGTGCTCACCCCCGGCATGTACAACAGCGCCTACTTCGAACACGCCTTCCTGGCCCAGCAGATGGGCATCGAGCTGGTTGAGGGGCAGGACCTGTTCGTCAAGGACGGCTTTTGCTTCATGCGAACCACCCGCGGCCCCAAGCGCATCGACGTGATCTACCGCCGCGTGGACGACGACTTCCTGGACCCGAGCGCGTTCCGGCCTACCTCCACCCTGGGCTGCGCCGGCCTGCTCGACGTCTACCGCCAGGGCCATGTGACCATCTGCAATGCGGTGGGCACCGGCGTGGCCGACGACAAGTCGATCTACCCTTATGTGCCCAAGATGATCGAGTTCTATCTGGGCGAAAAGCCCATCCTGAACAACGTGCCGACCTACATGTGCCGCAACAAGGACGATCTGGCCTACACCCTGGCCAACCTCAAGGATCTGGTCGTCAAGGAAGTGCACGGCGCGGGCGGCTACGGCATGCTGGTCGGCCCTGCGTCCACCAAGGAAGAGATTGAGGACTTCCGCAAGGCCGTGATCGCCAAGCCCGACGGCTACATCGCCCAGCCCACACTGAGCCTGTCCAGCTGCCCGACCTATGTGGAGTCCGGCATTGCGCCGCGCCATATCGACCTGCGCCCCTTCGTCCTGAGCGGCAAGACGGTACAGATGGTGCCCGGCGGCCTCACGCGCGTGGCGCTCAAGGAGGGCTCCCTGGTGGTCAATTCCTCGCAGGGAGGCGGCACCAAGGACACCTGGATCCTGGAGGCGGCTGGCGCTGCCAGCCTGGCAGTTGCCGCGCAATCCCAATCGCAATCGCAATCTTCTGGCGTGTAGGAGTTCCGCATGTTGTCACGTACCGCCGACCATTTGTTCTGGATGTCCCGCTACACGGAGCGGGCCGAAAACACCGCCCGCATGCTGGACGTCAACTACCAGACGGGCCTTCTCCCCCAATCCGCTGGCGTGGCCCAGGTGGGCTGGCAGGGCCTGCTGTCCATCAGCGAGCTGATCCCAGCCTATACCGCCAAGCATGGCGAGGTCAACGCCAAGGCGGTGATGGAATTCATGGTGAAAGACGAAACCAATCCATCCTCCATCGTCTCCTGCCTCAAGGCTGCGCGCGAGAACGCCCGCGCCGTGCGCGGCACCCTGACCACCGAAGTCTGGGAAACCAAGAACCAGACCTGGCTCGAAGTCAACCGCATGCTGCGCTCCGGCGAGTTCGAAGCCGACCCGGGCCAGTTCTTTGAATGGGTCAAGTTCCGTTCTCATCTTTCGCGCGGGGTCACGGTGGGCACCATGCTCATGGACGAAGCCCTGTTCTTCATGCGCATGGGCACCTTCCTCGAGCGGGCCGACAACACGGCGCGCCTGGTGGACGTGAAGTTCCACGCTGTGCAGAGTGACTTTTTCGGCGCCGCCAGCGAGAAGGACCAAGAATACGACTTCTACCACTGGAGCGCCATCCTGCGCAGCGTCAGCGGCTTCGAAATTTACCGGAAGGTCTACCGCGACGTGATCAAACCCGAGCGCGTGGCCGAGCTGCTCATCCTGCGGCCCGACATGCCGCGCTCGCTGCACGCCTCGCTCCGTGCCGTGGTCGAGAACCTGGCCCAGGTGGCCAACGACCAGTCCAGCGACACCGAGCGCCAGGCCGGCAAGTTGCTGGCCGACTTGCGTTTTGGCCGCATTGACGAAATCCTGGCCACGGGGCTGCACGCCTACCTCACGCAGTTTCTCGACCGCGTCAACAGCCTTGGCGGGCGCATCAGCCGCGACTTCCTCGTTCCTGCCGGCGTCTGAACCTGAACCGGCCCCAGGGGCTGGCATACTGCGGGGTTTGCGCCCCGGAGATGGGCGCTTCCCATGCAACCGGAGGAGAACGCATGTCTTACGTCGTGGCATCGCCCGAAGCCCAGATTGACCAGGCCATCCAGATGGGCGCGTTGCAGGAGGCCCTGCAGCTCGTCAGCAATGCCGAGCAGCAGCAACCTGGCAATGCCGCCATCCAGCACCGCTTTGGCCTGGTTCTGTTGCGCCTGAACCGCGCGCATGAGGCGTTTGCCAAGTTCAGCAATGCCATCCGGCTCAACCCGCTCTCGACCGACACCCGCCTCTCGCTGGCCCAGGCCTACCTGAACATGAACGACGGCTGGAGCGCCGCCGCCTGGGTGAGCGACGCCTGCCGCGTTTCGCCCAACACGCCGGGCCTGTGGATCCAGCTGGCCCAGCTGCTGGGCGCCCAGCAGCGCGAGCTTGAGCTGGAGCCCGCGCTGCGCTCGGGCGTGGCTGCCAATCCGCAAAACAAGCAACTGGTCGAGGCGCTGGCCGAGTATTACCTCAACCGCAAACGCTATGCCGATGGCGCGCGCATCTACCCCGAACTGCACCAGCTCGACAAGGCGGACGCCAAGACCCTGCTGCACTACGGTTTTTGCCTCGAACACACGCACAAGCTCGAAGAATGCGTCCAGCGCTACCGCGAAGCGATTGCGCTCAAGCCCGACTTCCTCGAAGCCCATGTGGACCTGGCCGGTGTGCTCTGGCGCCTGGCCGACTTTGCCGGCTCGCTCGATCACGCACAAAAGGCCGTGGCCATTGACCCGAATCACCCCTTTGCCGTGCGCATTCTGGGCACGGCCCTGCTGCACCTGAACCGACTGGACGAAGCCGAGGTGCACCTGCGCCGCGCGCTCGAGATCAAGCCCGATTTCCCAATTGCCATCGTTGATCTGGCTCTGCTGCTGCTACTGGCGGGCAAGTTCGAGGAGGGCTGGCAGGTCTATGAGCGCCGCTGGTCCGACACCGACCGCATGAACCGCCCGGCCTTCTTCAACCCCGAGCTGGAGTGGAAGGGCCCTGAGAAGCAGCCTGTGGCAGGCAAGCGCATCGTCATCTACGCCGAGCAGGGCCTGGGTGATGTGATCAATTTCATCCGCTATGCCAAGCTGCTGCAGGCCGACGGCGCCACAGTGTATTGCGTGATCCAGCCCGAGCTGATTCCGCTGGTGGAAAGCATGACGGGCGTGATCTGTCTCAAGCCCAACCTCAACATCCAGGCCGATCACCACGTGGCCCTGCTGGAGCTGCCGCTCCATTACCGCACCAATGCCGAAAACGCCCCGCGCGAGACGCCCTATCTCTTCGCCCAGCCGGACAAGGCTGCCGCCTGGAAGGAGCGCATGCAAAAGTGGGACGGCAAGCTCAAGGTAGGCATCGCCTGGGCGGGCCACTTCATCCACGCCAACCACCACAACCGCAGCATGCCGCTCAGTGAGTTCAAGGGCATCATCGAGATGCCGGGCGTGCAGTGTTTCAGCCTGCAAAAGAGCGATGGCGAGCAGTACACCGACATGGCCGTGGACGAAGTCGATCTGGTAGATTTCACCAGCGAGTGGAAAGATTTCACCGACAGCGCGGCCATGATCAGCAACCTCGATCTGATCATCAGTATCGATAGCGCGGTGATCCACCTATCCAGCGCCCTGGGCAAGCCGACGTGGGTGGCCCTGCCACCCAACCCTGACTGGCGCTGGCTGCTTGAGCGCGAAGACTCGCCCTGGTACCCCACGATGCGCCTGTTCCGCCGCGGCCACACCGAGCCCAAGAGCTCGCAGATGGCGCGCATCGTGAAAGAGCTCAAGGCGCAGAAGAAGGCGCTGATGGATGCGCGGCAGGTTTCGTTGGTCTGAGCTTTTGGTCTTTGCCGATTCCAACGCCGTGACTATTGGCTGCGGCTCTGAGGCACCCCTGCGCCGGGCTTAGCAGCCACGGGCCCTTCGGGCAACCATCTGCAGTGCGTTCGCTTTGGGGAAACGCGCAAACTCGCGCCCTGCGCTCAAACATGCGCGATTCTTGATCCCAAAACGATCCGCGCTTCGAGGCCGGGGTAGATGCGCCCGGCGCAGGGCTGGCTCAGCGCCTTGAATAGATTTTCCTGCTGCCCGGAAAGCAAAGTTGGCTGATGCCGGCGTGAAATGAAAGTGGCTCGCTACTAAATATGTAGCGTCAAGCATCCTTACCGAACACCACATGCGTCGCCCGCGCCCCCTTCACGTGCTCGATGCATTGGTAGCCCAGCGCGCGCAGGTTCACGTCGCCGATCAGCTTCTCGCCGGAGCCGAGCAGGACGGGGGCGATGGCGATGTGCATTTCATCGACGAGGCCGGCGCGCAGGTAGTACTGGATGGTGGCGGCTCCGCCGCCGATGCGTAGGTCCTTGCCTTGCGCGGCTTCGCGGGCGCGGGCCAGGGCGGCCTCGGGGCCATCGGTGACGAAGTGGAAGCTGGTGCCGCCCTCCATGTGCAGGGGCTCCCGGGCGTGGTGGGTCAGGACGAACACGGGCACGTGATAGGGCGGGTTGTCGCCCCACCAGCCGCGCCACTCTGCTTCACCGCTGCCGCCTCCAGGCCAGGGCCCGCGCACGGGGCCGAACATATTGCGGCCCAGAATCCACGCGCCTATGTTCTCGAAGCCGCGCGCGATGAAGTCGTCGTCAGTGCCGGTCTCGCCCAAGTTCTCGCTATTTGCCTGCCCGTGCATCGCGTGGAAGCCGCGCGTGGCAAAGGCCCACTGGTGCAAGTCCATGCCGCCTTCGCCCAGCGGGTTCTGGAGGCTCTGGTTGGGCCCGGCGGCATAGCCATCAACGGACATGGAGAGGCAGGCGATGCGGAGTTTGGACATGGTGGTCTCCAGGCAGGGTCTAGTTTGTGATCGTAGCCTTAACTGCCGCCCCCAGCTCGACTACCGCCATGGCGTAGTAGCTGGACCAGTTGTAGCGGGTGATCACGTAGAAGTTCTCGGTGCCGGCCACATAGCTGGGCGGGTCGTTGCCGTTTTGCAATTCGACCAGAGCCAGCGGGCCCTGGTGTTTGGCCGCCTCGGCGTCGAGCACGGCACCTTTTGCCGCGAAGCTTGCGGCGCTGAAGGTCGGCAGGATGTCGGGCAGGAGCAAGGCCTGCTTGTCGGCTTCGCTGCCGCTCAGTTGCACGGCATAGTGGGTGGGCATGCCGGTGTGCCAGCCATAGGCCTTGAAGTAGCTGGCCACGGAGCCAATGGCATCGGCCGGGCTTTGCACGAGGTCCACCGTGCCGTCTCCGTCGAAATCGATGGCGTATTTGACCCAGCTCGAAGGCATGAACTGGGGCAGGCCCATGGCGCCGGCGTAGCTGCCCCGTGGCGCGAGCGGGTCGGTGGCTGTGCGGCTGGTGTGCGAGAGTAACTGCTCGAGTTCGCCGCGGAAATAGGCCTGCCGCTCGGCGGCGCGCGGGTGCTCGGCGGGGAAGTCGAAGGCCAGGGTGCTCAGCGCGTCGATCACGCGGTAGCCGCCCATCTGCTGGCCATAGATGGTCTCGACGCCCAGGATGCCGACGATAATTTCGGCGGGCACGCCATATTCCTTCTCGGCCCGTGCGAGCGTTTCGGCGTTTTCCTGCCAGAAACGCTGGCCTGCGCGGATTCGGATGGGCTCGACAAAGCGGCTGCGGTAGAGCTGCCAGTTCTTGGGCGTGCCAGGTGGCGGCGGCAGCATCAGCCGGGCAATGCCCGGTTGCAGGCGAGCCTGCCCGATGGCCTGGCGCACCCAGTCGCGGTCCAGGCCGCGCCGCTCGGCCAGGTCGTTGGCAAATGCCATTGCATCGGTGCGCGTGGCGTAGGCCGGGCCGCCGCTCTGGCTCTGCCTGGCTTTGGCGTGGGCTTTGGCGTGGGCTTTGGCTGATTTTTTGGAGGCTTTTGCCTCGGCTGCCGGCATCAACAATGCATAGACTGCTATTAAAACTATAGCTAACTGGAATTTGTTTCGCATCATGCGGGCCATGCCAGGCGGGCCCACTGCTTGCGCAGGCTGGCCAGGCGCAGCCCGCTCTGGGCCGCTTGCGGTGCATAGCGCAGGGTTTCGAGTTGCAGCAGCCATTCCTGCAGGGCCTGGCTCTGCGCGCCCCATTGCTTTGCCACGGCCTGGGCCATCTGGCGGGGTGGTGCCTGGGCTTCAAGCGGAATGCTCCGCTTGCGTAACTCCTTGCGCGCCTGCTCGAGCAGGCGCAGCCAGGGGTCGTGCTGGATACGCTCCCAGAGTGTCCATGCCGCTCCGCAGAGCGATACAAAGACGATGATGCCGATCAGCAGGTAGCTCAGGTCTTCCCAGCTGGGGGATTCAAAGCCGATGTTCTTGAGCAGGTTGAGCTGCTTGCTCTGGGTGTAGTTGAGCACCCACTGGTTCCAGCTGTTGTTGACGGCCTCCCAGGCTGCGCGGATCTCGCCCAGCAGGTTGGGGCTGAGTGCGCCCACAGCGCCGGCCACAATGCCCTGCGGTGCCATCAGGCGCCCGAACTGGGAGATGCGGCCGGGCGCCACCGCGCCGGTCGGGTCGACACGCACCCAGCCCTTGCCCTCTTCCCAGACCTCGGCCCAGGCATGGGCGTCGCTCTGGCGCAACACCCAGTAGCCATCGACCGGGTTGCGCTCGCCGCCCTGGTAGCCCGTCACAATGCGGGCGGGCACGTCGAGTGCGCGCATCAGGATGACGAAAGATGAAGCAATGTGTTCGCAAAAACCTTCCTTGCGGTCAAACCAGAATTCATCGGCGCTGTTGGGGCCGAAGGTGCCAGGATCCAGCGTGTAGCTGTAGCCGCCGCTGCGCAGGCGCTCCAGTGTGGCCTCGACCAGTGTGGCGGAATCGGCCTGGGCGTAGCGCGGGTCGCGCCGCATCTGTGCGGCCAGCTCCAGCGTGCGCGGGTTGAAGCCCGGGGGCAGCTCGAGGTAATCCTGCAAGGGCGCACTGCGGTGCAGCGGACCGTGGCTGAAAACCGGGAAGCTTTCGGCCTTGTAGCGCACGATGTCCATCAGGGGCTGGCCGCTCAGCCACTGCAGTTCACTGGTCATGCTCAGCTGGTAGCCGGGCAGGACGGGCTTGTCGATCGCGGCGTCGAGCACCAGTAGCCAGGGCCGGTTGCTGGGCTCCATCGTCACCTCGTAGGGGATGCCGCGGCCGCTGACCTTGAGGTCGGCAGGCAGCAGGTAGCGCTGCGAGAAGGTGGGTCGCAGGGGCCGCCACTCCTTGCCGTCAAAGCTGGAGAGCACCGGCCCGCGCCAGTACATATCTTGCGGCAGGGGCGGCGGCCCGGTGAAGCGCACGCGCATGGCAATGGATTCATCCAGCGCCAAGCTGGCAATGGCACCCACCTGCATATTGGCCGAAAGGCCGCTGCGGCCGCTCTGGGCATCGCTGGGGATGCCCCAAAGCGGTGCAACGCGCGGAAACAGGACAAAGAGCGTGGCCATGACCGGTGCGCCCAGCAAGGCCATCCAACCGGCAGTGCGGGCGGCCGCCAGCAGCGGCGGCTTGCCCACCGGCATGTGGGCATTGACGAGGGCGGTGAGCAGGCCTAGCAGCGCAATCAGCATGCCGGCCGCGGTAAGCAGGGACTGCGAGCTGAAAAAGTTGGTCAGCATCGTGAAGAAGCCGAGGAAGAACACCACGAAGGCGTCGCGCTTGGCGCGCAGTTCTAGCGTCTTGAGGGCCAGCAGCACCACAATGAGCGTGACGCCAGCCTCGCGCCCCAATACGGTGCGGTAAGTGGCCATCGTGGCACCGACCGACAGCACAAGCAGGCCCAGCAGCCACCACCTTCCCGGCAAGGGCTTGGCGCGCAGGGCCAGCGTGCCGCGCCAAAGCAGCATGGCAGCCGTCAAAGCCGTACACCACCAGGGCAGGCGCGGAACCTGGGGCAGCACGACCCAGGCAATCACCACCAGCAGGAAGAGGGTGTCGCGCGCCTCGCGTGGCAGGCTGCTCAGGCGCTGGCTCAGCATATGGCGAGTGCCTCCAGGCACTGGCGCTTGTGGCCTTCGCCCTGGCCAGGTTTGATCTCGATGCCGGGCAGGCGCAGGCCATAGTCCAGGCCTTCGCGTTCGGCCTGCAAGACCCAGGCACACAGGCGCGAGAGCCTGTGCTCCGTGCCGAGCGAGCCGGCCTGCGCGAAATCCAGCCAGAGTTCGTGGCGCTGGGCCTGCTGGGTGTCGCGGCTGACCAGGTCAGCCGAGCCGCGCGCCTGCGCCTTGGCGGCCTGCTTCCAGACCACCAGCTTGAGCGGGTCGCCACGGCGGTAGGCCCGCACGCCATCAAACTCGCCGGCATTGGTCAGGCGCACTGCCTGGGCTGAACCGGCGCGCGGTTCGCCCGGCGGCAGGGGCGGCGGATGTGCCTCGGGTTTGGGATAGACCATGATCTGTGCGGCGGGGCGCCAGACCGTCCAGACGCGGAAGGTGCCCAGCGGAAAGCGCGTCTCGGCCGTCAGTGTGGGCAGGTGGTGCAGCCCTCGCCGCTCGGGCGTGAAGGCCACCGTCACGCTGCTGTGGCCCTGGGCAGGAACGTCGGTCCAGACCCAGCGGTCCTCATGGGTGGCATCGAGCACGGCCAGGCCGATGCCATGCCGGATCGAGCGCCGCGTGTTGGTCAGTTTGATGGTAAATCCGGCGCTGGCCCCTGCAAACTGGGCGTCAGGCGCTAGCAAATTCATAGTGAGCCCGCGCAGCGTGCCGTGGCACACGTGCATGCCCACTACCGCGCTGCCAGCCAGCAGGAAGGTCAGCAGGTAGCCCAGGTTGAGCTGGTAGTTGATCGAGGCAATCAAGAGCACCAGCAAGGTGGCGCCCAGCATGAACCCGGGGCGGGTAGGCAGGATGTAAACGGTGCGCTGCGTGAGCGTCATGCTGTCGCGGTAAGGCAGGCGCGACTGAAACCAGCGCCGAAAGCGCTGGCGAACCCGCACCAGCGGATTCCAGGAAGCGGGCGCAGCAACTGTGGTCACGGCAAGGGAACAGCTTCCACCATGGCCTTGACCTGCTCGACCGAGCCGCGCCCGGCGTCGCTCACCGGGATCAGCCGGTGTGCCGTGGTTTGCGGAAGCACGGCCTGCACGTCATCGGGTGCCACATAGTCGCGTCCGCTGAGCAATGCCTGCGCCTTGGCGGCGCGCAACACGGCAATCCCGGCGCGCGGCGAGAGGCCCTGCAGGAACCAGCGGCCCGAGCGCGTTGCAGCCACAAGATCCTGCACATAGTCGAGCAGGGGCCCGGCTGCATGGACAGCCTGGACTTGCTGCTGCAGGCCGGTCAGCTCCTGCGGGCTGAGCACGGCGGGCAAATGCTCCAACAGTTTGCTGCGGTCCTCGCCGCCGAGCAGGGAGCGCTCGGCTGCGCGGTCCGGGTAGCCCAGCGAGATGCGCATCAGGAAGCGGTCCAGCTGGCTCTCAGGCAAGGCATAGGTGCCCAGCTGGTCGTGGGGGTTCTGGGTGGCGATCACGAAAAAGGGCGAGGGCAGGGCGCGCGTTTCGCCCTCCACCGTCACCTGCTTTTCCTCCATGGCTTCGAGCAGGGCGCTTTGCGTCTTGGGGCTGGCGCGGTTGATTTCGTCGGCCAGCAAGACCTGGGCGAACACCGGACCCGGGTGGAACACGAAGCTTTCCTTGCCACGCTCGTAGATCGACACGCCCGAGAGGTCGCTGGGCATCAGGTCGGCGGTGAACTGCACGCGCGAGAACTGCAGCCCGAAGCTGCGCGCCAGGCCGTGCGCCAGTGTGGTCTTGCCAACACCGGGTACATCCTCGATTAACAGGTGGCCGCCGGCCAACAGGCAGGCCACGCAGTCCTGAATCTGGGCACTTTTCCCGACGATCACCGTGTTAAGCTGGGAGAGGAGTTGTTGGAGTTTTTGGGTGTTGTCCATGGGGGCAACCATAGCGCAAAAATCCGCAGAATGCTGGGTCCAGCAATATTTGGAATGGGTAAGTTTTCGGAAATGACAGGCTATTTCACCCACAGCGATTGCCATCGCCACGAAATGGGACCGGGACACCCCGAATGCCCCGAGCGGCTTGCAGCCATCGAAGACCGCTTGCTGATCACCGGTTTGGGCGATGCTCTCAACCGCCACGAGGCACCGCTGGCCTCGCTGGCTGCTCTTGAGCGGGCCCACGATCCCGAACTGATCGCCCGGCTCAATGACATGAGCGAAGCCCTTATCGAAGCATCCCAGGATGGCCGCAGGCGCTACGCCCAGATCGACCCCGATACCTCCATGAACACCTTCAGCTGGGCGGCTGCAAGGCGCGCGGCTGGTGCGGTCATCGCAGCGACCGACGCGGTCATGGCGGGCGAAATGCCGAACGCCTTTTGCGCGGTGCGCCCGCCCGGCCACCACGCCACCTATTCGGAGTCAATGGGCTTTTGCATCACCAACAGCGTCGCAGCGGGCGTGCGTCATGCACTGGAACACCATGGCCTTCAGCGCGTAGCGGTCGCGGATTTCGATGTGCACCACGGCAATGGCACCGAAGACATCCTGCGGGATGATGATCGCGTGCTGATGGTCGGCATTTTCCAGCACCCGTTTTATCCGCACTCGGGGGCCCATAGCACGGCCATCAACATGGTCAACCTGCCGGTTCCGGCCTACACCAAGGGCCCGGCCATTCGCGAAATGATCACCGACCACTGGCTGCCGCGCCTGGAAGCATTCAAGCCGGAGATGATTTTCATCAGCGCCGGCTTTGACGCCCACCGCGATGACGACCTCGGCCAGCTCGGCCTGGTCGAGGCCGATTACACCTGGATCACACGGCAGCTGATGGCCGTCGCTGCACGCCACGGGCGCGGGCGCATCGTCTCCAGCCTGGAGGGTGGTTACAACCTGCGGGCGCTGGCTACCAGTGTTGAGGCGCATCTGCGGGCGCTGGCCGATCTGTGAAGACCGCTGCTGTCATGCCGCCGCTGATCCAGGAGTTGCTCTCCGATGCCCGGGCTGGCGGGCTGTGGTGGGAAATTGGCGTGCTGGTGCTGAGTTTTGCGATGGGTCTGCTGGTGCGGCGCTGGCTGCGCCGCCAGCACCCCAACGAGGAGCCGCCGCGCTTTGGCCTGCTGATTCCGGTGGTAGCCAGTATTGGCGTTTTTTTCGGGCAATCCGTGCTCTCCATGACGGAGCGCGTGCCCTTGCTCAAGCTCTCGTTTGCGATCCTGCTGGCCTGGCTGTTTGCACGCCTGATCGGGCGCATCATCACAGGCAGTTTCCCCGAGTCGCCAACCGCCCAATGGGTTTCGCGCCTGCTGCGCTGGGGAGGCTGGCTGGTGGCGGTGCTTTTTGTATCGGACTGGATGGGCATCCTCACGAGTTATCTGGACACCATCTACGTGCCGATTGGCAAACACCAGACCAGTGTGCAAAGCCTGATTGAGGGGACCGTGAGTGCCCTGGTCACTGTGTTGTGTGCGCTTTGGCTCTCGCGGCTGATTGAGGCGCGGCTGATGCAGGCCTCCCTGCTCGAGATGAACCTGCGCATGGTTATGGCCAAGCTGGTGCGCGGAGTGCTGCTCATGCTGGGCCTGCTGCTGGCCCTTTCGTTGGCAGGCATTGACCTGACGGTCTTGTCCGTATTTGGCGGGGCCCTGGGCGTTGGGCTGGGTCTGGGCCTGCAGCGGCTGGCGGCCAACTATGTGAGTGGTTTTGTCTTGCTGCTCGAACGCAGCATCAAGGTCGGCGACCATCTGCGCATTGACAATTTCGAGGGACAGGTCACGGCCATCCGCACGCGCTTCACCCTATTGCAGGCACCCAATGGGCGCGAGTCCATCGTGCCCAACGAAATGCTGACGAGCAACCGTGTGGAAAACCATTCATTGGCCAACACCAATATTGCCCTGACCACGGTCGTGTCTGTGGGCTATGACAGCGACGTGGCCCAGGTGCAGGCCATCCTGCAAGCGGCAGCAGCCTCCTGCCCGCGGGTGTTGACCAAGCCCGCGCCGGGTGCCATGCTGAGCCAGTTCGCATCCGACGGCCTGGAGTTCACGCTGAACTTCTGGATCGCCGATCCGCAAAACGGGCAGGGCAATGTGCGCTCAGACGTCAACATCGCCGTGCTTCAAGGCCTGCGCGCCGCGGGTGTGGTGATACCCTACCCGCAGCGCGTGCTGCATACGGTGGCAGCAGCGCCCGCAGCGTGATCAGCCGATCCGCACAGGCACGAAGATCTTGTCTTCACCGCGCTGAATCAGCAAGGCCACCGATTTGTCGGCCTTGGCGACAGCCGCGCGCACTTCAGCCATGTTTTTCACCAATTGGCCATTGACGGCCAGGAGCACGTCGCCCGGTTCCACTCCCGCGCTGGCCGCAGCTCCTTCGGCGTTTTCAATCAGCAGGCCATTGGCCAGACCGGCCGCACGCATCTCGTTCGGCTGCAGGGGCCGCAGCGACAGACCGAGCTTGGCTGATGCTGCGGGGTTGCTGCTCTCGTTGCTGGCGACTTCGACGACCTTGTCATTGGAGTTGATCAGCCGCGCTTCCATGGTCCTGGCCGAGCCCTGGCGCCAGATTTCGATCTGCACCTTGTCGCCGGGCGCGTCCAGCGCAATTGCTGCGGGAAGGTCACCGGAAGAGACGATGGCGCGGCCGTCGACCTTGCGGATCACATCGCCGGCCTGCAGGCCCGCCTTGTCAGCCGGGCTGCCGCGCTCCACGGTGGAGACCAAGGCGCCCTCAGGGCGGTCGAGCTTGAAGGAGTCGGCCAGCACCTGGTTGACCTCCTGCACGGTCACGCCCAGGCGCGCGTGCTCCACCTTGCCATGCGCAACGATCTGGTCCTTGATGCGGGCGGCCAGGTCAATAGGGATGGCAAAAGACACGCCCTGGTAGCCGCCGCTGGAGCTGTAGATTTGCGAATTGATGCCAATGACTTCGCCGCGCGCATTGAACAGCGGCCCGCCCGAATTGCCGGGGTTGACGGCTGCGTCGGTCTGGATGAAGGGCACGGCGCTGTCCTCGGGCAGCGAGCGGCCCTTGGCACTGACCACGCCTGCGGTGACGGTGTTCTCAAAGCCGAAGGGTGAGCCGATCGCAAGCACCCATTCGCCGACCTTGAGAGCCGATGAACTGCCGATGCTCACCACGGGCAGGTTTTTGGCGTCGATCTTGAGCACGGCGATGTCGGTCTTGGCGTCCACGCCGAGCACCTTGGCGACAAACTCGCGGCGGTCGGTCAGTTTGACCGTGACTTCTTTCGCATCGCGCACCACGTGCGCATTGGTCATGATGATCCCATTGGGGCTGACGATGAAGCCCGAGCCCTGGCCGTGCACGGGCACGTCATGCGGCTTGACGCCATGCTGCCCGCCTTGGGGGCCTTGCTGGAAGCGCTTGAAAAATTCGTAGAAAGGGTCGTTGGCAAATGGGTCGTCCTGACCGCCGCGCTGGGCGACTTCCGAATCGTCGGAGGACTTGCGCACGCCGCTGACGCTGATGTTCACCACGGCAGGGCCGTATTGGGCCGTGATCTGGGCGAAGTCCGGCAGGGTCGTGGGCGTGCTGGCCACCGGGGCGTTGACGTAGGCGGTGGTCGTTTGGGCGGCGTGGGCAGTGCCCAGGTGCTGCAGTGCGGTGACCGTTGCGCCGCCGATCAGGCCGGATGCCATCAAGGCCAGAACGAGTCGGGTGCTTTTCAGGGAACGGGTTGACATGGAAGCTCCTTGGGTTGGGTTTGCATGCAATGGGCATTGCATAGGAGCGAATATGGTCCCCCTGGCTTAGGTCAACCTTAATCGAGCGCTGGCAAGGTTACCTGTACCCGCAGGCCACCGAGGCGGGGCGAGGTGCCGAGCGTAATCTGCGCCTTGTGGCGCTGGGCAATGGCTTGAACAATGGCAAGCCCGAGGCCGCTGCCACCCGCTGTGGCGCTGGCGTCTTGGCTGCGATAGAAGCGTTCAAAGACCTGCGCGTGTTCAGCCTCGGAAATGCCGGGGCCGCTGTCCTCTACCGTGAGAAGCGCCTGCCGACCTGTTGCTGCAGGCTGCGCTGTCACCTGTACCTCGACGTGGCCATTGGCCGGCGTGTATTTGATGGCGTTGTCGATCAGGTTGCGCAGCAGGATGTTCAGGGCGTCGGGATCACCCTCCACCCAGGCAGGGATAGAGGGCTGTAGCGCCAGATGCACGGCTCGCTCGGTGGCCTGGGGCAAGGCGTCGGCGAGGGCCTGCTGCAGCAAGGGCAGCAAATCCACACGCTGGGGGGCATTGCCTTGCTGGCTTGTCCCCTCTTGGCGTGCAAGGACCAGCAACTGGTTCATCAGGCGAATCGAGCGGTCCACGCCCTGCTCGAGGCGCGCAAAGGCATGGCTACGCTCGCCCTCCGTCTGGGCGCGCTCAAGGGCCTGGGTCTGCAGCTTGAGTGCGGTCAGGGGCGAGCGCAGTTCGTGGGCGGCATTGGCGACGAAGGACCTCTGCGCATCGAACGCGGTGTGCACGCGTGCAAAAAGCAGGTTGAGTTCCTGAACCAGGGGCCGGACTTCGTCGGGCAAGCCCCGCTCGGGCAGGGGCGAGAGGTCTTCGGCCTGGCGCGCGGCTACCTGCTGGCGGGTGCGCTCCAGCGGGTCAAAGGCGCGGCGGATCGCCCACCAGAGCAGCAGCATCAAAAGCGGCGCGATGATGGCCATGGGCAAGGCCGCGCGAAGCGCCAGCGCCCGCGCCCGCGCCTGGCGCGCGCCCATGTCCTGGGCGATCTGCACGGTCTGGTAGGGCGTCTGCACCGAATACACCCGGAACCATGCGCCGTTGAGCAGCACGTCGGAGAACCCCAGTACGGCACGCGCAGGCAAGGCTGCGCGTGGCGAGCGGAACAGCTGGACGCCGTCGGGGCCCCAGATCTGGATGGCGTAGTCGGCATTGTCTTCATCGCTGCCGGTCGGCGGCATCCCCAGCGCGAGCCCACCGCGCAGCGAATTCGCCATTTGCTGCAGGTGGTAATCGAACATTTCGTCTGCCTGTTGCAGCGCGCTCTGGTAGGCGGACCCGGCCTGCAGTAGCGCGGCCAGGGCAATGGCCGTCAGCACCGAGGCCAGCAGACGCTTGCGCAGCGAGTAGCCGGGTCGGGTGGCGGATTCGTCGGGCTCAGCCATTGGCAACTCAAGGCTTGGGCATGACATAGCCCAAGCCGCGCTGGGTCTGGATCACGTCATTGCCGAGTTTTTTGCGCAGGCCGTGGATATACACCTCGACCGCATTGCTGGAAACGTCGTCTTTCCAGCTGTAGAGCTTTTCTTCCAGTTGCGCGCGCGACAGCACCACGCCCGGGCGGGCCATCAGGGCTTCGAGCACGGCCCATTCGCGCGCCGACAGGCTAACGCTCTCGCCATCGCGGCTGGCCTCATGGGTGGCGGGGTTGAGGCGCAGATTTTTCCACTCGAGGACCGGGTCGGCCCGGCCGCTGCTGCGGCGGACCAGGGCGCGGATGCGGGCCAGCAGTTCATCGAGTTCATAGGGTTTGAGCACGTAGTCATCAGCGCCGGCATCCAGCCCGGCCACCCGCTCGGCCAGGGCATCGCGCGCGGTGACGATCAACACAGGTGTGGTGTCCTTGCGCGCACGCAAGGCGCGCAGCACCTCCAATCCGCTGCGCTTGGGCAGGCCCAGGTCAAGCAGGACGAGTTCATAGTGTTCGCTGCGCAGCGCGGTGTCGGCCATCAGACCATCCTGCACCCAGTCCACCGCGAAATGCTCTGAGCGCAGGACGTCGAGCAGGGTCTCGCCGATCATCCGGTCGTCTTCAACGAGTAGCAGGCGCATGGGGCGTTTTGTGGTCGTGCGGGCAAGCTGTGAAGCCTAGTGCGCCTATCTTAGGCCGATCTGAAGACGGTCCGACCTATTGTGGACCCGCAGTCAATCCGAGGTAGGTGGCGGCCACCCGCTCGTCGTGCATCAGCTCCTCGGCCGGACCCTCCAGCGTAATGCGGCCCGTCTCCAGCACATAGCCGTAGTCGGCCACCTGCAGGGCAGCGCGCGCGTTCTGCTCGACCAGCAAAATGGCCACGCCGCTCTTGCGCAGGGCGGAGATGATGTGGAAGATCTCACGCACCACGAGGGGCGCCAGGCCCAGGCTGGGCTCGTCAAGCATGAGCAGCTTGGGCTTAGCCATCAGGGCGCGGCCAATGGCCAGCATCTGGCGTTCGCCTCCCGAGAGCGTACCGGCCAGTTGCAGGCTGCGCTCGCGCAGGCGCGGGAACAGGGCGTAGACCTCGTTGCGCGTGGCCTCCACGCTGCCAGAGCCGCTGGCAGTACCCGCCTTGATTCGGCTGTAGGCACCCAGCAGCAGGTTGTCCTCTACGCTCATACTGGCAAACAGCTCACGCTTTTCGGGCACCAGGTTCATGCCGCGCGCCACCCGCGACTCCACCCGCGCCGTTTCGGCACGGCCCTGGAAGCGCAGGCTGCCGCTGGCGGGCAGGACACCCATAATGGCCCCCAGCAGGGTGGACTTGCCCGCGCCGTTGGGGCCGATCACGGTGACGATGCTGCCCGGTGCAACCCGTAAGGCCGCATCGCTGAGGGCGCGGACCTTGCCATAGCTGACGCAGTAGTCCTGCACTTCCAGCACAAAGGCAGGCTCGCTCATTCGACGCCTCCGAGGTAGGCTTCAATCACCTGCGGGTTGCGCCGCACTTCCTGCGGGAGACCTTCGGCGATGCGGGTGCCGAAATCCATCACGACCAGACGGTCAACCAGGCCCATCACGAAATCCATGTCGTGTTCGACCAGCAAAACGCTGACGCCATCATCGCGCAGCCGGCGCAGCAAGGCGGCCAGCGCCTGCTTTTCCTGGTGGCGCAGGCCGGCGGCGGGTTCATCGAGCAGAAGCAGGGCGGGGTCACTGGCCAGGGCGCGGGCGATTTCCAGAATGCGTTGCTGCCCAAGCGCCAAGCTTCCGGCCTCACGCAATTCGTAACCGGCCAGGCCGACGCGGGAGAGCTGCTCACTGGCCAAGTGCATCAGGCTGGCTTCTTCGACCCGGTTGCTGCGCAGCACGGCAGCCAGCCAGCCCTTGCGCCCCCGCAAATGCGCGCCAATGGCGACGTTTTCGATCGCGCTCATGGTGGGCATGAGTCTTACATGCTGGAAGCTGCGGGCCATTCCGCGCGCGGCCAGGGTGCGCGGCGGCTTGCCGTCAATGCGCTCGCCGAGGAACTGCACGGCGCCGCCGCTCAGCGGCAGCAGCCCGGTGATGAGGTTGAACATGGTGCTTTTGCCGGCGCCATTGGGTCCGATTAGGCCGAGAATCTCGCCTGCCTGCAATCGGAAGCTGACATCATTGACGGCAACCAGCCCGCCGAAGGCTTTGCGGGCGCTCTGGACTTCGAGTACGGTACGGCCCGGCTCAGGCTTAGCCCGTGTTGGCAGGGCCAATGCGCGCGAAATGAGCCGCAGGCCCGCCGGCGCGGGCAAACTGGTGGCTTCGGTGCCAGGCTTGACCGCAGCGCGCGAACTGGTGAGCCAGCGAAAGCCCCGGACCAGGCCGGGCCACAGGCCTTCGGGCGAGCGCTGGAGCAGGAGCATGAGCAGCAGGCCCGAGACAATCACTTCGTAGTTGCCGTTTTGTCCGATCAGCTTGCTGAGGTTGTTTTGCAGCCAGTCGCTGAGAACGCCCATGACTGCAGCGCCCACCAGGGCGCCCCAGACGTGTGCCGAACCGCCGACCACCGCCATGAAAAGGTAGGAAATGCCCGCGTTCAGGCCAAAGGGTGTGGGATTCACGGCGCGCTGCAAGTGCGCATAGAGCCAGCCTGAAAGCCCGGCCAGCACGGCGGCCAGCACGAACACCAGCAGCTTGGCGCGCGCCGTATTCACGCCAAACGACTCTGCCATCACCACACCACCCTTGAGTGCGCGGATGGCGCGGCCACTGCGCGAGTCCAGCAGGTTCAGAAGGGCGACGAGTCCGAGCCCGACCACCAGCCAGATCAGCAGGTACATGTGGCGGGTGTTCTGGAGGTCGAAGCCGAAAACCTGGATCGCAGGAATGCCTGTGATCCCATCAAATTTCTTCAGGAACTCGAGGTTGCCAAACAGGTAGAACAGGCTCAGGCACCAGGCGATGGTACCCAGGGGCAGGTAGTGGCCCGACAGGCGCATCGTGATACCCCCCAGGGCGGTGGCAGCCAGCACGACGATGGTCAGACCGGCCAACAGCCCCGCCCAGGGCGACGCCGCATAGGTGGTCGTTAAGACCGCGGTCGCGTAGGAACCAAGTCCCACAAACGCAGCCTGGCCGAACGAGGTCATGCCCGCAACGCCTGTCAGCAACACCAGGCCAAGCGCGACCAGGGCCGACAGGCCGATGTAGTTGGCCAGCGTGATCCAGAATTCGGGCACGGGAAGCAAGCCCAGCAGGAGCATCGCCACGGCCCACAGCGCGATGCCCGCGTTGCGTGAGCGCAGGAAACCGGGCTGCTGCATTAGGACTCTTCCTCGTCAAGCAGCGAATGGGTGCCTAGCGAGCGCCACACCAGCACCGGCACGATCAGCGTGAAGACCAACACTTCCTTGTAAGCGCTGGCCCAGAAGGAGGCATAGGCTTCCATCAGGCCCACCAGCACGGCTCCACCTGCTGCAATCGGGTAACTGACCAGGCCGCCGATGATGGCACCGACAAAGCCCTTGAGGCCGATCAGGAAGCCCGAGTCGTAATACACGGTGGTGACGGGGCCGATCAGAATTCCCGAGAACGCGCCAATCAGGCCGGCCAGCAGAAAGGCCAGGCGGCCCGACTGGCCAACCTCGATACCCATGAGGCGGGCGCCAAGGCGATTGATGGCGGTTGCCCGCAGGGCCTTGCCAGAGACGCTTCGGCTGAAGAACAACGAAAGCGCCGCCATGAGCAGCAGGCAGGAGCCAATCACGGCTAGGCCCTGGCCGGTCACCATGAGCGGCCCCAGGTTGAAACGCCAATCCGAGAAAGCCTGGGACCGCATGCCCTCCGCGCCAAACATCACCAGGCCCAGCCCTAGCAGGACAAAATGGGTTGCGACGGACACAATGAGGAGAAGCAGCACGCTGGCCTCGGCAACCGGCTCGAACGCGATCTGGTAGAGCATCGGACCCATCGGCGCGACGATGGCGAGGGTGAGTGCCATTTGCAGGGGCAAGGGCAGGTCCTTGGGCGACACGGCTTTGAGCAGGAGCCACAGCGCCAGGGGCCAAAGCAGGTTGACACAGCAGCTACGCATCAGCTGCCCGGAGGAAACCGCCTGCTCACCGCCGCGCAGTCGCTGCCAGATGTCTTTCAGAAAAACAATCCCGCCCATCAGCAGCAGGAGCCAGACCGTGGCAGGGAACTGGCCCGATTGCAGGGTGGCGATGGTCAGCGCTCCGTAGGCAACCAGTTCGCCCTGGGGGATGAAAATGACGCGGGTTACTGCAAACACCAGCACCAGCCCGATGGCCAGCAGGGCATAGACGGCACCCGAGGTGATGCCGTCCTGCGCGAGTATCAGGGCAATGCTGGCGTCCATCCTGGACGGTGCTCTGCGAACAGCTTACTTGGCGAGCTTCCAGGTTCCGTTTTCGATCTGCACCATGACGCGGGCGCGCTGGTCAAAGCCCATGTGGTCGGTCTTGCTGGTGTTCATCACGCCGTGGGTGGTGACGAGTTCATTGGTGTTCTCGAATGCATCCCGCAGCGCCTTGCGGAATTCCTTGGTGCCTGGCTGACCCGCCTTGAGCGCCTTGGGCACGGCATATTGCAGCATCAGCCAGGTATTCCAGGCATGGGCCGAAAAGGAGTTGGCGGTTCCGGGCGGGTATTTGGAGTCGTGCAGCTTGATGAAATCGAGCGAGACCTTCTTTATGGGGTTGCTGTCCGGCAATTGCCTGGCCACGACAAACGGGCCAGCCGGCAGGAAGGCACCCTCCAGGTCCTTGCCGCCGACGCGCAGGAAATCGTCATTGATGACGCCGTCGGTGAAATAGATCTTGCCCTTGTAGCCGCGCTCGCGCAGGGTCTTGGCGGGCAGGGCAGCGGGTGTGCCCGAGGCCGCAATCATGATGGCATCCGGATTGGCGGCCATTAGCTTGAGGACCTGGCCGGTTACGCTGGTGTCGTTGCGCGCATAGCGCTCGGAGGCGACCACATTGAGCTTGCGCGCACTGGTGAGTTTGCCGAATTCGCTGATCACGCCTTCGCCATAGGCGTCATTGAAGCCGATCAGGCCCACTGTCTTGACGCCGTTGTCCGCCATGTGGGCCGACATGGCAGTCATCATGTGTGCGTCGTTCTGGGGCGTCTTGAACACCCAGGCGCGTTTGGCATCGACCGGGTCGACAATGCGCAATGAGGAGGCGATGGCGATCATCGGGGTCTCCGACTCGGCTGCAATGTCCACCATGGCCAGGCTGTTGGGCGTGATGGACGAACCCATGATCACGTCGACCTTGTCTTCCGAGACAAACTTGCGGGTATTCTTGACGGCCGCCACCGGGTCCGAAGCGTCGTCCAGCACGATGTATTCAATCTTCTTGCCGGCAATTTCGCGCGGCATGATAGCAAAAACATTCTTTTCTGGAATGCCCAGCGAGGCCGCGGGGCCCGTGGTGGAGAGCGTCACGCCAACCTTGATTTGGGCGTGCGCAAGAGGCGCAAAAACGCCGGTCAGACACAAGGCCGAAGTGATGAGGGCTTTTTTGAACATGGAAACTCCAGAAATTGCTGCTCTGCACTATAAGTCCTTGCGCTCCTTTTGGCCGCTATGGCTTACCCGAATTCGCCAACCGGGTGGTCGGGAAATTGTCGCCCGGCGGACAAAGCCGCAAGCAAGTTCAGCGCCTAAACTACGCGCTGAACCGTTGTACAATAAAAAGCACGGTCGTTCGTTTTTATAATTTCATTCAATCTTCTCTGTGGAGCCCCTCGCATGAAAATCCTCGTCCCCGTCAAGCGCGTGGTCGACTACAACGTCAAAGTCCGGGTCAAGTCGGATGGAAGCGGTGTCGATATTGCCAACGTCAAAATGAGCATGAACCCGTTTGACGAAATCGCCGTGGAAGAGGCAGTGCGACTCAAGGAAAAGGGCGTGGCAACCGAAGTGATTGCCGTTTCCTGCGGCGTCCAGCAATGCCAGGAAACCCTGCGCACCGCCATGGCTATCGGCGCCGACCGCGCCATCCTTGTGCAGACCGACGAAGAACTCCAGCCCCTGGCCGTTGCCAAGCTGCTCAAGGCCTTGATGGACAAGGAGCAACCTGGCCTGGTGATTCTTGGCAAACAGGCCATTGACGACGATTGCAACCAGACCGGCCAGATGCTCGCTGCCCTGGCCGACTTGCCCCAGGCCACCTTCGCCAGCAAGATCGAAGTGGCCGATGGCAAGGCCAGCGTGACACGCGAGGTGGACGGCGGTCTGGAGACCCTGTCGGTCAGCCTGCCGGCCATCATCACGACGGACTTGCGCCTCAATGAGCCCCGCTACGTGACCCTACCCAACATCATGAAGGCCAAGAAAAAGCAGCTGGATATCTTCACGCCCGCCGACCTCGGTGTGGACGTTGCGCCGCGCATCAAAACCCTCAAGGTCAGTGAGCCGCCCAAGCGCGGTGCCGGCATCAAGGTACCCGATGTGGCCACGCTCGTTGCCAAACTCAAGAATGAAGCCAAGGTGATCCAATGACCGCACTCGTAATTGCTGAACACGACAACGCCTCGATCAAGGGCGCCACCCTCAATACCGTAGCCGCTGCTGCGCAATGCGGTGGTGAAGTGCATTTGCTGGTAGCCGGCTCCAATGCGGCAGCTGCCGCTGCTGCTGCTGCCCGGATCGCTGGTGTCTCCAAAGTCATCCATGCCGACGGCGAGCAGTTCGCCCATGGCCTGGCCGAAAATGTGGCGGCGCAGGTGTTGGCCATCGCCAGTGCCTACAGCCACCTGGTTTTCCCGGCCACCGCCGCTGGCAAGAACGTCGCTCCCCGGGTGGCTGCCAAACTCGATGTCGCGCAAATCAGCGACGTGATCAAGGTGCTCGCGGCCGACACCTTTGAGCGGCCCATTTATGCGGGCAATGCCATCGCCACCGTCCAGAGCACAGACGCCACCAAAGTCCTCACCGTGCGAACGACAGGTTTCGACCCCGCAGCAAGCACGGGCGGGAGCGCAACGGTGGAAAGCGTGGCCAGTGTTGCCGACAGCGGCAAGAGCGATTTCGTAGGTAGCGAAATCGCCAAAAATGACCGCCCCGAGTTGACGGCTGCCAAGATCATTGTCTCCGGTGGCCGCGCCCTGGGCAGCGCAGAAAAGTTCACCGAGGTGATGACGCCGCTGGCCGACAAGCTGGGGGCCGCGATGGGCGCGAGCCGCGCAGCAGTCGATGCGGGCTACGCGCCCAACGATTGGCAGGTTGGCCAGACCGGTAAGATCGTCGCACCGCAGTTGTATGTGGCCTGCGGCATCAGCGGCGCCATCCAGCATCTGGCCGGCATGAAAGACAGCAAGGTCATCGTTGCCATCAACAAGGACGAGGAGGCACCGATTTTCTCGGTGGCCGACTACGGTCTCGTGGCGGATCTGTTTGTCGCCGTTCCTGAACTCGTGAGCGCACTATGAGCTACAAAGCCCCCGTCAAGGACATGCTTTTTGACATCCAGCATCTAGCCAATATCGAAGCCATAGCCCGCATGCCGGGCTTTGAGGACGCGGGGCTGGAGACCGCGCAGGCCGTGCTCGAGGAGTGCGCCAAGTTCAATGAGGGCGTGGTCGCGCCGCTCAACTGGGAAGGTGACAAGAACCCCTCCAGCTGGAAAGACGGCGTGGTGACCACCACGCCGGGTTTCAAGGAGGCATTCCGCCAGTACGCTGAAGGCGGCTGGCAGGGCTTGCAGCATCCGGGCGATGTCGGTGGACAGGGACTGCCCAAGACGATTGGCGCGGCGTGCGGCGAAATGCTTAATTCGGCTAACATGAGCTTTGCCTTGTGCCCGCTGTTGAGCGACGGTGCGATTGAAGCCCTGCTCACGGCTGGCAGTGACGAACTCAAAGCCATCTATCTCGAGAAACTGGTGACCGGCCAATGGACGGGCACCATGAACCTGACCGAGCCCCAGGCTGGCAGCGACCTGGCCCTGGTGCGCACCCGCGCCGAGCCCTTGCCTGATGGCAGCTACAAGATTTTCGGCACCAAGATTTTCATCACCTATGGTGAGCACGACATGGCCGAGAACATCGTGCATCTCGTGCTGGCGCGGGTGCAGGGCGCGCCCGAGGGCGTCAAGGGCATCAGCCTGTTTGTCGTGCCCAAATTCATGGTCAGCAAGGACGGCAGCCTGGGCGCACGCAACGATGTGCATTGCGTGAGTATCGAACACAAGATGGGCATCAAGGCCAGCCCCACCGCCGTCCTTCAATACGGCGACAAGGGCGGCGCGATTGGTTACCTCGTGGGCCAGGAAAACCGCGGCCTCGAATACATGTTCATCATGATGAATGCGGCCCGCTACGCCGTGGGGATGCAGGGCATTGCGGTGGCCGAGCGGGCCTACCAGAAGGCCGTCCAGTTTGCCAAGGACCGCGTGCAGAGCCGTCCGGTGGACGGCAGCATCCAGGCCAGCGCGCCGATCATTCACCACCCGGATGTCAAACGCATGCTCATGACGATGCGCGCCTATATCGAGGGCTGCCGCGCCATGGCAAGCACGGCGGCCGCGGCCTACGACGCCGCGCACCGCCACCCGGATGCCGAGGTGCGCAAACAAAACGCCGCCTTTTATGAATTCATGGTGCCTCTGGTCAAAGGCTACAGCACCGAAATGAGTCTGGAGGTCACGTCCCTGGGTGTGCAGGTCCATGGTGGCATGGGCTTCATCGAGGAAACCGGCGCTGCCCAATATTACCGCGACGCCAAGATCCTGACCATCTACGAAGGCACTACGGCCATCCAGGCCAATGACCTCGTGGGGCGCAAGACGGCCCGGGACGGTGGCCAGACGGCCAAGGCCATCGTGAGCCAGATCGAAGGAACGGAAGCAGCGCTGCAAAAGAATGGCAGTCCCGATGCATTGGCCGTGCTCAAGCGCCTCAAGGCGGCGCGTCTGGCCCTCGTCGATGTCATTGACTTTGTGGCCGGCAACACCAAGGCCAGCCCGAACGCCGTTTTTGCCGGGAGCGTGCCCTATCTCATGCTGGCTGGCAATGTCATTGCCGGCTGGCAACTGGCGCGTTCCCTGTTGGTGGCGCAGGATCTGGCGGCGAAAGGCGAAGACCTGGCCTTCATGCAGGCCAAGATCGTTACCGCCCGTTTCTACGCCGACCATCTGCTGGCCAAAGCCCCTGGACTGCGTGACAGCATCGTCGAAGGCGCTGCAAGCGTGACGGCGCTTGCGCTTGAGGCCTATTGAGAATTGGTTAGCTATCGAAAAGATAGCTACCCACGCCTGTTCTTCGCCGGCTCCCGGCGGTTTTATTGAAAATCTGTTCTGAAATTACCCAGCAAAGGCGCTTTCATGTCCAAACTGCCCCCGGTTCTGCAAAACCTGCCCTTCCCCGTGATCGGCAGCCCGCTGTTCATCATCAGCAACCCCAAGCTGGTGATCGCCCAGTGCATTAACGGGGTGGTCGGCTCCATGCCTGCGCTCAATGCGCGCCCGGCAGCGCAGCTCGACGAATGGCTGGCTGAAATCACCGAGGCCCTGGCGGCCCACGACCGCGTGCACCCCGACCGCAAGGCGGCACCCTTTGCCATCAACCAGATCGTGCACAAGAGCAATGACCGACTGGAGCACGACATGGCGGTCTGCGAAAAATACAAGGTGCCTATCGTCATCACCAGCCTGGGCGCGCGCGAGGACGTCAACAAGGCGGTGCAGGCCTGGGGTGGTGTGACCCTGCACGATGTGATCAACAACGTCTTCGCGCGCAAGGCCATTGAAAAAGGCGCCAACGGCCTCATTCCCGTGGCGGCAGGGGCAGGTGGCCACGCCAGCGTGAAGAGCCCGTTTGCCATGATCCAGGAAATCCGCGCCTGGTTTGATGGCCCGGTGGCGCTCAGCGGCTCCATTGCATCGGGCGGGGCCATACTGGCTGCCCAGGCCATGGGTGCGGACTTTGCCTATATTGGCTCGGCTTTCATTGCCACCCATGAAGCGCGGGCAGTCGATGGCTACAAGCAGATGATTGTGGAGAGCAATTCCGACGACATCGTCTACAGCAATTTCTACACTGGTATCCACGGCAATTACCTCAAGGGCAGTATCCGCAATGCCGGCATGGACCCCGACCACCTGCCCGAGAGCGACCCGAGCAAGATGAGCTTCGCCACGGGTGAGGGCGGCAATGCTGCGAAAGCCTGGAAGGACATCTGGGGCTGTGGCCAGGGTATTGGTGCCGTGAAGGAAATCACCAGTACTGCAGAGCTCATTGCGCGGCTTAAGCGCGAGTATGCCGAGGCGAGGGCGCGGCTGGCACTCTAGCCAGCCCGGCGCTTTAGGGCGGCTCTTTTGCCTGCGCGCTGTGATCGGCAAAAGCCCCGTAGGACAAGGCGGTTGCCCGCCCCCAGAAGACGCGGTACATGAAGATGGTGTAGATCACAATGGCCGGCAAGGTGATGACTACGCCCACGAACAGGACGTTGAGCGCCTGGGTGGATACTGCGGCATCCCAGACGGTCATGCGCCCGATCACGATGTCGGGGTAGATGCTGTAGGCTAGGCCAAGAAAGGCCAGAACGAAGATCAGCACCGTGGCCGCAAAAACGATCCAGCCGTAACCGGCTCGCACCAGCCGGGGATTGTGGAGCACATGGCGGATGGCAAAAAAGGCCAGCGCACAGCAGATCGGGACAGGCGCCAGCATGAACAGTTCGGGCATGTTGAACCACTTGGCCACAACCTCCGGGTTCACGAGCGGCGTCGCGGCCGAGATGGCGATCAGTGCCACGCCCATGGGCCAGAGCACGCGGCGGGCAGACGAAACGGCGAGCTCCTGCAGGCTGCCGTCGGCCTTCATGATGAGCCAGCCCGCGCCCAGTAGCACATAGGCCGCCGGCAGCGTTGCAGCGATCCCGAGGCTGAAGGCCAGGCCCAGCCAATGCGAATCAAATCCCGTGATGTAACTGCCCAGCATCCAGCCCTGGGACACGCTGGCCAACAGGGATCCGGTGAAAAAGGCGCAGTTCCAGAAGGTCTTGTATTGCTGTGGTGCTTTCACGCGGAAGTCAAAGGCCACGCCGCGCAGAATCAGTCCTATCAGCATCAGGGCGGCGGGCAGATAGAGCGCCTGCAACACGATGCCGTGTGCCATGGGAAATGCGACGAGCAGCACGCCGACGCCCAGGACCAGCCACGTCTCGTTGGCATCCCAGAACGGGCCGATGCTGGCAATCATCATGTCCTGGTGGGCGTCATCGGCCAGCGGCAGCAGCAGGCCCACGCCCAGATCGTAGCCGTCAAGAATGACGTAGGCGAGCAGGGCCAGGCCCATCACCGCCATGAAGATAAGGGGCAGCAGGGTGCTCCAGCCGGCGGTCATGGCGATACCTCCGCGAAGTCCGGCTGAGCAGGCCAGGCTGTTGGCGCGTGGGAGACCGGGTTCTCGGCCATGTACTTGAGCACGCCCACATAGGTGACCAGGAGCAGGCCATAAACCAGCACGTAGGCGGTGAGGGTCAGCGCGACATTGGCCGGTGCGATATGCGTGGCTACTTCCGTGGTCCTGACCAGGCCATAGACGATGAAGGGCTGACGACCGATCTCGGTCACGTACCAGCCGGCCAGGGTGGCCAGCCAGCCCGACAGGCTCATGGCGCTCAGACCGTAAAGCAGTGGACGGGGCAGGGCGCGGACATCGCCGCGCCGGCGCCACAGCGACCAGGCGCTGGTCCATGCCACCAGCAACATCAGGCTGCCCACCCCGACCATGACGCGAAAGCCCCAGAACACGGGTGCGACAGGCGGGTGGGCTCTCTGGAATGCGTCCAGACCTTGAATCTCCGCGTCGGGATCGTGTGCCAGGATCAGGCTGCCGAGCTTGGGGATCTTGAGGCCGTGGAGCGTCTCGCCCTGGGTTTCGTCCGGCCAGCCCAACAGGGTTAGTGCGGCTCCTTTTTCGGTGTGCCAGATGGCTTCAATCGCTGCAATTTTGGCTGGCTGGTGTTCGCGTGTATTGAGGCCATGCGCATCGCCTGCCAAAAATTGCAACGGTATGGCGATCGCCGCTGCAATGATTGCGCAACGCATGGCTTTGTAGCTGCCGTTGGTGGCGCTACCCTTGATGAGCTGCCAGGCCGACAGGCCTGCCATGAGGAACGATGTGGTGAGTGTCGAAGCCAGCAGGACGTGCGTGAGGCGGTAGGGAAAAGAAGGGTTGATCAGGACGGCCAGCCAATCTTTCGCATAGAACTTGCCCTGGACGATCTCATAGCCGGCGGGCGTCTGCATCCAGGAGTTCAGGGCCAGGATCCAGAAGGCAGACAGCGTGGTACCAAAAGCCACAAGCGCGGTGGCAACCAGGTGAACGCGTTCCGATACGCGCCCTCTGCCGTACAACATGACGCCCAGAAATGTTGCTTCCAGAAAGAAGGCTGTCAGGACCTCATAGCCCAGTAGCGGGCCGGCGATGTTGCCGGCCTTTTGCATGAAGCCGGGCCAGTTGGTGCCGAACTGGAAACTCATCACGATGCCCGAGACCACGCCCAGTGCAAATGTCAGGGCAAACACCTTGGTCCAGAAATAGTGTGCCTCATCCCAGGCGGGGTTTTTTGTCTGCATGAAGCGCACGCGGAAAAACAGCAGAAACCAGCACAGGGCAATCGTGATGGTGGGAAACAGGATGTGGAAGCTGATGTTGGCTGCAAACTGCATGCGTGAGAGGATGAGGGTGTCCATGGTGCCTAGGCCTCCTGGTTGCTTCGCGCGGGTCTCTTGCCCGTCATGCGGTCCTTGAATTCGAGCACCTTGCTAACGGTCGCGCCCATGCCCATGAGCTGCATTGCGGTCTCAGGGGCCAGCTTCTGCACGTCGTCAAACCAGGTCATCAGGCGGTCGATCAGTTCATGCATCTGGCGCATGCGCTCCTGGGCGTAACGCTCGGCCTCGGTGCCCGGCGTCTCAAGCAGGGCCATGCGCAGCATCGACAGCGTGGGCTCGATTTCGCGGCGGCGGCGTTCCTCGGCGAGCACGCGGAAGATTTCCCACACATCGCCCGGCGCTTCGAAGTATTCACGCCGGTCGCCAGCCTGGTGGCGCAGCCGCACCAGCCGCCAGGATTGCAGTTCCTTGAGGCCCATGCTGACGTTTGAGCGCGAGAACTCCAGGGCTTCGGCAATGTCATCGGCGTGAAGCGGCCGTGCCGAAATGAAGATCAGGGCATAGATCTGCCCGACGGTGCGGTTGATGCCCCAGCGGCTGCCCATTTCGCCGAAATGGGCAACGAAATCACGGCTGAGGGGTGGGAGATGGTCTTGCAGCGGCATGGCTGCATCGTATCCAATTTTCAGTAATTACTGAAAATTGGATATTCAATGCCCATGACCGCGGTAGGTGAAATTCCCTCAGAGCACTTCACTGGCGAAATCCGCCAGACGGGAGCGCTCGCCGCGCGCCAGGGTGATGTGGCCGCCATGCGGCCAGCCCTTGAACTTGTCCACGGCATAGGTCATGCCGGATGAGCCTTCGGTCAGGTAGGGCGTGTCGATCTGGGCTAGGTTGCCCATGCAGATGATCTTCGTGCCCGGACCTGCGCGGGTGATCAGGGTCTTCATCTGCTTGGGCGTGAGGTTTTGCGCCTCGTCGATGATGACGTACTTATTCAGGAAGGTCCGGCCGCGCATGAAGTTCATGCTCTTGATCTTGATGCGGCTGCGGATGAGTTCGTTGGTGGCGGCGCGGCCCCATTCGCCCGAGCCGGTGTCGTTCTTGCCCAGCACTTCGAGGTTGTCGTCCAGCGCGCCCATCCAGGGCCCCATCTTCTCTTCTTCGGTCCCGGGCAGAAAGCCGATGTCCTCGCCCACGCTGACGGTGGCGCGGGTAACGATGATCTCGGTGTAACGCCGGTCGTCCAGCACCTGGGTCAGGCCGCTGGCCAGTGCCATCAGGGTCTTGCCGGTGCCGGCCGTACCGGCAAGGGTGACGAAGTCCACATCCGGGTCCATCAGCAGATTCATTGCAAAGTTCTGCTCGCGGTTGCGCGTGGTCACGCCCCAGACCGCATTCTTCTGGTGGTTGAAATCCTTCAGCGTCTTGAGTACGGCGGTCTTGCCGCGAATTTCCGACACCCGCGCGTACAGGCTGGGCTCGCCCGGCGCTTCAAAGTAGACGAACTGGTTGATCAGCAGGCTGGGCACGACCGGGCCGCTGATACGGTAGAAAGTGTGGCCGCCGCTTTGCCAGCTCTCCACCGTCTTGCCGTGCTTGTCCCAGAAATCTGCTGGCAGGGGCAGCACGCCGGAATACAGCAGGTCGCCGTCTTCCAGGGTCTTGTCGTTCTGGTAGTCATCGGTGGCCAGGCCCAGGGCGCGTGCCTTGACGCGCATGTTGATGTCCTTGGACACCAGTACTACTTCCTTGGGGGCCTGCTGCTGACGCAACGCCTCGACCACGCCCAGGATCTGGTTGTCGGCCTTGCCCTGGGGCAGGCTGGCTGGCAGGGTGAATGCGAGCGGCTGGGTCTGGAAAAACAGCTTGCCGCGGGCTTCCCGGTGGCCGGTTGAGTCCAGTTTGAGGCCTTGGGTGATGTCGGCCCCGTTGGCTCCGGCCAAGGCGTCCAGCGTTCGGCTGGTCTGGCGGCCGTTGCGGGCGACTTCGGTCATGCCCTTCTTGTGGCCGTCCAGCTCTTCCAGCACGATCATCGGCAGGAAGATATCGTGCTCCTCAAAGCGGAACAGGCACATCGGGTCGTGCAGCAGCACATTGGTGTCAAGCACAAACAGTTTTGCCGGGCCCGCAGCTTTGGGTTTGCGCGGCTTGGCCGCTGCCGCTGGCTCCGGGGCGCTATGCGCTGGTGGCGCGCTATGGGTCAGCGCTGATTTGCTATCATTTTTGTAGCTGGTTGCGCCCTGTTTTCGGGGGCTCGCGCGGGATTCATCTAGAAATGCAGCGGGGTGCTCGCTGCGGCCGCCGCCGCCGTGTTCAAACCCCGCAGCGGCCAGGGGTTTGTCGGCCAGCGCATGCGCATCGCCCGGAGCGTCCGACTTTCGGGTCGCCTTATGCTGCGTGCTAGCGGGGGCGTCGAAGGCCTGGGGCGAGAGTTGGGCGGCGCGTTTGGTGGGGGCAGGTGGCAGTGGCATGTGCTGGGTGTGCCTTGGGGCAGATGGTGGGAAATCGGTGAAAACAGGGCTTGCAGAAATGAAAAAGCCGCCTGGGGCCCCAAGCGGCTTTGTCGGTGAACGCGGTCGTGAATCTCAACGGCATGGAGCCATTATGCACAACTCCCGTGAACGCCCTGTGCAGATTCAGGCGGCGAGCTTTTCTGTGAGCTTGTCGGCCTTTTTGAGGTCCTTGACGGCCTTGAGCACGTCATCTACATGGCCAGGCACCTTGAGGCCGCGCCACTCGGCCTTGAGCAGGCCATCGGCCCCGATCAGGAAGGTGCTGCGCTCGATGCCCTTGACCTTCTTGCCGTACATGATCTTGTTCTTGACCACGCCAAACATGTGGCACATTTTTTCTTCGGTATCGGCGATCAGTTCAAACGGCAGTTCGAGCTTGGCCTTGAATTCGTCGTGGGACTTCATGTTGTCGCGAGAGACGCCGAAAACGGTGGCTCCAGCCTTGACGAAATCCTTGTATTTGTCGCGAAATTGCATGGCCTCGGTGGTGCAGCCGGGGGTGTTGTCCTTGGGGTAGAAGTACAGGACGACAACCTTCCCCAGATGCGATGTGTTGGACACTTTGCCACCGTTGGTGGCGTTTGCTTCAAATTCGGGGATGGGCTTGTTGACAACGATCGCCATGACTGTTTTGAACCTGTGGTTTGAAGCCTGGGGGGCAGTTACGGACTTGCACCGTCCAACCTCGTAAGACAGCTGGTGCAACAACTCTCTATTGTAACCCGAAAGCCCTCTGGCACGGGCCTTGCCCGTCCTCTACAGCCCTTTGTCAGGGCGCCTCTTGCAGCGCAGCCTGTTCCAGCAGGAGGGCGGCGATGACGTGCCGGCCTTCGCCCGCCAAGATGTTGTAGGTGCGGCAGGCGGCCAGGGTATCCATGGTTTCCATGCCAATACGCGCCTGCATGAGGCAGCGGTGCAGGGCGGGCGCAGCAAAGCGCAGGCGGGTGCCGCTGCCAAAGATGACGAGTTCCGGCTTGAGTGCTGCGATCTGTTCAAAGTGGCTGGCGAGCAGATCCTCGAAGCGCGCACACTGCCAGTCCAGGCGCTCGCCGCGGGCACCCAGGATCACGCTGCGTTCCACGCGCGCTCCATTGATGCCCACCCAACCAGGGCCGTAGCCGCTGATGGATTGAACGTCGGTTTTATCGGGCTGGAGTTTCATTGGCGATGTTTTTATGTGGTCAAATTATAGGTTTTCACTCTTGCGCATTCAGACTGTGCGTGTATTCCCCGGAGCGGCTTTGAAAACCATATCCAAATCGGCCAAGTTGGCCAATGTGCTCTATGACATCCGCGGCCCCATCATGGACGCCGCCAAACAGATGGAGGACGAGGGCCAGAAGATCATCAAGCTCAACATCGGCAATCTGGCGGTGTTCGGGTTCGATGCGCCGGAAGAAATCCAGCAGGACATGATCCGCAACCTGCCCAATTCGGCGGGCTACTCAGACAGCAAGGGCATTTTCGGCGCGCGCAAGGCCGTCATGCACGAAACGCAGAAACAGGGTGTCAAGGGCGTCACGCTGGACGACATCTATCTGGGCAACGGCGCCAGCGAACTCATCACGATGGCTACCAATGCCTTGCTGGATGATGGAGACGAACTCCTGCTGCCCATGCCCGACTATCCGCTCTGGACGGCAGCCACAAGCCTGTCGGGCGGAACGCCCGTGCATTACCGCTGCGATGAATCCAACGGCTGGATGCCCGACCTGGCCGACATCCGCGCCAAGATCACTCCGCGCACCAAGGGCCTGGTGGTCATCAACCCCAACAACCCGACGGGCGCCCTGTATTCCACGGAAATGCTCAATGCGCTGGTAGGCATCGCGCGGGAGTTCGGGCTCGTCCTGCTGGCTGACGAGGTCTACGACAAGGTGCTCTACGACGATGTCCACCACACGGCCATTGCGAGCCTGTCCACGGATGTGCTGACCCTCACCTTCAATTCGCTGAGCAAGAGCTACCGCTCCTGCGGCTACCGGGCCGGCTGGATGATCGTCTCAGGTGACAAGAGTGCGGCGGTCGATTACATCGAAGGCCTGAACATGCTAAGCAACATGAAGCTGTGCTCCAACGTGCCGGGCCAATGGGCCATTCAAACCGCGCTGGGCGGTTACCAGAGCATCAACGACCTGGTTTGCGAGGGGGGGCGCCTGCGGCGCCAGCGAGACCTGGCTTATGAGCTCATCACCGCGATTCCTGGCGTGACCTGCGTCAAGCCGCAGGCAGCCCTCTACATGTTCCCCAAGCTCGACCCGAAGGTCTATCCGATTGAGGATGACCGGGTTTTCTTTCTCGAACTGTTGCGCGCCACGCGTGTGATGCTGGTCCAGGGCACAGGCTTCAACTGGACCGAGCCGGACCACTTCCGGATCGTTTTCCTGCCCCATGAAGATGATTTGCGCGAGGCCATCGGGCGGATCGCCAAGTTCCTCGAAAGCTATCGCAAACGTAACAAGCACTGATGATTTGACGCTGGCTTGAAGCCAATATTATTTAGAAGCAAAGAATGAAACCGATACAAGTTGGCCTTTTGGGCATTGGCACCGTGGGCAGCGGCACCTTCACCGTGTTGAAGCGCAACCAGGAAGAAATTGCGCGCCGCGCTGGGCGTGGCATCCAGATCAGCATGGTGGCCGACCTCGATGTCGCGCGGGCGCGCAAGATTGTGGGCGAGGGTGTGCAGGTGGTCGCGGATGCCCGCGCGGTGATTGCCAATCCCGAAATCGATGTGGTCATTGAACTGATCGGCGGCTACGGCATTGCCAAGGCCCTGGTGCTCGAAGCCATTGCGGCCGGCAAGCATGTGGTGACGGCCAACAAGGCCCTGCTGGCCGTCCACGGAACCGAGATCTTTGCCGCTGCTTCGGCCAAGGGCGTGATGGTGATGTTCGAGGCGGCGGTGGCCGGTGGCATACCCATCATCAAGGCCCTGCGCGAGGGCTTGACGGCCAACCGGATCCAGTGGATCGCCGGCATCATCAATGGCACGACCAATTTTATCCTGAGCGAGATGCGCGACAAGGGTCTGGACTTTTCGGTGGTGCTCAAGGAAGCGCAGCGCCTGGGCTATGCCGAGGCCGACCCGACCTTTGACATCGAAGGCGTCGATGCGGCCCACAAGGCCAGCATCATGGCTGCAATTGCCTTTGGCACGGGCGTGCAATTTGACAAGGCCCATGTGGAGGGCATCACCCAGCTCACCGCCACCGACATCAAATATGCCGAGCATCTGGGCTACCGCATCAAGCTGCTGGGCTTCGCCAAGCGCACGGATGGCGGCATCGAACTGCGGGTCCACCCCACGCTTGTTCCGACCCGCCGCCTGATCGCCAATGTTGAAGGCGCAATGAACGCCGTCATGGTGCATGGCGATGCCGTAGGCACCACGCTCTACTACGGCAAGGGCGCCGGTAGCGAGCCCACGGCCAGCGCCGTCATTGCCGACCTGGTAGACATTGCCCGCATGCAGGGCGCCAGTGCAGCCCAGCGCGTGCCGGCCCTGGCCTTCCAGCCGGGCTCCATGCGCGACACGCCGATCCTGCCGATGGCCGAGGTCGTCACCAGCTACTACCTACGCCTGCGCGTGGCTGACAAGGCCGGCGTGCTGGCACAAGTCACCGGCATCGTTGCCAACGCCGGCATCAGCATCGACGCCGTGCTCCAGCGCGAGGCCGATGAAGTGGCTGGAGTCGACGGCAGCTTTACTGATCTCATCATCCTCACCCACGACACGCGCGAGGGCACCATGGACGCTGCCATCGCCCAGATGCAGGCCCTGTCCACCGTGCTCGCGCCGATCGTACGCATCCGCAAGGAAGAGCTGGCTTGATGCGATACATCTCGACCCGCGGCGACGCAGACCGCAAGAGCTTCTGCGCCATCCTGCTCGAAGGCCTAGCGCCAGACGGCGGCCTGTATCTGCCCGAAAGCTATCCCCGTGTATCGGCCGACATGCTTACGCGCTGGCGCGGCCTGGACTATGCCGACCTGGCCTTTGAAATCCTGTCGCTCTACATCGACGACATTCCGTCTGCGGACCTGAAGGCCCTGTGCCAGAAGACCTATACCGCCGCTGTGTTTGGCACGCCGCAGATCGTGCCCCTGAAAAAGCTGGAGGAGGGCGTCTATCTCGAGGCTCTGTCCAATGGCCCGACCCTGGCCTTCAAGGACATGGCCATGCAGTTGCTGGGCAACCTGTTCGAGTACGAACTGGCTCGGCGCGGCGAAGAACTGAATATTCTCGGGGCCACCAGTGGCGACACGGGCAGTGCAGCCGAATACGCCATGCGCGGCAAGAAGGGTGTGCGCGTCTTTATGACTTCGCCCGCTGGCCGCATGAGCCCCTTCCAGCAGGCCCAGATGTTCAGCCTGATGGACGAAAACATCCACAACATTGCCGTGGAGGGCGTGTTTGACGACTGTCAGGACATGGTCAAGGCCGTTTCCAACGATCTCGACTTCAAGCGCCAGTACAAGATCGGTACGGTCAACTCCATCAACTGGGCGCGTCTGCTGGCCCAGGTGGTGTATTACTTTGCTGGTTATTTCCAGGCAACCGCGGACAACTCGGAGCGCGTCAGCTTCACCGTGCCCAGCGGCAATTTCGGCAACGTCTGCGCCGGCCATGTGGCGCGCATGATGGGCCTGCCCATCGAGCGCCTTGTGGTTGCTACCAATGAAAATGACGTGCTTGACGAGTTCTTCCGTACCGGCGTGTACCGCGTGCGCGGCAGTGCCGACACGCATGAAACCTCCAGCCCGTCGATGGACATCTCCAAGGCATCCAACTTCGAACGCTTTGTCTTCGACCTGCTCGACCACGACGGTGCGCGCTGCAAGGCCCTGTTTGGCCAAGCGCTCAGCACGGAAGGCAAGTTTTCACTCCGGGGGCCGGGGCTGCTGCCGGGTGGTTTCGAAGAATTGACCGAAGGGCGTTTTGGTTTTATCAGTGGCAAGAGCACGCATGCCGACCGCCTCGCAACCATCCGGGCCACTTGGCAGAACCACGGCGTCATGATCGATACACATACGGCCGATGGCCTCAAGGTTGCGCGCGAGCACCTGCAGCGCGGCGTGCCCATGATCGTGCTGGAGACGGCTTTGCCAATCAAATTTGCGGCGACCATTGTCGAGGCGCTGGGGCGTGAGCCGGATCGCCCGGCCCAGTTTGCCGGGATTGAGCAGTTGCCCAAGCGCGTGACGCCCATGCAGGCCGATGTGCAGGCCATCAAGGCCTACATTGCCGCGCAATGCGCGTCGTAGGCTTTGCCGGCTATTCCGGCTCCGGTAAGACCACCCTGGTTGAGGCTGTGATTGCCCAGTTGAGGGCGCGCGCTCAACGCGTGTCCGTGATCAAGCACGCCCACCACGCCTTTGACATCGACCAGCCGGGCAAGGACAGCTATCGCCACCGCGAGGCGGGTGCCTTCGAGGTTTTGCTGGCGTCGAGCCGGCGCCTGGCCCTCATGCGCGAGTGCGAGCAGCCTGCCCAGTGGAACGTCCACCAGCTGATTGCCCGGCTCGATGGCGGGGTGGACTGGGTGCTGGTGGAAGGTTTCAAACACAGTGACCTCAAGAAAATCGAAATCTGGCGCGCAGGCCGCGAAGGTTCGCCCGCCCTCTACCCCGAGGACGATTTCATCGTGGCCATTGCCACCGACGCAGCGCAAAGCCTACCGCAGGCAACGTTGCGGCCTGTGCTGGATTTGAACGACGCGGCTGCGGTTGCCGGCTGGCTGGTTGACAATGGCGAGCGCTTTGTCTACCAACGCGAACTCTACACATGACCACTCCTGCCCCCGCGCCAGCCCGCGCACCCCTGATGGCCCTCGAAGAAGCCCTGCAACGCCTGTTGGCGCAAGCCTTGCCGTTGGACCGCCGCATGGACGTCTCGACCTTCGACGCCGATGGCCGGGTGCTGGCGCAAGACCTGGTTTCGCAGTTGCAGGTGCCGCCGCAGGACAACAGTTCAATGGACGGCTACGCGCTGCGCTGTGCCGACGTTCCCCAGGCAGGAGCCGTTTTGCAGGTGACCCAGCGCATCCCGGCCGGGTCCAGTGGCAAGCCGCTGGAGCCCCTTTCGGCTGCGCGCATTTTTACGGGTGCGCCCATCCCGGCGGGGGCCGATGCCGTGGTCATGCAGGAAGACTGCGAAGTTGTTAACGAATGCGAGGGCGGCGTGCGGGTGAATGCCGTCCCCCAGCCGGGACAATGGATCCGCCGGGCCGGCGAAGACGTCATGCGCGGCGCCTGCGTGCTACAAAAAGGAGCGCGCCTCACGCCCGCTGCGCTGGGGCTTGCGGCCAGTATTGGCATGGACCGCCTGTCTGTCCAGGCCCCCGTGCGGGTCGCGCTATTTTCTACGGGCGACGAACTGGTCATGCCCGGCAGCATCGCGCCGCAGGACATGAAGCCAGGCGCCATCTACAACTCCAACCGCTTCTTCCTCCGGTCGCTGCTGCTTCGCGTGGGCTGTGTGGTGAGTGACCTGGGCATCGTGCCGGACCAGCGTGAAGCGACCATCGCTGCCCTGCGCGAGGCCGCAGCCGGGCACGATCTCATCCTCACCAGTGGCGGCGTTTCAGTGGGGGAGGAAGACCACGTCAAGCCCGCGGTGCAAAGCCTGGGCAGCCTCGACCTGTGGCAAATCGGCATGAAACCGGGCAAGCCCTTCGCCTACGGAAAAGTAGGAGCCAGCCACTTCATCGGTTTGCCAGGCAACCCGGTTTCCAGCTTTGTCACCTTTGTGCTGCTGGTGCGCCCGTTCATCCTGCGCTTGTGTGCCCAGACCGTGGTTGCTCCGAAATCGATAGCGATGCCAGCCCATTTCACCCTGGCCAAGGGCGACAAACGCCGGGAGTTCCTGCGCGTGCGTCGCAATGCAGCTGGTGGCCTGGACCTGTTTCCCAACCAGAGCTCGGGTGTGCTGACATCGGTCACCTGGGGCGATGGCCTAGTCGATAACCCGCCGGGGCGATCGATTGCCCATGGTGACCTGGTGCAGTTCCTGCCCTTCGCGGAGCTGTTGGCATGAAAATCACGGTGCGGTATTTCGCGTCGATCCGGGAAGCCCTCGGCACAGGCTCCGAGGCGCTCGAGACAGGCGCACAAACGCTTGGCGAATTGCGCACCGAGCTGTTGAAACGCAGCCCGGCCCATGCGGAGGCGCTGGCCTCCGGCAGGGCCGTGCGCATGGCACTCAACCAGACGATGGCAGACGATCGCCTGCCGCTCAGCGAAGGCGCTGAAGTGGCCTTTTTTCCGCCGGTGACGGGCGGTTAAGCGCATCCGTCCTGTGCCTCCTTTGGCAGCTTGTTGATCAGTTCCACGCGCAGCATGGCACTGGTCGATTGCATGGGTGGGCGCAACTCGTCGCAAAGCCAACCCTGACTGGCCAGCAAGGTCTTGACAGGTGCGGGATTCGGTTCTACAAACAGGGCCTGTATCAGCGGAAGCAGCCGCCACCAGCTGCTGCGCGCCTGTGCCATCTTCCCGGTCTGCACAAGTTGGAGCAGCCCGGCAAATTCCTGCGTGCGCACATGTGCGCTGGCGGCTATCGCCCCGGAGGCACCCAAGGCCATGGCATTGAAAATCTGTGCATCTTCACCGGCGAGCAACTGCAGGCGACCGTCGGCGATCAAGGCCTGGGTCTTGAGCGCATCGCCACCACAGTCCTTGATGGCTTGAATCTGGGGATGCACCGCAAGCGCCAGCATGGTCGCCAGATCGATGGCGCAGCCGGTACGGTAGGGAATGTCATAGACGATGACAGGCACCCGGCTTGCATCGGCGATGCTGCGGAACCAATGGAGCAGTCCCGCTTGCGATGGGCGTATGTAGTGGGGCGCCGGCACCAGCAAGCCAGCGATGGGTCGCTGGCACAATTGGCCGACCCATTCGATTGTGGAACCCAGGTGGTAGCCCGAAACGCCCATGATGACAGGAAGCCCCCGCGCGGCAGTCAACGTGGTGTCAAGCACGGCAAGTTGTTCGGCCTTGTCCAATGCAGCCGCCTCACCGGTAGAGCCGCAGGCGACAAATCCTGCGAGGCCCTGCCCGGCAAGATGCGTGGCGAGGCGCTTGAGCGCTGGCAGATCGAGCGATCCGGCCCGGAATGGCGTGACCAGAGGAACCCAGAGGCCCGAAAAATCCGCCCGGATTGCTTCGTGGCTGGAGTTGATTGCGTTCATGACGAGTCCTTTTCATTGCAGACCTTTGGATGAAACATCCACGGATAGCAAGCAAGGGAATCGGGGGCTAGAATGGGTTCCATCGCTCATCCGAGGACGGAACCGCAGCCCCGGTCAGATGAGCGTTGGTTTTTTGGCTTTGTCTGCGAACGTGAACGCATCGCGCTGTGCCCGAAGGGCTGCGCAGCGGCATAGGGACACGGATGCAAGCATGGTGCCAGTTTAGCAGCACCCCGTACGAGCCGATGCCACAATAGCTACATGATTGACCCCCTTGTCAGGATCCAGCAACAGGACTTTGACGTATCTGCCGAGATCGCAGCCCTGCGCGCGCAGGACAGGCGCGTCGGTGCCATCTGCTGCTTTGTCGGCACGGTGCGTGATCGTAGCGAAGGTGCCAGTGTCAGCGCCATGGAACTCGAACACTACCCCGGCATGACCGAGAAAGCCATCGCGGCGATGATTGACGCCGCCCGCACCCGCTTTGATATTTATGCCGCGCGGGTGGTGCACCGCATCGGCCTCCTGCAGCCTCTGGATCAAATTGTGCTTGTGGCGGTAACCAGCGCGCACCGCGGCCAGAGTTTCCTGGCCTGCGAGTTCCTGATGGATTACCTCAAGACCCAGGCCCCGTTTTGGAAGAAGGAGCAAACGCCAACCGGCGCGCGCTGGGTTGATGCACGGGTCTCCGATGATGCAGCGCTGGCCAAATGGGGCATCCAAGCATCCAACGCCTGAGCCGCATCAGTTAAGGTATTTGGGTTTTTCGCCGGCACCTGCCGCCGGGTCTTCCGCTGGAGGTGTTGCGTCTGGCGGGGAAGCCGCCGGGACCCACCCGGATTGGCCAATTGCCTGATCCAGCAGGTGGACGAAGCCGTGGATCAGCTGGGGTTCCAGCGCCATCTGGAAGCCGCGGGGATTTTGCACGCCTGGCAGTTTCTCCTGGAAATTCATCTGCAACTGCCCGGTGGGCAGGGGCGTGAGGTTGACTTCGGTCACCAGCAGGGGCTCAGGGCCGAGCGGGAGCGCGGCGGGCTGCTCTTTGTAGGGCGTGCGGAAGTCCGCCTTTTGCAGGGTTTCTTCCTTCTTGAACTCGGCCAGCATTTTTTTGGTCTGTTCATCTGCCGTGGCCATGGGAGCGATGCCGGGTGAATTCACGGCTTCCTGGCGGGCCACGTGCTCCGCCACCACGCGGCCCAACATGGGCTGCAGGCCCAGGACCAGCCGGCGTGTAAACCACAGGCGCAGTTCCTCGCCACTGGTTGTGTTGATACGCGCCAGAATGCGATCCTGCTCGTTGATGTAGTTGACGGAAAGCTGGTGGATATTCATTGGTTTGATTTTAGTCATGCTGGCGTGTGGGGCAAGACTTGAAAAATGGGACAACCCACCGCAAGTGCCTGCCAACTGGAGAATATTCATGCGAATCGACAAACTCACCACCAAGCTGCAGGAAGCGCTGGGCGATGCCCAAACCGTGGCACTGGGCCAGGACCACGCCTATATTGAGCCCGTGCACCTGCTTGTCGCCATGCTGCGCCAGGACGAAGGGCCGCGGGCGCTGCTGCAGCGTGCTGGCGTCAACGTCCCGGGTCTGTTGGCCGCCGCCGAAGCTGCGGTCAAGCGCCTGCCGACCGTGCAGGGGCAGGAGCAGGTCACGGTGGGGCGCGATCTTGCCGCCTTGCTGCAGGCCGCTGAGAAGGAATCCATCAAACGCGGCGACGACTATGTGGCCGGAGAGCTGTTCCTGCTGGCGCTTTCCGACAGCAAGGGCGAAGCGGGCAAGCTCGCCAAGGAAAACGGCCTTACACGCAAGAGCCTGGAGGCCGCCATCGATGCCGTGCGTGGAGGCCAGAAGGTGGACAATGCCGACGCCGAGGACCAGCGCGAGTCGCTCAAGAAATACTGCATCGACCTGACCGAGCGCGCCCGCCTGGGCAAGCTGGACCCGGTGATTGGCCGCGATGATGAAATCCGGCGTGCCATCCAGGTCCTGCAGCGGCGCACCAAGAACAACCCGGTCCTCATTGGCGAACCCGGTGTCGGCAAGACCGCCATTGTGGAAGGCTTGGCCCAGCGCATCGTGGCGGGCGAGGTGCCCGATTCCCTCAAGGGCAAGCGCGTGCTGAGCCTGGATATGGCTGCCCTATTGGCAGGTGCCAAGTTCCGCGGCGAATTCGAGGAACGACTGAAGAATGTGCTGAAAGACCTGGCTAAGGACGAAGGCCAGACCATCGTCTTCATTGACGAACTGCACACCATGGTGGGTGCCGGCAAGGCGGAAGGTGCCATGGACGCGGGCAACATGCTCAAACCCGCTCTCGCGCGGGGCGAACTGCATTGCGTGGGTGCCACCACGCTGGACGAATACCGCAAATACATCGAGAAAGACGCGGCGCTGGAGCGCCGCTTCCAGAAGATCATGGTCGGCGAACCGAGCGTGGAGGCGACTATTGCCATCCTGCGCGGCCTGCAAGAAAAATACGAAGTCCACCATGGTGTGCAGATCACCGACCCGGCCATCGTGGCTGCGGCCGAGCTCTCTGCCCGCTATATCACCGACCGGTTTCTGCCCGACAAGGCCATTGACCTGATCGACGAGGCAGCCAGCAAGATCAAGATCGAGATGGACTCCAAGCCCGAGGTTATGGACAAGCTGGACCGGCGCCTGATCCAGCTTCAGATCGAGCGGGAGGCCGTGCGCCGGGAGAAGGATGAAGCCTCAAAAAAGCGATTTGCGCTGATCGAGGAGGAAATCACCAAGCTGCAAAAGGAAATCGCCGATCTCGACGAAATCTGGAAGGCCGAGAAGGCCCAGGCCCAGGGCTCGGCCAGCGTGATGGAAGACATCGACAAGACCCGCTTCCAGATTGAGGAATTGACCCGAAAGGGCGATTTCAACAAGGTCGCCGAGTTGCAATACGGCAAGCTGCCCGCGCTCGAAAAAAGCCTCAAGGAAGCCCAGGCCAAGGAAGCCAAGAAAACCGGCAAGGGCAGCGGCCCGCGCCTGCTACGCACCCAGGTGGGTGCGGAGGAAATTGCCGAAGTGGTCAGCCGCGCTACGGGCATTCCCGTGGCCAAGATGCTGCAAGGGGAGCGCGACAAATTGCTGCTAATGGAGGCCAAACTGCATGAGCGCGTGGTCGGCCAGGATGAAGCCATCAGCGCTGTGGCCAACGCCATCCGCCGTTCACGCTCGGGCCTTTCCGATCCCGGTCGCCCGACCGGGTCTTTCCTGTTTCTCGGGCCCACCGGTGTTGGCAAGACCGAGCTGTGCAAGGCGCTGGCCGGCTTCCTGTTTGACAGCGAGGATCATCTGATCCGCATCGACATGAGCGAGTTCATGGAAAAACATTCCGTGGCGCGCATGATTGGCGCCCCACCGGGTTATGTCGGCTATGAAGAAGGCGGCTATCTCACCGAAGCCGTGCGCCGCAAACCCTACAGCGTGATCCTGCTCGACGAAATCGAGAAGGCCCACCCCGATGTCTTCAATATCCTGCTGCAAGTACTCGACGACGGGCGCCTGACGGACGGCCAGGGCCGTACGGTCGATTTCAAGAACACCGTGATTGTGATGACCAGCAATATCGGCTCGCCCATCATCCAGAGCATGGCTGGCAAGGACCATGAAGACATCAAGGAAGCCGTTTGGGAAGAGCTCAAGACGCATTTCCGGCCCGAGTTTCTCAACCGCATTGACGAGACCGTGGTGTTCCATGCGCTGGACGCGAAGAACATCGAAGCCATTGCCAGGATCCAGCTGGGCATCCTGCAACTTCGCCTGGGGAAGATGGAGCTCACGCTGGAGGTGTCTCCTGCGGCGATTGCCGAGTTGGCCAAGGTGGGCTTCGACCCGGTATTCGGTGCGCGGCCGCTCAAGCGCGCGATCCAGCAGCGCATTGAAAACCCGCTGTCCAAACTGCTACTGGAGGGCAAGTTCCCACCCAAGGCCATCATTCCGGTGGACGTGGATCCGGTGCGTGCACCCGGCGTGTTCAGCTTCGGGCGAACCGTCCACTGAGCGGGTTTTTCAAGCCAACAGATCAGGAAGCTCGCGTCCCCAAGGCGCAGAGCGCTGCCAAATCAGGAGCGTTGCCAAGCTGCCAGGCGCGGGCAATGAGCGCGTTGGTCTGGCGCGCGCCCAGGATATGGTCGGCCATCCCGCGGATTTTGGCTTCCAGCATGGCGTCGGTCATCGGATTTTGCAGGGAGCCGATGGCGTGTTCGACGAACACGTGGACACGCTGTCCGTCGGTCAGGACGGCAGTGACATCGGCGCTGGCTTCGTCAATGCTGTCGTCCACCGTAGCGACCACCTTGCGGCGCAAGGCCACCATGTCCGGCCGCGTCACGATGGCATCGGCAAATTCCTCTTCCGCTGCGCGGCCGAAGGTCAGTCCCGCCGCGCAACCGTGGTACACACTGAACTTGGCCTGCAGGCCATCCGCCGGCTCCTTTTTGCCGGTGAGTTCGAGCACCAAGGAATGCACCTTAAGCTCGATGCGCTCGACCTGTTCGGGCGTCACGCCCTGGCTGCGCAACTGGGCACAGGCGTCAATGCTGGGGTGAATCACGATCCCGCAGGCAAAGGGCTTGTAGCTGTTGAAGGAAATCTCGAAGCGTTGACCCAGTTCATGCGTGATTTCACTCCAGTCGTTTTTGGTTGAAATGGTTTGCATCATGCCGCGCGGCGCCTCCAGCGCCTTGGGGCTGGCCGTGAAGCCCTTGCTCGCCAGCAAGGCCGACATCAGGCCGGCGCTGGCTGCTGCGCCAGGGTGGAAGGGTTTGGTCATGGTGCCAAACTGCTCGCGCATACCAATTGGTTGCGAGGCTGCAATCCCCAGCGCCATGGCGGTCTGCTGCGTGTCCAGCTTGAGCAGGCGCGCACAGGCAGCTGCGGCGCCCAGCGTGCCGGTGGAGCCGGTGATGTGCCAGCCACGGTCATAGTGGTCGGGGTACATCGCATTGCCCACACGGCAAGACACGTCGATGCCCAGCACCAGGGCATCAATCATTTCGCGCCCGGTTGCGCCGGTGTGCTGGGCCAAGGCCAGCGCGGCCGAGGCTACCGGGCCAGCCGGGTGAATGATGGTCTTGAGGTGGGTGTCGTCGAAATCGAAGGTGTGCGAGGTGATGCCATTAATCAGGGCCGCGCTGGCAATGTCCACGCGCTCCTTGCGGCCCAGGATGGTGGCCTGCGGCGCGCTCTGGAGCAGGGCGATGGCGGCAAGCGCAGCTTCGGCTGCTTCGTGCTGAGCCGCTCCGACGGCGCAGCCCAGCCAGTTGAGGAAGGTGCGGTGGGCTTCATGGTCTACGGCATCGCTCCAGCCGCGCGAGGGGTGCGTGGCGACGAAGCGGGCCAGGATCTGGGTAACCGGGGGGGCGTTGTGGTCTGCGGAGACCTGGGTATTGCGGGCCATGGTAAAAAAAGTTTAGCTGTCGAGGTGGATGTTTCGCTCTTTGGCAACGCGGGTCCAGCGTGCGATGTCGGTCTTGATGAAGGCGGAGAATTGTTCGGGAGACATGACCTGGGGTTCAATGGCCTCCACCGAAAGCTTCTCGCGCAAGTCGGCCGCATTGAGCACGGTGGAAAGGCTCTCGCTGAGTTGCTTCACCACGGGTGCCGGAATATTCGCCGGACCGACCACGCCGTACCACTGCTGGGCGTCAAAGCCTTTGAAGCCCGATTCGTCGAGTGTGGGTAAATCCTTGAATTGCGAGTGGCGCTGCAGGCCGGTAACAGCCAGCGGCCGGATCCTCCCTGAGCGGATGTGGGGAATCGCCGCCGCGAGGCCGGGAAACATGGCCTGAGTCTGCCCGCTGATTAAGTCAACGAAGGCAGGCGCGATGCCCCGGTAGGGGATGTGCACCATGAAAGAGTTGATCTGCAACTTGAACAGCTCCATGGTCAGGTGCGTCAGCGAGCCCTGGCCGGAGGAGCCATAGCTCACTTTGCCCGGATTCTTTTTGACGTATTCGACAAACTCCTTCACCGTGGTGACCGGCAGCGCCGAATTGACCACCAGCACGTTGGGGGTGGCACCAATCATGCCGATGGGGCTGAAATCCTTGATCGGGTCATAGGGCACCTTGCGGGTGGCCGGGCTGGTGCCATGGGTGGCGACATAGCCCTGCATCAGGGTATAGCCGTCCGGTGCGGCGCGCATCGTCGTCTGGCAGGCGAGAATGCCGCCGGCACCGCCCTGGTTCTCGACAATGAAGGTTTGCTTGAGCAGCGAGCCCCAGCGCTCAGTGACGGTCCGGCCCAGCATGTCGCTGCCACCGCCAGCGGACACCGGGACGATGTAGCGCAGGGGTTTGCTCGGAAAGGCGGATTGCGCCCAGACATGGGGCGCAGCCGCCAGCACGGGGGCGGCTTGCAAGAGGATGCGGCGTTTCATGGGTTGATCTCCAGTCTAGTAGTATCGCTTTTCAATGAAAGATTTTTATGTGTAGTACCCACAGTCACCCTCGGCATGATTCCCAGCCAGATCATGGCGACGACCACGACCACGACCACGACCACGACCACGACCACGACCACGACCACGACCACGACCACGGGCACGCCCAAGGTCACCACCACGCCCACAGCCTGCCTTCCCGTCCGGGCCCGGTCCTGATGGTAGGCGTAGCGCTCAACAGCGTGTTTGTGCTGGTCGAGTTCGGTTTTGGCTTGTTTGCCAACTCTTCCGCCCTGATGGCTGACGCTGGACACAACCTCTCGGATGTTTTAGGCCTGCTGCTGGCCTGGATCGCCACGGTATTGGCCCGACGCTCACCGAATGCGCGTTTCACCTACGGCTTGCGCAGCTTTTCCATCCTGGCAGCACTGGCCAATGCGGTGTTGCTGCTGCTGGCCTGCGGGGCCATCGGCGTCGATGCACTCGGGCGCCTGGCACACCCTGGGCCAGTCAACAACCATGTCGTCATTCTGGTCGCAGCGGCGGGTATCGCAGTCAACGGCGGCACAGCCTGGCTGCTGGCCGGGAGCGGTGCGCACGACCTGAACATGCGCGGTGCCTACCTGCACATGGTGGCTGACGCCGCTGTCTCCTTTGGTGTGGTGATAGCGGCCTTGGTCACGCTGTCAACGGGCTGGCTCTGGCTTGACCCGATGGTGAGTGTGGCCATCGTGCTATTCATCATCTGGGGTACCTGGGGCTTGCTGCGGCAGTCGCTGGGCCTGGCCTTGCACGCGGTGCCGGACCGGCTGGAACTGGCGCAGGTGCAGGGTTTTTTGCAGCAGCAGGCCGGTGTCAGCGACGTGCACGATCTGCACCTCTGGGGCATGAGCACCACCGAAAGCGCTCTCACGGCCCACCTCGTTATACCTGCTGGCTACCCGGGCGATGAAGCCATTGAATCCATCGCGCAAGCGCTGCAAAGCCGTTTTGGCATCAACCACAGCACCTTGCAAGTTGAACAGGGCACGGTGGCTCACAAATGCTCGATCGCAAAGGCGGTCTAGTGCAAGCGCGCGAAGAGGCTTCGATCAGTTCACCCGAGGCAATCCGCCCCAGAGTTGTCCAGTGGAGCGTATGGTTGATTTTTGCCCTGATGCTGGGAGCATTTCACCTGCTGATGCGGCAGTATTTTCTGACTGCCAATGGCACCATTGGACATGATTATTCGCGGGTGCTTCCAGAACTGCTTGACGGTGTTTTCTGGTTTCACAACAACGGATTGGCTGCGGTTGAATGGTTTTCACCAGGATTCTGCGGCGGTTTGCCGGTATTTGGGATGCCTGATTCCCGGTACTACTCAGTCGCTCAGATTTTGGCGTTTGCCATGGACCCCATTCAAAGCACTTACCTGACGATTTTGCTGTTTGCGTCTGTCGGATTCTGGGGCTTCTACTGTCTCCTGCGAGGGTGCTTTGCAACCAGTTGGCAAGCTGCTGCGCTCGCGGGCACACTGTTCATGTTCAACGGATGCTTTTTCCATCGAATGGTGGTCGGGCATTTTCCCTTCCATTTCATGATGCTGATGCCCTGGATCAGCTATTTCCTGATGCGACCGTTGGACGGGGGGCGAAGGGGCATCATCCTCGATGGCGCTATCGCAGGCAGCATGCTGGCCTATGGAGTTTATTCCGGCATGGTTCACCTGCTTTTGCCCACGGGCCTTGCCCTGCTCGGCATGGCGGCGATAAAGCGCCTCGTTGTCGGCAATCTCGACCGATTCTGGTCGCGTAGTTTGATGGCAGTTGGCGTTTCCATCGGACTGAGTGCCGCGAAACTTTGCGCCGGGCTTCTTGTGTTAACTCACCTGTCCCGCAGCGAATACACATTACCCGGATTCATTACCCTACTCGGTGCACTGCATGTTCTGCTGAGCAGCCTGTTTATGTCGCCGCCCAACATTTCTGACTGGGCCCAGCCCTTGCTTACCCAGCTGGAGTGGGGTCTGGATCGACACGAATGGGAGTTCGGCGTGACGCTTATCCCGGCGGTTATTGTGTTCGCCGCCATGATTGGCGGCTTTGCCAGTCCTGCAAACGGCTCTCCCAAGCGCTATCGGTTTCAACGCCTGAATATCGGCGCTGTGTGCTGGTTCCTAGTGTTATTCCTGGTGCTGATTCTGCCGCTTGCCGTGAATATCTATACCCCTAGCTGGAACCATCTACTGAAGGAGATTCCCATCATCAAGTCCAGTAGCACCTTGCTGCGCTGGTTTGTGGTTTACATCCCGCTTGTGATCTTGCTGGCTTGCGCCGTGTTTGACCGTATTTCGCCTGAGGCCGGGCATCGAACCATGGTCTTGGTCATCGCCCTGATTGCCGTGGTGGCCACCAATGCCCTCAAGGACCGCAGCTTTTATGCCAATCAAGCCTTTTATGACCCGAGTCCAATAATCGACGCTTGGTACAAACTGCCTAGGAGGGTAGAAGGTGCTTACATGGACCGCATTGCAGACGACAGCGAAGGTCATCCGCGAGAATACCTTTTGCTAGCGCCCATCGATGACCGGATTGCCGAACATGCTTCGCAGATGTTGTGTCGCAACCCTCTGTTTGGTTACACCGCAGAGACCTTCCCTCAAAAAACCATGCACGCCGGCCCCGTGATGGACGAGCAGGGTGGTGTGCTGAACCTCAAGAACCCCGCCTGCTACAACTTTCCTGCCGAAAACAATTGCCAGCCAGGTGACCATTTCCGCCTGGACCAGCGCGATGCTGCCTTGGCCTTCGCGCAATACCGACCGTTCAATTTCGCCGTGCCTGGTATCCAGACCGCGTGCAATGTGCTCACCCTTTTGACGCTGGCTGCCTTGCTTGCCACGCTAGCCTGGTTGGGTTGCTGCGGCTTGCTCAGGCGGGTGCGCCCGAGCTCCTGAGCATTGTTCAAACCCGCCATGAACCCGGAGTGCCCTTGACCGACGCCCTGAACATCCCCGAAGGCTACCGTGCAGTGACGCCGGGCGGCGGCTTCATTGCCCACAACGGGCCGTTGTATGCCCGGATGGACAATGGTCAACTCCAGCTGGGTTTTCGGGTTGAGCAGCGCCATTGCAACCCCCTGCAGATCTGCCACGGCGGGATGCTGGCAACCCTGGCCGACATGCAACTGGCTCTGGGGGTAATTTACCAAGCCGAGCAGGCCGAGCGCCGCTTTTTGCCGACCATCAGCCTGCAACTCGATTACCTAGCGCCCGCACCCTTGGGCAGCTGGTTGCATGGTGAAACGCAGGTCTTGCGCGGCACGCGCAACATGGTGTTTGTGCAGGCGCTTCTGCATGCTGACGGGGCGCTCGTCGCGCGGGCCAGCGGCATCCTCAAGCAGGGCCCGCTGATGGAGCCAGGCAGTGGACGCGATCCATTCAAGATCCTGAATTCATAGCGTGCTACGCATGCCCGGTGCGGGCCAGCGGGCATTTCTGCTAGAAAATTTCAGTCCTAGCGGCTCCAGGTGGCAACCGGCCGATAGCCGGTGCTCCACAAGCTGGCGGCGGCAACGGGCGCTGGACCAAAGCGATCCGATTGGCCAGCCAGCGGAAGGTCGAGTGGCTGGCCCGCCGTGCCTGACTCCGCAGTTGAGCCACGAACCGCCAGGTATTCGGTGTGGTCCCCGTTGCTTCCGTGGCGGCGCAGCAGGTGCAGGTACAAGGCCCCCGGCTCCTCCATAACCTCGTGGATGCAGCCCTGCAACCAACGCTCGGCCTCGTGCATGGCGTCGCTGTGGGGCTGCACAGGCAGGTGGAAGGCCTGCACATCCATGTGCGCCACTGTCCCGCTCCAGCCCTGGCTTCGGTGTGATACTGGCTCGTATTGCTGGCGCAATGCGATCTGTATCCCGCCGGCCATCCATTCCGGGCGACCGAGTTTGGGGGCGTTGGCGCGCTCGGGGCTGACTTCAAATGCGGCAAAGGCCCCGGCACTGGCGAAGCGATAGAGGCAAAGGTAATGCGTCGCCGCGCTGGCTTCCTTCTGGCCGGGCTGGAGGTCGGCTCGTTGCATCAGCTGGGCCTCGAGCAGCCCGCCAAAGTGGAACAGCAGATGCACGTGGTCGGCATACCAGCGCTGCAGCATGGCATGGTCGCCATCGAGGGAGTTGGTGCCTACGAGGTTGAAAAGAGGGTTCATGGCGGAGCCTTCAGGGTTTGACGGGAATCGGCAGGTTGACGGGGACGGTGACCGCTGTCACGCTGTTTTGCGGATAGCCGTCAACCAGGCGGTCACTGTAGGTCAGGTAGACCAGGGTGTTGCGCTTGGCGTCCACCATGCGCACTACACGCAGCTTCTTGAAGATTAGGGATGTGCGTTCGCTGTACATCTCTTCCTGCTTGTCCAGGGGCTTGCCGTCGAAGGCGATGGTGCCCGTCTGGCGGCAGGCGATCGAGGCCTCGGCCCGGTCTTCGGCCAGACCCAGAGCGCCCTTGACGCCACCGGTCTTAGCGCGCGAGACATAGCAGGTGACGCCCTGCACGCGCGGGTCGTCATAGGCATCGACAACGATCTTGTGGTCGGGGCCGATCAGCTTGAACGCGGTATCGACCGAGCCGATTTCCTCGCTGCTGGCCAGGCCACAGGCACTGAGGATGACGCTGAGCGCGAGCAGGGTTTTTTTCATGGGGGGTTCCTGTTTTGAAAATGACTGGGGCTTTGGCCCATGGCGGCCTTGAACATCGCACTGAAGGCGCTGTCGCTGGCGTATCCGTTGGCGGCAGCCACTTGGCTTACCGGCAGGCCGCGCGCCAGCATGGGCAGGGCATGGGCCAGCACGGCCTGTTGGCGCCACTGCGGATAGCTCATGCCCAGCTCCTGCTGGAAGAGGCGGGCAATGGTGCGCTCGCTGGCGCCGACGTCGCTCAGCCATTGGGCCAGTGTGGCTCGCTCACCCGGCGCGCGCAGCACCGCCTCGCACAGCGCGCGCAGGCGCTTGTCGCCGTGGCGCGGGTCGGGCAGGGGCACACCCAGCGCCTGGGTGCTCGCTCGGGTCAGTTCGTCCTGCACCAGGGCGCTGAGGTGCGCTTCGCGTGCAGGTGCCTGGATCAGTTCCAGCGCAACGATCAGTTCGCGCAGCAGGGGAGAAACCACCAGCACTCGACTGGTAGCCCAGCCCGGCGGTGTCACGCTCGGGTCTAGGTAGAGCGTGCGCAACTGGGCGGCTTCCATCACGGCTATGGCATGTTGCACACCCGGCGCGATCCAGACGGCACGGGAGGGCGGCACAATGTAGGTGGTCTCACGCCCGCCAGGGTGCTCCCCGCTGTGCGCAACCGTCACCTGGATAAGGCCGCTGGCGCAGTAGGCCAGTTGCGCCCAGGGGTGCTGGTGCGGCTCGAAATGCACATCCTGCTCCAGCGGCCGGACCTCCTTGCCGCGCACCGGGCGCTGCGGCGTGGGCATGTAGGAGCGGTTGTCGCCAACGGCGACGGGACGTGATTCGCTACGGAGTGAGCGGGTCATGGCGCATTTTCACCGATTTATGGCCATTTATCGCTTTTACACACGGCGGGGTTTTTGGCGATGGCGTCTAACATCTCGGCATGAATACCGCAGTTGCCTCCTCCTCCCTGCATTCCGGTGCAGTCCAGCGTGCCCATTCAGTTCCCCTCAAGCAGGATGTCCAGATCATGGGCCTGGTGGGCATGGCCCATTGCAGTTCGCATTTTTCGCACATGCTGCTGTCGCCCCTGTTTCCCCTGTTCATCCGGGATTTCGGACTGAGCTTCACCGAAATGGGTCTGCTGACCACCGTGTTTTTTGTGGTGTCGGGCTTGGGCCAGGCCGCGGGCGGATTTGTGGTTGACAAGGTAGGTGCGCGCCCTGTCTTGTTTGGTTCGTTCTGCCTTTTCATCCTGGCCTGTCTGGTAGCGGCCTCGGCTACGAGCTACCCCTGGCTGATTGCCGTGTCGGCGTTGGCGGGCCTGGGCAATGCACCTTTCCATCCGGTGGATTTCACCATCATGAACCAGCGGGTGTCCGCGCCGCGCCTGGGCTACGCCTTCAGCGTGCACGGGGTGACCGGCAACCTAGGTTGGGCGCTGGCTACGGCATTTTTTGTCGGCATCACTTCGCTAGCCAACTGGCGCGTAGCCTACCTGTGCGCAGCGCTTTTGATGGCAACCGTGTTGCTCGTGTTGGTGATCAACCGCGACAAGCTCAAGACGGAGGTCGTGGTGCGCGGCGCAGACGGCAAGCACGCCGAAGGCAGCGATCTGGCATTCCTCAAGCTGCCTGTGGTCTGGTGGTGCTTCGGGTTCTTCCTTTTGTCCACCATGACGCTGGCCGTGGTGCAATCGTTCTCGGTCTCGATCCTCAAGGCCTTGCATGGCATATCCTTTGAGGCGGCTTCAACAACCATCACGGCCTACATGCTGTGTGGCGCGGCGGGCATTCTGGTGGGCGGCTTCGTGGCCTCGCGGTTCCCGCGCCACAGCGACCGCGTGGTGGCGGTCTGCATGACCACAGCGGCGGTATGCCTGGCCATCTGCGCGACCGGTTGGCTTGGGGGCCTGGGAACCATGGTCGTACTCGCGGCTACCGGTTTTGCCATCGGCATCGGCGGCCCGAGCCGGGACATGATGATCAAGAAGGCCACCCCCAAGGGTGCCACGGGCCGCGTCTACGGCACGGTGTATTCAGGCCTTGATGTCGGCTTTGCGTTGGCACCGGTGCTGTTTGGTCTGCTCATGGACCGCGGCATGTACGCGGCCACCTTGGCCGGTGCGGCCGTGGTGTTGCTGCTTAGTGTGGGCGCTGCGCTCAACGTGGGGTGGCGTACTGTGGCGCGCTGACCCGGCACCGCTCCCGTCGGCTTTTACGCCGACTCCATGTTTTCTTCACACTTGCGGCGCAAGATTGCGCTTCGTCCACCACAATGAAGAAAGGCGACAACCATGACATCCACATTGCTCAAATCTGCCTGCACGGCACTGCTCCTCCTGGGCGCAGCGACGGCGATGGCCCAGCCCACCAGCGCCGGGCAACAAAAGGGAAATGGCGAAGAGCACGAGCACCGTGGGCCACCGCCACAGGCGATTGCAGCATGCAATGGCAAGGCAGCCGGTGCCGCTTGCAGTTTCACCGGGCGCGAAAACCAGTCACTGACCGGCACCTGCTTCTCGCCGCCGCCGCGGGCTGAGGGCGCCGCGGGCAGTTCGTCCGCTGGCAATGCCAATGCGCCTTCCGGCAATCGGCCCATGGCCTGCCGTCCTGCCCGGCGGGATGGCCCGCCGCCGCAATAGCCCGGTTGGGGGCCGGGGGTAATCGGGGCACAATCGCCGGATGTCAACCGAAACTCCCTCCCAAATTGCCGGCCACCTGTTGGTCGATTGCCTGATTGCCCAAGGTGTACGTCACGTATTTGGCGTCCCCGGCGAGAGCTATCTGGCCGCGCTGGACGGCTTTCATGCACGGCGCGATGCCATACGCTTCATCACCTGTCGCCAGGAGGGTGGCGCGGCCTTCATGGCGGAGGCCCATGGCAAGCTGACCGGGCGGCCCGGCGTCTGTTTCGTTACGCGCGGGCCAGGGGCAACCAACGCGTCAATCGGCGTGCATACGGCTTTTCAGGACTCTACGCCAATGGTCTTGCTGGTGGGCGATGTGGCGAGCGACCAGCGTGACCGCGAGGCCTTTCAGGAGGTCGATTACCTCAGCTTTTTTGGCCCAACTACCAAGGGCTTTGCCAAGCGTGTGGAGCGCATTGACGATGCCCGTCGCATCCCGGAATATGTCGCCCGCGCATTTGCCACGGCGATGAACGGCAGGCCCGGGCCCGTGGTGCTGGTGCTTCCCGAGGACATGCTCACGCAGAGCGTCGCTGCGGTGCAGCCTATGCCCCGGGTGGAGCCCGTCATGGCCTGGAGCGACCCCGGGTCGCTGCGCAGCCTGCGCGAGTTGCTTCTCAAGGCGCAGCGCCCTTTGGTGATTGCCGGCGGCAGCGGCTGGACGCCCCAATCGGCCCAGGCCCTACAGCGATTTGCCGAAAACTGGAGGCTGCCGGTCGCCAACGCCTTCCGTTTCCAGGACACCTTTGACAACCACCATCCGCTTTACGCCGGGGATGTCGGCATTGGGCTGAACCCCAAGCTGGCTGCGCGCGTGAAGAATGCCGACTTGCTGATCGCGATGGGCCCGCGCCTGGGCGAGATGACCACCGGTGGCTACTCCCTTCTTGAAGTGCCTCGCCCGAAGCAGACGCTCGTCCACATGCACGCGAGCGCCGAAGAACTCAATCGCGTCTACCAGGCCGATCTCGCCATCCACGCCAGCATGAATGCCGCCGCGCGCAGCCTGGAGGTTCTGACGGCGCCAGTCTCTGTCTCATGGGAAGAAGAAACGGCCCAGGCGCATCGCGAGTACCTCGAGAATTTGCAACCCACGCCGATGCAGGATTTGCCCGGCGACACTGCGCGCGGGCTGGTGGACATGCCGGCCGTGGTTGCCTGCCTGCAAAAGCACCTTCCCGCAGACGCCGTGCTGACCAATGGCGCGGGCAATTTTGCCAGCTGGGTGCACCGTTACTTCCGGCACCATGGGCTCGCCAAGGGCCTTAAGACGCAATTGGCACCCACGGTGGGTGCAATGGGCTATGGCGTCCCTGCGGGGATTGCCGCAGCAATCAGTACCGGCCGCACGGTGTTCACCATCGCGGGCGATGGCGACTTCCTGATGAACGGGCAGGAACTGGCGACTGCCGTGCAACATGGTGCAAAAACCATCATCGTGCTGCTCAACAATGGCATGTACGGCACCATCCGCATGCACCAGGAGCGCGAATACCCAACCCATGTGAGCGGCTCGGCGCTGCAAAACCCGGATTTCTCCGCGTTGGCAAGCGCCTATGGTTATGTGGGTGTGCGAATCACCAGCAGCGATGCCTTCGAAGCGCAACTGCAGGCCGCGCTGGCGCGTGAGCGGGGTACCCTGATCGAGATCATGCAGGAGCCCGAAGCCATCACCACGCGCGGGACGCTGGCGGGAATCACACGGGCTTCACTACAAAAACAATAGCTACTCACGCTGATTTTTGGCGGGCTGCGAGCCAATTCGGCTAAAAAAAAGCCGCTGCAAGCAGCGGCTTTTTACTTGGCGAAGCCAGGATTACTTCAGGTGCTTGCCGATCAGGCCAGCCATCTCGAACATCGAGACCTGGGCCTTGCCGAAGACTTCCTTGAGCTTGGCATCGGCGTTGACCATGCGCTTGTTCAGCTTGTCTTGGAGGCCATTCTTCTTGATGTACGTCCACAGCTTGCTGACCACTTCAGTGCGCGGCAGTGGGCTGGAGCCCACCACGGCGGCCAGGGCGGCGCTGGGCGACAGTGCCTTCATGAAGGCTGCGTTGGGCGTGCGCTTCTTGGCAGGGGCCTTTTTGGCGGCCGGCTTTTTGGCAGCGGCTTTTTTGGCCGGCGCTTTCTTGGCGGGAGCTGCCTTCTTGGCGGGAGCCTTCTTCGCAGGAGCCTTCTTCGCTGCTACTTTCTTGGCCGGTGCGGCCTTCTTTGCGGGAGCCTTTTTTGCTGCGGCTTTTTTCGCGGGTGCTTTCTTTGCAGTTGCCATGATTGATTTTCCTTCTAGAAGTTGATTAATCACCAGCAAAGAATCTGCATTCCCGCTGGCAAGGCAGATGCTACTGGAGAAAATGCCACTTTCCAAGCGAAAAACCGCTTTTCTCCCTCTGAAATGTTGTTTTTTTCATTGGAGAGGAAGCGATTTCTCCTCTGAAAGAGGTGGCTGCGCTTAAAGCGCTGCACCAGAAGGCAGCGCTAAGGTCTCGCCAGAAAAGGCGATTTTCCCAGCGACACCGCCTTCCGGATGGGCTAGCGCAGCACCAGCACAGGCGTGTGCGAGTGGGTCAGCACGGCAGTGGTTTCGCTGCCGAGCAGAACGCGCTTGATGCCTTTGCGGCCATGGGAAGCCATCACGATCAAGTCGCATTTGTGCTTCTTGGCGCAACGGATGATGGTGTCCGAGACGATGTCGGAGTTCATCGTGACAGCCTTGACCTTGACGCCGTTCTTGGTGCCCAGCACCTTGACGCCCTCAAGGACCTTAAGCGCTTCGGCGCTCCACTGCTCCTCGATGCGGCCCATCTCGCTGGGTGCAATGGCAATGCCGCCTTCGAAATAGCTGAGCGGGTAGCGCGGTACCACCTTGAGCGCGACAACTTCGGCGCCGAGGCTGGCCGCCAGCTGGATGCCACTGGCGACAGCCTTCCCGGAGAGTCCTGAACCATCGGTGGCAATGAGAATGCGTTTGTACATGGTGAAGCTCCGTGAGTTGAGGTGGTTCAAGCTTAGCCTGCCACAAGCGGCATGTCTTGACATATATCAAGGCCCACGCGGGGAAGGCGAACTAAGCTGCGTCCATGGATGCAAGCGCCGAATTCAATCCGTGGCTCGTGCTGGACGACCCCCAGGAATGGCGATTTTTCAGCCGCGAGGATCCGCAGGGGCGCGGCCAATGGGTTTCGTCATTGAGCATCGATGGCATGCACTGTGCCGCCTGTGGAACCACGCTCGAATCGGCGCTGTGTGCAGTGCCGGGGGTGGAGGCCGTTGATCTTCACGTGGCCAGCGGCAGGGCCCAGGTGCGTTGGTCGGAGGCACTGACACGTCCCTCGCTCTGGCTCGCTGCGGTGCAGGGTGCGGGCTATCGGCCCTGGCCGGTATCGGGCGAGCAGGTTCAGTTGCAGCGGGACCAGCAGCGTGCCGCCTTGTGGCGCTGGCTGGTCGCGGCGCTTTGCATGATGCAGGTCATGATGTATTCGGTGCCCTCATACATGGCCGGTCCGGGTGAGATGGCCGCCGACATGGTGCAGCTGATGCGCTGGGCCGGCTGGGTGATTTGCCTGCCCCTGGTTTTCTTTTCCTGCGGTCCCTTCTTTTCGGCAGCGTGGCGCGATCTGGTCAAGGGGCGGATCAGCATGGACCTTCCGGTGGCGCTCGGGATTGGAATCACGTTTGCTGTGAGTTCGGCTGCCACTTTCGATCCCAACGGATGGTGGTCTGGTGAAGTCTGGTTTGACTCGCTGTCCATGTTCGTGTTCTTCCTGCTGACGGGCCGCTGGCTGGAAACGCGGGCGCGCGCCCGCACGTCGGGCCTGCTCGATACGCTCATGCGCAGGCTGCCCGAAAGCGCGGACTGCCGCCAAGGCGATGGCAGTTTCCGGCGCGTGCCGGTGCGCCGTTTGGTCGCTGGCGATACGGTTCGGGTGCGTGCAGGCGAGGCCTTCCCAGGTGACGGCTTGCTGGAGTCGGGCAGTACCCAAGTGGATGAGTCATTGCTGACGGGTGAGTCCCGCCCTCTGCTGCGCCAGACGGGCCAGGCGGTATTGGCCGGAAGCTACAACCTGACCGGCATCGTCGAGTTGCGGCTCGCGGGTGTCGGGGAGCAGACACGCTATGCGCAAATCGTCGGTCTCATGGAACAGGCTTCGCTCGACAAGCCGCGGCTCGGCCTGCTCGCGGACCGCATCGCCAAGCCCTTCCTGGTTTTTGTGCTGCTTGCGGCGGGGGCGACGGCGGTCTCGTGGTGGTCGGCGAATCCGGCCCATGCGTTGATGACAGCCGTCGCGGTCCTGGTCGTGACTTGCCCCTGTGCCTTGTCACTGGCCACACCTGCGGCCATGCTGGCTTCTGCCGGCGCATTGGCTCGGGGAGGGGTGCTTCTGCGCAACCTGAATGTGCTGGAGGCCCTGGCCGGGGTGGATACGGTGATCTTTGACAAGACAGGGACTCTGACTTCCAACACCCTGGAGATCGCAGGAGTCGCACCGCGCGAGGGCCTTTCAGATGCCGGGGTGCTGGCACTCGCGGCCACGCTGGCCCGGGCATCGCTGCATCCGGTCTCACGAACGCTCGCGCAGTCCAGTGCCGAAGTCACCCCCGACGTTACCGATATCCGCGAAGTCCCGGGACAAGGTGTCGAGGGCTTGCAGGGCGGGCACACGGTGCGCTTTGGCAGCGCGGCATTTTGCGCCGCCGTGCCTCCGCGCGACAGTCTCTCAC
>Ga0007834_1000041_pt1 | contig 60349 bp, 66 predicted proteins | sample CryBogCBE06Nov07_FD_71233 | JGI IMG/M metagenome (GOLD analysis project Ga0007834, IMG submission 71233) | Freshwater microbial communities from Crystal Bog, Wisconsin, USA - CBE06Nov07 | ecosystem: Environmental > Aquatic > Freshwater > Lake | place: Crystal Bog, Wisconsin, USA | collected...
GTAGGCCGTCTCGAAGGATCAACGGGGAGAAGGACAGGATGAGGGGCTTGGAATCATAAAAATGCCCCTCACCCCACCCTCTCCCCATTTTAATGGGGAGAGGGAGACGTTTCCATCTAAATGCAACAGACTCTAAGGAATAACGTGCCGCTCTACTTCGCCTATGGCGCCAATATGAATGTCGCGGCGATGGCCAAGCGCTGCCCGCGCTCCAAGCCCTTGGGCGTGGCAAGGTTGATGCGGCGTGGCTTTGTTATTCTCGACTCCGGCTTTGCCTCGGTGGTGCGCGCGCCGGGCGGCACTGTGCATGGCCTGTTGTGGGATCTGGCGCTTGCCGATGTGCCGGCCCTTGATCGGTATGAGGGCGGGCTTTATTCCAAAATCGTCCAGCCGGTGATCCGCGCGCAGGGCGGCGCGGTTCAGGCGATGCTTTATGTCGGGCAGGGCAGGGCGGGTGGACATGCCAGCGCCGCTTATGCGGCCGAGGTGCTGGAGGCGGCTGAGGCGCTTGAACTGCCGCTCGCCTATATTTGCGGCCTTTATGCCTGTTTTGATCTGCCGCAGCCAAAACATTTGACCGAAACTCATCGCCCGAAGGTTACGCCCCGTTTTGCCACACCGTTTGATCGGCGCGGATAGGGCGCTTATTGCTCCAGAATCAGCGCATCCATAAGAGTGCTGAGATCGCGCTTCATATGCTCCACGGCATGTTGTCCCAGTGTTTGAATTGCTATCTGGTACAATTCACCCCTTATGATTGCACATGCCTCCCGCAAGGCCTCCCCCCGCTGTGAGAGGCAGACGAGCTTGGCCCGTGTGTCCTTCCTGTCCGCCATTTGCAGGGCATAATCTTTGTTTTCCAGAATTTTAATCAACTGGCTGATGGCTTGTTTGCTGACACCGGCTTTGAGTGCAAGCGCAGCCGGGCGTATGCCCTGCGTGTCGAGCAAAGGGATAATGGTGGCGATTGAGGGTGTTAATCCGTCAAAACCAATCAGGCGCAGCCTTTTGATCAGAATATCAATATGTATTCGTGACAATAAAATTAATATTGGCGCGATTTCTTCATGGTTTTCGTGAATATGCATGATATTTTAGTCAATCATCTTGACGATTTATATGTTCATCCTTTATTATAATGAAAAATTAAGGAGATTAAATATGAATTTTTCGCGCAGTCTGTCGTTGAAAATTGGTGCGGTGACATTTTTACTTTGGGGCATCCTGCATATATGGGTTGGTTATGAAGGGTTGAGCCTTTATCTGACAGGTGATCTCGCAAGCCAGTGGCATCTTCTTGTTGGTGGCCGCAATATGCCTTTTGATCAGGTGCAGTTGCCGAGCAGTGCTGCCATGATCGAGGCGCAGCGCCATCTCATTCTTAATTTTTGTCTGGATGTTTCAGGTTATGGTTTCTTAGGCGTGGCTGTGGCCTGGATGCTCTGGACCTACCGTTCCATGTTCTCATTCCTGCTCGGATTGTTCATCATAGGTCTGGGAGATCTTTCATTCCTGTTTCTTATGGTCACGCCCGGCATTATTGAGCCCAATATTCCGACCATATCGGGCCCCATCCTTTGGTTCATCGCATGTGGGTTCACAGCCTATGACCTTTTTGTTGTGCGGCCCCGCACTTTATCCGCGGCATGAAATCAAAGCCTTTGGATTATTGAACGCAGGTTTTGATTCTCCTTTGCAGGCTGTTGCATAAGCGTTAGCTTGATCCATCATGACAAGGGTGGATGAGATGACGAAAATTGCAGTGGTGACGGGGGCGGGCACAGGCATCGGGCGCGGTGTGGCGCTGGCCCTGGCGGGTGCCGGATATGATGTTGTATTGGCCGGGCGGCGGCTGCAGCCTTTGCAGGCTGTTGCCGCCCAAGGCCCTGCGGGTGCGCGCATGGTGCCTGTGACCACCGACGTCAGCGATCCGGCCTCTGTGGAGGCGCTGTTTGCGCAGGTCAAGGCGCAGTTTGGCCGTCTTGACCTGTTGTTCAACAATGCCGGGGTCAGCGCGGTGGGTATTCCGCTGGAAGACCTGAGCTTCGAGCAATGGAAAAACGTGGTGGATATTAATCTGACCGGTGTGTTTTTATGCACACAGGGCGCGTTCCGCCTCATGAAAGAGCAAAACCCGCGCGGAGGCCGCATTATCAACAATGGTTCGATTTCGGCCACAGCGCCGCGGCCCAATTCCGCACCCTATACCTCGACCAAACATGCCGTGACCGGCCTCACCAAGTCCTCCTCGCTTGATGGCCGTAAATATGACATTGCGGTGGGTCAGATTGACATTGGCAATGCCGACACCTCTATGGGCGGCGTGATGAAACATGGCGTGCCGCAGGCCAATGGCGAGATTGCCATTGAGCCGGTGATGGATATTGCCCATGTCTCCAGCGCGGTGCTCTATATGGCCAGCCTGCCATTGGAGGCCAATGTCCAGTTTATGACGGTGATGGCCACCAAAATGCCATTTATCGGGCGGGGGTGAGGGCAAACGCCCGGAATCGTCATTGCGAGGAGGCGAAGCCGACGAAGCAATCCATAGGCTGAATGGATTGCTTCGCTGCGCTCGCAATGACGGTTGCCCTCATCCTGCGTATCCCCCCATCCTTCGAGACGGCCTGCAGCCTCCTCAGGATGACGGGGAGAAGCTCAGGGTGACGGGAGAGATTTTCCTAAATCTCGAAAGCCTCTATCCTTGGCTCATCCAGTCCGTCATGCAGCCAGGCCTGATAGGCGGGCAGCGCCATCATCTGGTTCACATAGGCGCGGGTGTCGGGCGAAACCGGAATGTCATAAATATGCAACCGGTTGACCACCGGCGCGAACATGGCGTCGGCGGCGCTGAATTTGCCATAAAGAAACGGGCCGGTTTTACCAAACCGCGCCCGCGCGTCCGCCCATGCCGCCTCAATGCGGGTAACATCGGCTGCGGCCTCGGGGGTCAGTTCACGGGCCTGCACGGGCCTGCGGAAATTGGTCGGACAATGGTTGCGCAAAGCCTGAAAACCGGCGTGCATCTCGGCCACCAGCGCGCGGGCATGGGCACGGGCGGCCTTGGCGCGCGGCCATATCGCCTTTTCAGGATAGCTTTCCGCAATATATTCAAAAATGGCGGTGGACTCCCAAACCGTGATTTTACCGTCCACCAGCGCCGGAACTTTGCCGGAGGGGGAGAATTTCAAAATTTCGGCTTTTGTTGTCTCCACCCGCAGCGGCACGACAATTTCCTCAAAGGGAATTTTGAAGGCGGCGAGCAACAGCCAGGGGCGCAGCGACCAAGACGAATAGGCCTTGCTGCCGATGATGAGTTTAAACGGCGTCATGCTTTCTCCCTTTTGATAAATTCGACAGGGCCGCCGGCCTCTTTCCAGCCCTTGAAGCCGCCGCCAATATCCGCCACCGGCTTCAGGCCCATGCGCTGCGCCACTTCAGCGGAAAGCAAGGAGCGCCAGCCGCTGGCGCAAAAGAAAATAAACTCTTTATCCTGCGCAAATATGGGTTTGTGATAGGGGCTTGCGGGGTCAATCCAGAATTCCAGCATCCCGCGCGGACAATGAAACGCGCCCGGAATCTGACCCTCACGCTCCAACTCGCGCGGGTCACGCAAATCGACAAACACCACATCCTCCCGCCCGAAGGCCTGCACAGCCTCGCGGGCGGGCAGGGTGCGGACAGACTCGCGCGCATGGGCCAGCATGGCCTGATATCCGTTGGTGATGGTTTGTGTCATGATGATTCACTCCGGTTTGCATGATTATAACCAGCTGCTTGCCATTTGAAAGGGTTTACCACTTTCATGGCGGGAGGTGTGATTCTATAGTTGCACGGATGGCTGGCACTGCGGGAGGGCGGCGTGATTTTGGATCTATCGTATTTCGACGCGCTCGCGCTGGTTTTTTTTAGCGCCAGCTGGCTTTTATATCATTATCTCATTGAAGTGTCGCCGCGCCACGGTGCCGGGCTGAACAGCCTTATGAACACCTACCGCCTGCGTTGGATGAGCAATATGCGTGATCGTGAGGTGCGCATCGTTGACACGCAGATCATGGGGTCATTGCAGAATGGCACAGCCTTTTTTGCCTCGACATCTCTCATCGCCATTGGCGGCGCGGCCACATTGCTGCGGGCGACCGACGATGTTTTGCAGGTGTTCCGGGATCTTCCCTTCGGTCTGACAGCCACGCGTGCCTTATGGGAATTCAAGGCGACCGGCCTGATTCTGATTTTCGGCTATGCGTTTTTTAAATTTTCATGGTCATATCGTCTGTTCAATTATACGGCAATTTTGCTGGGCGCCACCCCGCCCTTTGACTCGCCCAATGTCGCGGAACGCAATCAGCTTGCCCTGCGTGTCTCGCGCATGTGCATCGTGGCTGGCCGCCATTTTAACCGTGGACAGAGAGCCTTTTTCTTTGCGCTGGCCTATCTCGGCTGGTTTATCGGCCCTCTGGTGTTTTGCTTTATGACCGCATTTGTATTTGTCGCCATGTGGATGCGGCAGTTTCATTCAGATGCGCTGGCCGCACTTATATCGGAAGATATATAAATCTGATCGTTTCTTACACCATGCTCCTTTAACCAATATGTAAGTATATAAGTCTAAAAACTATTCATGGTGGAGTGAAGCATGATTAAAGCCGTTCTCGTCTTCATATTGAATATTTTGATGATCTTCATCTGGATCAATATACCTGTGGCTTATGGCGGAGGAGGTGATTTTTCATCTCTGGTGGAGCGTATGGGGCTTTCTCACATCAATGAGGATGACCGTTCATTTATCTTCGCGTTTGCGCTGCTTTATTTTTCGGTGTTCAGCCTTCTGGCAGATCAGCTGCTGGGCAAGGCCGGCGTGGGGGCCGCGCTCTATGGCACAGCCTCGTCCATTGCTGTTGGTGTTGCCTTCACCTTAGCTTATAAAATGCATGGCAGTTTTCAGCTCAATGATATTAAATTGATTGTATTGTTGATTCTGTTCCCGCCCTTTGTTGCGGTATTATGTCTTGCGGTTGTGGGCGCGGTGCTTAATCTGGCTGTTGGGTTCATTTTGCAGGCCGGCAAGGTTGAGAACGGTAAAAAACTATATCTTCCGCAAGATGGCGGCCCGAGCCTGAAACGGTTGCGCACTGCCGGCCGCCAGAAGCCGTAAGGGGCCGTTACACGCTGTCAAAACCGGCGGCGGGCAGGGTGGGGCCGAACAGGGTTTTAAACTCAGCCAGAAGGGCCGCATCCACATCGTCCATGCTGACCGGCAGACCCAAATCCACAAGGCTGGTGACGCCCAGATGCGCCTCGGCTATTCCGCAGGGCACAATATCCTTGAAATGCGCGAGATCGGGTTCAACATTGAGGGAAATGCCGTGCAGGCTCACCCATCGCCGCAGCCGGATGCCGATAGCGGCAATTTTGTCCTCGGCCATATCGCCATTCAGGGCCCTTGGCTTGTCCGGTCGCTGAACCCATACGCCAACACGCGATTCACGCCGCTCGCCCCGCACATTCATGCGGGCCAATGTGCCAATGATCCAGCTTTCAAGCGCCGCCACATAGGCACGCACATCCTGTTGACGCTGGTTCAGGTTCAGCATGACATAGGCCACGCGCTGCCCCGGGCCGTGATAGGTATATTGTCCGCCACGTCCGGTTTCATAAACCGGAAATTTCGGGCTGAGCAGGTCGGCGGCGCGGGCACTGGTGCCTGCGGTGTAGAGGGGCGGGTGCTCGACCAGCCAGACGGTCTCGGGCGCCTCGCCACGGGCAATGGCCGCGCTTAAAGCCTCCATCTGCGCCAGCGCATCCGGATAGGCCAGCAGGCCCTGTTCAACAATCCACCGCACCGGCGGACTGTGGCCATGGGGCAGGAACGACATGGAGAGGCTGGAACGAAGCATAAAATCAGAAATCATTTTTTCTTGAGTTTGTCACGTCTCTTGCACTTGTGTTTGCTGATTTGATTTGTTACACGAACTGCGCAAGTGATGCTTTGGCCTTGGGCCAGTGCTTAAACTGCGGCCATGGCGGAACTGGTAGACGCGCTACCTTGAGGTGGTAGTCCTGGAAACGGGGTGGAGGTTCGAGTCCTCTTGGCCGCACCAACTACAAAATATGTAGTTGATATTATTGGCTTTTTAGCCTGAATTCCCTAACCTTGCATGAGGTTAGGGAATAGAATGTTCAAGAAATGTTCTTTTTCAACAATTTGCGGGCGTCTTCAAGTTTTTCGCCGCCGCTCATGGCGAGCCGCAGTCGGCTTGCTCGGCGTGTATAAATTTCAGCCGTTTGCAAATCAGTCCAGCCAAACATAGCCATAAGCTCATGCGCTGTAGCGCCTGCCTCTGCGGCGCGGGTGGCACCGGCTTTGCGAAGCCCGTGGGCCGAACCGTCAACCTTGGCGGCGCGGCACGCAATCCGAAACCATGTGCCGAAACTTTCTTTGACCATTGGCCGGCCATTTGCGCCCGCAATAAAGGACATATCGCCGCATGGCCCTGCGGCAATGGACTCCAGCAAGGGCTGTAACAATCGAATGCTGACAATTTCGCCTGTCTTTTCGGTGCGAATCGTCGCCACGTCGCCGCGCACATGCTGTTTGCCCAGCTTCACCGCGTCGCCGCGCCGCAAGCCTGTGAAAAGCAAAAGATCATAGGCCAGCCGCTCGCGGGTTCCTATTTTCCATTTGGCTTCATAGCGGGCGCAATCGTCATGTGTCCAGATTTTAAAGCCTTCAGTTTTGGGCCGCACGGCTTTAATGCCTATGGTCGGGTCTTCGGCCACATGCTGCACGCTGGCCGCCCAGCGAAACAGGCCGCGCATGGCCTCAAGAAAATTGCGTGCTGCGGCTGGTGTGGCCTTGCGCCGGTCAATGCCGTCTGAAATGGCTTTGCGGGTGATTTTGTCGAAAGGCACTTGCCCGCTCTTGGCGAGCACATGCTTGAAAATATTTTCGCGCTGGCGGCGTGTGGCCTGTGCCAGCCGTGCCCATGCGGCTGTTCTGCGATATTCGTCTATGAGCCATTGCAGTGAGCCTTTACGGGCCAGCTCATTGGCCGCCTGCTTAGGCGCGCCGGATAGCGCGGCCTGATAATCCGCATTGAATTCTGGCGAACCATATACCCCTTTAATGCGGATACGTTTGCCTTTTCCCATTCGGACATACCAGATCACCGCGCCGTGGCGCGTGACTTCCTTATGCAGATGTGGCGGGCGGGGGCGGGGCATGTCGCTCATTAAAGGATAATCTCCGGCTCTGGTGCAAGCATCTTGATGTGGGTTTCATCATGCGCTTCTGGCTTCACAACAATTTGTATCGTCCCGTCTGGCTTGATTTCGATACTGGCCGCGCCGCATTGCTTGGCGGCGCGCAAGGCGCGGGATATGTCGGCTTGAGTTGTGCGCGCTGGGGTGCGGCTCATGGCTGTTCACCTTTTCGCTTGATGGTGATGGTTCTATGTCCTGAATGCGTCCGATGGATTTCAATGCCCTTGGCGCGCAGCAACGGCGCGGCGCGGCTGAGTGCTGTGCCCATGCTGTTCGCGTTTTTGGGCCATGTGCGCATGTGACTTTTTTCGGAATCGGCCTCTGAAGTGAGAATTTCGAGAAGGCGCGTGGCGCTTCCCTCCCATGTGCCGCTTGTATGCTCAAACCATTTGACGAGGGTTGCGGCGATAGGATCGGCCTCAAACGTCGTTTCTGCGTTGTCGCGCCGGTGTTGCCGATAGGCGGCGCTGAATGTGCCGGACGGCCAGCGCAGGGCCGGTTCTGCTGCGGTTATAAAATGTTCCGCGTCGGCCATGCGGCCTGCGTTTTGAACCCGCGTGCTCGGCAGATTTTCGAGTGCGCAGGCCAGCGCCGTATAAATCGCGCCGGTAAATTTGGGCAGTTCAGCCGCCCAGAGGGCATCCAGCTCGGCTTCTGTGAGGCGATTTTGGTCTGCAATGGGCGCTAGGTGGATTTTGAAAGACCGGTCAGCCAGATCGGCTCGCTCCGCAAATTCGCCTATTCCGTTCAAAACAATCGGATTGCAGCCCTCGAAAAGCCATTCGTCGCCGTTTGAAAATAATGCCCTCGTGGCGAAGCCGCTGCCTGTTGCAAGGCGGCAAAGTGCGTCTGATGTGCTATTGTCGATGTGAGAAACGTTGTCGAGGGCAATGATATGCGAGTTTTGTGCCGCGAGGATCAAATCTTGCTCATCTTTGGGTGCGGCCTGAATGGCCGGTGTGCCCGCGTCAATTAAATCCCGCAGGCGGCGCGAAAAAGTGCTTTTGCCGGTGCCTTGCTCGCCGGAAAGACTGCAAAGCGGGTAAGGCCCCTTCGGCCGCGCGGCTGCCAGAAGCCAGCCGATTGTCATTTTTTCGTCAAGCGGTCCGGCAAAATTGAAAAAAGCGCTTAGATCGGCCAAATTTCCGTCTGGCTCGGGCCGCACCATTTCGCGGGTTCGGGCGCTGCGGATAAATGGCAGGCCTTCACCAGAAATAATTCGCCAGCCGTGCGGCTTAATCGTAAAATTGATTTCAACGGCTTCCCATGTATCATTTGCTAGATCGAGATATATTGTGTTGCCGCGCTGGCCGTAGCGCAGCCACGCGCTTCGTCTTTCGCCACGACGATTCGCCATTGCTTCAATCGTGCGCAAGCTCTCATCAAGAACCTGACCTGACGGGGCAAAGCCGTTTTTCTCATAAGCCTCACCCGTCAGCCAGATTTTGAAAAATTCGCTTCGCACCGGCCAATTCTGCCAAATTCCCTTAATTTTCATTGCAGAATAGGCTTTTTGTCTGTCATCCACCCAAAATTTGCAGCCGTCCGTTAGCGCGACAATGCCGTCCTTTTGGCGCGGGCGGCGTTCTTTTTTGGCGCGGGCCGGTTTACCCGCTTCGCGTGTTATGGGCTTGGCTGCGGCCCCTGTGGCCGCTTGCGAAGGGTTATAAATGCTTTCGGCACCATCTATAGCCTGCGCTATTTTCGAGCCGCTTGGCGTGAGGCCACTCATGGTTTGAGCCTCCGCGCGGCGCGTTCAGCGTCGATATGATCTTGCAACAGGTCGCGAACGGTGGCGTATCGAGGGCCGGTGAAGTCAAAATTGGTGAAAAAATCGAGAAGCATAAGCGCCGCGTCGGCTTCGCTTATGCCGCGAAGGGCGTAAATTAAGGATAAAACATCTTCGCCGCGCGCCAAATCTTGGCTTGAATATTGACCGCCCGCTGGCCGCATGAACCAAAGATTGCGGGTGATTATGATTTCAAGATGTTTGGAAAACCCGTGCAAAATGTTTTTATTATCCCATGGGGAAGTCAGTCGCACTGGCGCAATCAGCTTGATAATTGATCTCCAGTTTTTGGCCTCGGAGACGAACAGAAGGTTCGAAAGATTACTTTGACGCTCCCAGTTAAAGGCGGGGTGGCGCTGGCCGTCTTTGATGTTGAACCAGCTCATTGCGCGCCCCCGTTCTGCGGGGTTTGCTTTGATGCTTCCAAGAATTTTTCGAGGTCGCGGGGCGTGTAGCGCACGAGTCCGCAAATTTTCAGCCAAGCTGGCCCTTTTCGGGTCATGCGCCAATGCTGTAGCGTGCGGGGCGTGACGGCCAAAAACTGCGCCGCCTCTCGCTCGGTGATAAATTGTTGAGGTTTCGTTTCCATGCTCGTCCTTTCGGAAATTTAGGATCGAGGTGGAGAAAACGATATTTTGACGTGTAAATTCTATGCGGGCAGAAGCCGCGAATTCCGGTAAAAAACTCGCATAATTATGAGCGGTTTTCATGATTTTCCGGCCAGTTATCCGCATAGACTTTTATGAAAAATTATGAATGCGATTGATTCGGGGTTGCAACGTCAACAAATTCAGCCCCCGCCGTCGCAATGAGTCCGACAATTTCAAAAATGGCTCCTATCGCGGGGTCGCGCTTTGTGACTGCGGGGTCAATTTGCTTGAGCAGGCCGCCCGCGTGCGCCAGTTGTGCGCAAAGCTCAAGCGCGTCGGCCAGTGCGGCGGGCGTGACGATTGTGAATTTCATTTTTGCAAGCCTTTTTGGATTTCCTTCACTTCGAGAAAATCAATTATTGAATTTGAGATTTCCCCTGAAATTCGTGCAAGTTTTTCAATCTGAAAATCTTGCTCCGGATGTTTAAGCTCGTGTCCGGCCAGAGTTTCTATCGCTTGAGAAAGGGCAGAAATTGTATAAAGCGCGTCGGTTATCTGCTCGGTGCTGGTGATTTTAATTTGCATGTTGCACCTGTGCGGGCTGAAGTGAGTCAAGCGCGCCAATGTCGAAAATTGCGCTGTCCATAAGGGCTCGCAAATGATCATTGGGCTCTGTCAGTTCGACATGCGCCGCCCATTTGACCTTCGCGGCTACGTCCCGCCAATCGCGGGCAGGGGCGTCGCAAAGCATTTTTTCAAGCGCCACCATAATGTCAGTTATGGCTCCGGCTTCTTCGTCAGTCGTTTGGTGTCTCGAAGCGTCCCATATATTTTCAATGGCAAAAAGGGCTTCAACAAGCCGTGCGGGTGGCAAATTCTGCCAAATATCTGCAAGTTTCATGTGTTTTTCCTCTTTTTTGCGGTTAATGTCCGAATGATTGCATCACGCGGATGTCTTTCCAGCTTGTCCAAGCGCGCTTGGGTGCAGCCATCTGGCGGCGGTTAAATGCGGCTTTGGCCTTTGCGTGGGCCTTGTCGGCAATGTCGCGAACAAGTGCGACCGCCTGAATATAACGCGCCTGCTTGGCATAATGCCAAGCGTTGATCAGGGCGTTGCGCCATGACTTCGGGTGGCTCCTTGGTGTTGCCTTTGCGCCGCGCTGGCCGCGCAACACCCGCCATGCCCGTGTCATCACGTCTTTGCGGATTGTGGTGGCTGCGGTATTGGTCATTGGCTTAGTCTCTTCTCTTGCTATGATGCTAAAAGTATCTTATTATTCTAAAAAGTCAATGCTTTTTATATTAAATAATACAAAAAGGATCAAAAAATGAGTGTTAAAAGTTTGACCAGTGGACAATGCCGTGCGGCAAGAGGGTTATTAAACTGGTCTCAAAGTGCCTTAGTTGATGCCTCCGGCGTGAGTATCGCCACAATTAAGCGTCTTGAGGCGCAAGCCGGTGCATTGGTCGGCAATAAGCCAACGATCGATGCCCTAATAAATGCCCTTGAGGCCGCTGGCGTTGAGTTTATAGGCGAGGGCGTGGCGATGGATGCGGGCGGCGCTGGCGTGCGCCTCAAGGCTTCTGCTGATAAGGCTTAAGCGCATGGCAAAAGCGCCGGAGAAGCTCACCTATCCTGAAGCCTTGGCGCTTATGTTTCCTGAGCAGAAAGACAGATTGCTTCAAGGTAAACTGCCACAATGCACCTGGACTCCATACGCAAAGCCGCCCTCTAGCTCTGATGCGCTCCGAGAGCTGGATAAAAAATTAACATATATGATCACCGGCAAAGACGGCCTTGATAAAAGCTATCCCAAATTACGGGATAAGGGTGACCTGAAAAGTTTTTGGCAGGAGAGGGAAGATTACTGGGCTTATCGCAGTCTCGAATTTTGTCCCTATTTTTTTGCCCGTATAAGCATAGCGAGTGCCGCGCGGCGCGCTACGGCTATCGTTGAAAAGCACAAGGCCCTTGATACGATTCAGGCCGGAAGAAAGAAAGCCAAGCGACACGCCAAAGACTACGCTGAAAAAGCCCGATTTCTCGCAAAGGAAATAAGCCTGTTCATTGACGGGCCTGCGGACAAACGGGATAAATATGATGCCCTCTACAAGCAAATAGCGGCTGCCAAAGGTCTTGATCTCAACGCTCTGTCAGTTTCAGATCATCGGTTGTTGCTTTCAGAGATAAATGCTCATGGCGGCCTTGATAAGGGTTTGTCCTTTCTTGATGCTGTGCCTTATCAACAATTCGCCGGAATTCGCGCCAATATTGAAGCAATTTCAGATCTTCAAGAGCAATTTGACAAGCATATAGCAACTCTACGTTCCGCATTATCAGCGCTGACTGGCCTTTATGAAATGATCGAGACTGAAAGCGAGCGCCTGCCAAAAAAATGGGTTTATCCAAACCTGTGGCGTGAATTGTTTTTTCTCGAATTGAATTTCATTTGGTATGTGCTGACCGGCGAACAATCCGCTCAAAATTCTGGCAGGATGGCTGATTTTACGGATATTGCTTATCAATGCCTTGGGGGAGATCAAGAGGAATGGGGCGCTATCGCTCGTAAGGTGGTGAGCTGGCAAAGCGGCACACATAAGGTTGAGTGGTGGCCCTACTGGGAAAATCCTGAAAGCCGATTCAGTGGAAAAGAACCAGACGGCCAGCATATTTTAAAGGAAATTCGTCAGACTGCGGCAAATAGGCGGGCTGATCTTATTCAACGGCAAATCGAACAAGACCGATTATTATGCGAGGCATATCAATATCGCGGCTATACAGCCCGCGTTGAGATTTGTGGCGATGAAATTTTCATTGGTCATATTGCCGGTATCAATCATGTTGTCGGCTTTCATGCCGATAGCGTGGCCGCATTGAAAGCGGCGTTTGAAAAGGCTGTGGATGATTATTTTGAAGCCTGCGAGAAGGCTGGCAAGGCCCCAGAGACGCCCGCCCAGCGCCTCGATTAAGCCGCGCCGTTCATCGCCCGATAGACGGACGCGCGGCCAATCTTGAGAAGGCTGGCAATCTCTGTTGCGCCCTTGCCCTCTGCGGCCAGCTTGCGCACGGCCTCCACGTCCACGGACGGCTTGCGGCCCCTATAGACGCCCTCGGCTTTGGCTTTGGCGATGCCTTCAAGCTGGCGCTCTTTGCGGATGCCCGTTTCAAATTCTGCAAAGACGCCCAGCATCCCCAAAAAGGCTTTACCCGTGGGTGTGCTTGTGTCGATATTGGCATTCAGGACGCGTAAAGACGCGCCCTTGTCTTCAAGTGTTTTCACAATGCCAGACAGATCAGCCAGCGACCGCGCAAGGCGGTCGAGCTTGGTGACAGTCAAAACATCGCCGGTGCGGATAAAGTCGAGGATGGTTTGCAGCTCTGTGCGGCCCGTCATGCTTGTTCCGCTTATTTTTTCTGCGCGGATTGTGGTGCATCCTTCCTTCTCAAGCTGCTGAATTTGGATTTCAATTTTTTGTTCGGGTGATGACACGCGCGCATAGCCGATATTCATTTGACCGCCTCACATTTGTATCAATAGGGTATGTATCGAAAAATAAATGTTTCAAAATAAAAAGTCAACCCTAATGATACATTTATGGCGGTTCAAATTCGTCTCATAGACTTGTCACGTTAGAGTATACTTTATTGAGGCATTTGACTGACATTTAGAATGGCCGCTTTGGATTGTGTTATGCGGGCAATCCAGCTGTGCGCCCTCTGGGATGACTGTGGCTCTGTGCCATTGAATAGGGCTCACACTGGCCGGACCGGCTTATAGCCTGCGGTGCATCTTGATAGCTTTTGCGCCTTGTCCGCTTGTCGCTGGCTTGCCTGTTGCGGTCTGGCCTATCGTTGATGCTGTGCCAGCCTCCGGCGTCCTTCATTCCCGCGCCCTTTACTTCCTGAGAGGCACCGGCGGTGATTGTCCAGATATGGCCGTTGTTATTATTATGCTTGCCGTGCCAGCAATCCACTGGCGTTTGTTCATTACGGGTGCAGACAAGGCCCGAATAGATTTTCGGGTCCTTCCTAGGGGGGTGGTCTCGGGCGGGCAGTTCGGCATTCGCACTTTCGGTAGCCACGCTGTTGCATTTTCGCCCTGTCACCCCTGACAGCCCTGACAAAACAGTGATCCACCCTGACAAAAATTGCAAAAGCGGGCATTTTTCACACGCCTGACCTGACAAGCATTTTCTAAATTTCAGAGCTGCGATGCCGGATTTGGACAACGATGGACAACGATGGACAACGGAAACATTTTTCCCATATTAAAAAATAATATAATAAATTCAATAATTTAAACATATTTTTGGACAAGTGGACAATGTGGACAGCCTTCCTTTCTAATAGGTTGAAATAAAATATAGCTTGTCTGGGCAGGGCTGGCCCTCAAGGCCCGATTGTCAAAAGGGGGCAGGGTTTCATGACTTATATCAGGCTGGCGCGAAGCATAAATTTCTCGAACGGTGCATTTTTTGACACATATTTCAGGATATAAAATATTGATTTAAAACAATAAAATTGCATTATTTCATATAATATAGGTTAGAGTATAGGGAATGCGTTGTCCAAATTTTAGAAAATATAAAATTAGTTGAATGAATACATATGGTTATGCGGTTTTTTTCGTTGTCCATTCGTTGTCCAGCCTTGTCCATCCGTTGTCCAGATTTAAAACCTGTTAAATCTGTCCTTAGCTGCTGCGGTGTGCGCAATTCCTGTAGCATTGCCTTGAGCCGATAGGGCTGGCGTTCAGGCTGGCTCGGCTGTGCATGTTGTTGCTATGGCGTTTGTTCTTCTCTTTTTTTGTCGCTTATGACTGTGAAATTTGTGCGGGGCGCGCGCAAAAAAAGCCTTTAAAATCAATCAGGGCGGTTTTGCCCTTAAATCGGGTTAAATATTTGAAATTGTTCATATTAAATCGCGGCTCTTGGCCGCACCAGTCATTTCAAAAATATGAATTGACGGGTGCGGTGTGGCCATTCATTTGGGTGCACTTATTTGCACCATATTCGTTATATCGCTTAAATTTTTGGTGTATCTCATAGGCTCGTGCTTTGCTTATGAGCAGGCCGCGCGCTGAGGCTCGGGCGATTTATCTGGGTGGCGGCGGTTGCTGTGGCGGCTGTTGTTGCGGCGGCGGCGGGCCACCGGGCAGCAGAAACTGAAATATGCCTCCCGCTTTTCCCATCAGCACATGCAGAAATGCCTGATCCACATGCCCCCTGTAGCATCCGATGGTGTAGGGATATTCCAGCGTGAAGTGATAATGATAGATTGTCACCAATTTCCCGTCCATCCACACCGGCCCCACCCGTCCATGGCATTCATCGAGATCCTTATTGGTGATTTTTTTGCCGTCGACTCCGGTCGGGCCTAAAATCGGAAATCCGTCCAGCATCCAGCCCACGGGTGCATCGGCGCGCTCTGCTTTGATGCAGGGTGACCAGTTGTGATAATGATATTGCCCGCTGAACTGGGGATGACCATTGCATTTATCCTGAATTTCATGGGCGGGTGCGTCAAAACCCTCAGCATCAAAGGCGTTGAACAGCGCGACCCCATCCTTTGTAACGCCGATCATGCCCATGGGCACACAGGACTCATCTTTGGTCAGTTCAGGTGTTGCGGGCAGGTCCAGCGTGACACTATAGGCCTGAATTCTTCCCTCATTATGGTCGTAGAGATAGGCTTGCGTGCCGGGCGCAATCGGAAATATGCCGGTGATATGTTTGGGCAGGCCATTGGAGCGGATAAGGCGCCGGTCTGCCTCCACCTGAATATGTGAGTCCGCATCGGGCCAGAGTATGGCGCCCTCGACAATGGGTTTTTCCGACGGATACCAATATCCATTGCTGACCCAAGGCCGTTTTATGCCATCGTCCGGTGTGTCCCGGAAGGACATGCAGGCTTTGACATAGCCGCGCCGCGGTGTATCGGAAATTTTTCTGTCACCGAGGGGCAGGCCCTCGGCGGCCTCATGCGCCGCGGCGGTGCGGATAAACCCGATATGTCCGGTGGACATGGTCGCGCAAAGCGCTGCACCCATAATGGCCATTATGCTGCCCATGATGAGGTTGGGATGGTGATTGCATCTGTGCATGGGCTTAATCTCCTTTTGAGAGGGGTTTTCAGGTCACGGTGCGGGGTGTTGGGATTGTGTGTCGGGGGCCGGGGCCTCGCCCTTGTCGGTCCAGCTTGGCGGCGCACCAACGGCACCGCCGATTTGTCCCATAATGCCCGGATTACGGCCATAGATCGCACAATTTGCATCATTGGGCTTCACGCCGATTTGCTTCATCATGGCGCCGACATCCGGCAATGTGACGGTGGTTGTTGGCCGGATGGGATTGATATGGTTGATCAGCAGTTTGGTCATATCGTCGCTGAAGGACTGGGCGAGATCATAAGCATCGCCATCCTGCGACGCCCTGCCGGGTGTGGTGAATGAATCTGCCCCCCGCGCCCATGTCATGGCTGCCACCTGCACGCCCTTCGCATCCGTAACCTCGGCTTCTGCCGAAAGGCTGCCAAGCCCGATCGGAAGGCGCGGTACAGGAACCTGCACTGTCGGCAGTAAAATTTTTGGCACCACGCCCGCGATTTTCGACACGCCCGCCGCAACCGCATTGGTGGGCGTGGCCGAAGCTATGACAACATGCAGCGTCAGGTCTGCCGGATCCTGAGGCTTGACCACTTTAAATGCCGAACCCAGACGCATACACATGGTTCTGCTGATGGAATTGGCAATCAGTTTCTTTTGCTCTTCGGAGAATGTTGTCGTTGCCGGGGTTTGTGCAAAACGGGTGGGGATAATCCGCACGGTTTTGGCAGCCGAGAGCTTGTCCGCATCCATATAGACAGATCCATGCGTGGTGAGCCCGTCGCTCTTTTCCAGATTTTCATAAGAGGACAAGGTTCCTGCCGGTTCAAGGCTCGCGCTTGCGCATCCGGATACAATCAGCAAAGCAAAAACAGCGGCTGATCTTGGATTTTTTGAAAACTGATGATTGTAAGGATGAGCCTTCATGCGTTTCTCCCTGAATTTTACAATATCAGATTTTATTATTGATTTTTTTTATGGCCATATTTATTTAATATTTGAAATATGCGATTTTGAATATTAATTTAATTTAATAATACATTGGGTTTATTTTGTTTGTGCTTGCTCAGACTGTGGGGTTGGTGGCCACGGGTTGCTCGGCTGCGCTGTCCTGCGGGGACATTTCGCATCAGCCTCAGAGCGGTATCATCAAAAAACCTGAAAGTGGGCTGAAACCATAGGCGGGCATATAATTGTGCGCTGCGTCATTAACGGTTTATTACCAAATTCTTACTAAATTCCGAATAGATTTTACATGAAAACGAGATACTATTGAAACGAATACCATCAATTCTTCGCGTTTTGTGCCAGCTCTGCGTGCCATTCATTTTGGCCGGATGCTCGATGTTTGAGCATGATTCTTATCCGCAACCGTCAGATTACCCCATTCACGGCATTGATGTGTCCAAATATCAGGGGGATATCGACTGGCAGGCGGTGAAGTCCAGCGGTGTGCGCTTTGTCTGGATTCGCGCCACGGAGGGTGGCGACAATGCCGATGAAAAATTTATGGACAACTGGCAGGGGGCGAAAGCGGCCGGAATTCCGCATGGTGCCTATCATTTTGTCTATTGGTGCCGCTCGCCGAAAGAGCAGATAGACTGGTTCAAATCCCATGCCCCTGTGGAAAATGACGCTTTGCCTCCGGTGCTCGATGTGGAGCTCACACCCGGCTCAAAGTCTTGCCCGCGGGTGCTGAATATGGCCGATGTGCACCGCGAAATGCGCGAGATGCTGGTGGCCATGGAACAGTTTTATCATAAAAAGCCGGTGATCTATTCCACTGTCGATTTTCATCAGGGCTTGCTGGACGGCGATTATTTCAATGATTATCCGATGTGGGTGCGCAGTACAAAATATTATCCAAGTGTGAAATATCACGCCCGCCGTTGGACATTCTGGCAATATCAGTCTGACGCATATATTCCTGGAATAAATGGCAAAGTGGATAGAAATGCCTTTTTTGGCACTGAAAAACAGTTTCAGGCTTTCCTTAAGGGAAATTCATAGGTTTTTAACGTAAATTATGCGGATTTCCTGCTTTGAGACATGCTGATTTTGCATAGCATATCTGCGCAATAAACACTTTTGTGCAGTGCAATATGATATAGACTTTTGTCAGGGATAGGATGAGGAAACGTTTCCGGAACAGTTGAATTCGGGCTTACCGAAGAAAATACGGAGATGACACATGATCTTGCTCGCACTCTATCAGTTTATTGAGCGTAAACTTGCTGCACAGGCGGCCTATCGCCGGGCTGTGCAGGAATTGTCGATGTTCACCTCGCGTGATCTGTTTGACATTCACCTCAGCTCTGCGGATATTCCGCTTGTGGCCGCCGAGGCGGCGCGTGCGGCTGAAGACAAGCTGGCCCATCAGCACGCCCGCACCCTGCACAAGGTGCGCGCCCTCGCGCAGTAATTGACACACTTGCCGCCGGCGTGGGGTCACCCCCGCGCCGCGACCAGTTTTTGCGCCTGATCAAAGGCATAGATCAGCGACTGTGCATCGGCTTTGCCGGTGCCGGCAATATCAAAGGCTGTGCCGTGATCGACCGAGGTGCGCACAAAGGGCAGGCCGATGGTGACATTGACACCCTGTTCTATGCCCAGATATTTGACCGGAATCAGGCCCTGATCGTGATATTGCGCCACGACAATATCAAATTCGCCACGCCGCGCCCGCATAAACACCGTGTCGCCCGGCCAGGGGCCGGAGGCGTCCAGCCCTTCCGCTCTGGCCTTGGCAATCGCGGGCGCAATTTCATCCAAATCCTCGCGGCCAAACATGCCCGCTTCTCCGGCATGGGGGTTGAGGCCCGCCACGGCAATGCGGGGATGTGCAATGCCATAGGCATGGCAGGCCTGCGCGGCAAGCCGGATGGTGTTTAAAACCCGCGATTGTGTGACCATGTCAATCGCCTGCCGCAGGGAGACATGAATGGTGACCAGAATCACCTTCAGCTCATCATTGGCCAGCATCATGGCAAAGTCCTGTGTGCCGGAAAATTCAGCCAGAATTTCAGTATGGCCGGGATAGCTCAGGCCCGCCGCCTTCATCGCCTCCTTGGCGAGCGGCGCGGTGACGATGCCGGCAATCTCGCCCGAACGCGCCAGACGAATGGCCGCCATGACATAGTCAAAGCTGGCGCGGCCCGCCACCGCGCTGATCTGGCCGAAGGGCAGGTCGTCCGGCACATGACCAATCTGGATCAGGTCGATCTCGCCCGGCGAAAAGCGCGCCTCAGCCACGCGGGCAATGGAATGAATATGAATATTCAGCCCCAGCATAGCGATGGCACGGCGCAAAATGGCCGCGTCACCGATGACAATGGCGCGTTGCGATGGGCAGGCGGCAAAGAATTTGGCAATGATTTCAGGGCCAATGCCTGCGGGGTCGCCCATTGTGATCGCCAAAATCGGGGTCATGCTGCCAAATCCTTGAAAAAGGGATGAGAATTACGATGTTTTGCGCTAAACTTCTAGCCGCATTTGAGCGCGCACGCCAGTTTTGTGTCAGGAGAAACAGCATTGTCCCATCAGCCTGAAACGCTGCACGCCGCGCTGGGCGATGCCTTTTATGATGTGGTGCAGCCTGCCGCCTTTCCGCAGCATATTCTGCGCTATCGCAACGACAAATGGGCGGCGCGCGTTGGGCTCGACCATCTCAGCGATGCCGAATGGGTGGAGTATTTTGGCCGGTTTCAGCCCCTGCCGGGCAGTTTCGTGCAGCCTCTGGCCTTGCGCTATCATGGCCACCAGTTTCAGCATTATAATGCGGATCTGGGCGACGGGCGCGGCTTTCTCTATGCGCAACTGCGTGACCTTGTGGATGGACGCCTGCTCGATCTGGGCACAAAGGGCTCCGGCACAACGCCCTGGTCGCGCGCGGGCGATGGCCGCCTGACGCTGAAAGGCGGCGTGCGCGAGGTGCTGGCCACCACCATGCTGGAAGCGCTGGGGGTCAATACATCCAAAAGTTTCAGCCTGATCGAAACCGGCGAAGCCTTGATGCGCGGGGATGAGCCATCGCCCACGCGCTCATCCGTATTGGTGCGCCTGTCGCATTCGCATATCCGGATCGGCACATTCCAGCGGCTGGCCTATTTGCAGGAAAAGGACGAAATTCAACGTCTGCTGGATCATACGCTGCAATATTATATGCCGGAGGTGCAGGCTCTGCCGCCGCCGCAGCGGATCACCGGTTTTATCCGCGAGGTGGGGCGGCGGCTGGCGGATATGGTGGCGCAGTGGATGTGTGCCGGCTTTGTGCATGGCGTGCTCAACAGCGACAATATCAATGTCACCGGCGAGAGCTTTGATTATGGCCCCTGGCGCTTTGCGCCGATCTTTGCGCCGGGCTTTACCGCCGCCTATTTTGACCAGAACGGGCTTTATGCCTTTGGCCGCCAGCCCAGCGCCGTGGGATGGAACCTGACGCGGCTGGCGGAATGTTTTGTGGATTTTGTCCCTGTATCGGATTTAAGCGCGGCGCTGGATGCCTATAGCGAAGCCTTGCAGCCCAGTTTGGCCCGTGCTGTGTTGCGGCGCCTCGGCCTGAAAAGCGCAGGAGAGGCGGATTTCGTTCTCGCCAATGTTTTGTTCACATTTATGCACGAGACGAAATGCGGCTTTGAGCAGACATTCTTTGACCTTTATGGCGGAATGGCCTCACAGGCCCGCTGGCGGCACAGCCCCTCGGCGGAATTTTATGCCTCACCGGCCTTTGAACCTCTGCGTGCGGCACTCAGCGTTTTTGTGCCCATTGCGGCGCTTAATCTGAACCATGACTATTTCCAACGCGCCAAGCCCTGCACTCTGCTGATCGACGAGGTGGAGGCGATCTGGGCACCCATCGCCGCGCAGGATGACTGGTCCATGTTTGCGGCCAAATGTGCGGATATTGCGCTTATGGCTGCAGCCTATGGCACATGATAAGCCTTTATTCGTTATAAGCCTTTATTCGTTGGCTCCGGCAGAAATATCCACTTTTTTCAACAGATCCGCCGGATTGGCGATCAGCCCGACATCGCCTGCGCCAAGCCCATCCTTTGAGGTTGCGGACAGGTGCAGGTTTTTCGGCTCGGCAATGAATTTTGCCAGAGCATTGGCAATGGTTTTGCCGGTAGCGCTGTCGCCGCCTAGCAGCGCCGGCACACCAAAACTGGCCATTGCGATCAGCTCTGTTTTGAAGGCATCCGGGCTTTTGCCCTGCGCTTTGGCCTGAAGCGCAATGGCCTTGTCGAGAAGGCCCGCGTTTTCAAACTTCACATCCAGTGTTTTCACCACTGCGGCCAGCCCCGCAGCCGTTGCAATATTGGTGTTGGTGTTGAATATGTCCTTCGAGACATTGCCCACAGTGCCGGACACAGTCACTTTGCCAACATTGGCACCTGTTGCGGAAAGTTCCTTGAGGAGGATTTCCTGCGTGGCCGCAGCATAGGACAGGTCGAGGCGGGCCGAAAGGTCAAGCCGGTTCACACCCAGATCCCGCAGCACTTTCAGATTTTCGTCTTTATTATTGCTTGGCAGGTCAAGGGCCAGATGGTCCAGCGAGCTTGAAATATTGGCCGGAATACCATTGATATAATTGGCCAGATTAAGCTCGAATTTGCCCATGCTGGCCGTATTGCGCGCACCATTGGCGCTGTTGCCCTCATTCTTGTCATCCGGCACATTCATATCGAAGCCGCTGAGACTGAACTGGGCGATGGTGGGGAGGTGTTCCCGTGGGTTAAAATCCTTGAAATTCTGCTTTGAGGCTTCGCCCAGCGCGGTTAAAAATGGCGAAAGTGTCAGGCCCTTCAGGCTCATGGAGCCCAGATTCACATGGCCCTTGTCGGCGTCGAGAGACAAGCCCTCATAGCCGATCGTATCGATTCCGCCTTTGCCAAAGCCCAGAATCATGAAGCGGCCCAATTTGCCGGTAACACCGGCAGCGCCATTGAGAGGGGCAAATTCTATGCCGCCAACCTCAATATTGCCCTCAATCGCCTGATATATATCGGAAAATTCTGTCAGCAGAGCGAAAGCATCTTCCGGCTTGGGCGGCTGGCCGGGCTTTTGCGCCAGGAGCTTATTCGTCAGGTCCGCAAAGGCGATTTTCAGCGGACGGCCCTTGAAATTATTGTAATTCACCGAGGCTATTTTGACGGCATAGCCCTGTTCTTTCTCGTCCTCAATGTCCAATTCCATATCCTTGGCCACCAGCGTGTCCATCAGGGGCACCAGAGGTTCGTCGCCTTTGGCGGCCTCTGTCATCATGCGGATATAGCCGGGCATATTTATGTTTACTGCGGTGATGGCGCCAATGGTTGCGGAAATGTCCTGTGCATCATTGCCATCCGTCGAGACTTCGGCACTGTCGATGGTCAGGGTGGATATTTTACCCTGCACAATCGCGCTGGCCTTGAGGCCGGAATAGGTCGTCTCGATGGACTGATCCCCGAAGTTTGTGGTCAGGGTCAGCTCATCCACGCTCATGCCCGTGGCGTCGAGCTTGGCCACACGTTCGGCCAAGGTGCCCGCACCTTGCGCATCAAACATGGATTCCAGAGTGTTCTTCGGCAGGCTTGCGCCGGAAATGGTCAGATGGGGAATGTCAATATCATAGGGGCCAAAGGTGCCGGTGACATCATCAAAACTTATGTCCTCGCCGACCGCGGCCTGCGCCGGGCTGATCAGCGACAGGGGGGATGTTTTCAACCGGATATGGCCGATGTGCAGCGTCCCCTCGGCCGAGGCAACCTCAACACCCTGCAGGTCTGTGTTGCCGCTCAGCAGGTTTGAACTCATGCCGCTCAAGGAGACATGGTGCTTCTCCAGCATGGCCATAAGGCTCTGTGTCTGGCTGTGCTGCACCATCAGCGCGCAGGTTGCGGCGCTACCCAGCAGAGCTATGCCGAAAGCGGCTGAAAATTTGGCGAAAGAGGCAGTGCGGGTCATTGCGGGTCCTTGCGAGCGGAGGATCAGACGTGGGCGGGCGAATGCAATATAATGGTCAAAAGCGCGGATTAAACTGAAAAACTCGTGCCACACCCGCAGGCGGCCACGGCATTCGGATTGTGTATTTTAAAGGATTGTCCGATAAGATCATCAACAAAGTCAACCTCTGACCCCTTGATATACTCCAGCGAGACCGAATCAATCAGCACAACCGCGCCATCGCGCTGAATAATAAGATCATCGTCCTGTTTATCCGTTGTGATTTCAAATGCATATTGAAAACCTGAGCAGCCCCCGCCATTCACGGCAATGCGCAGCATTGACCCTGCGGGTTCTGTGGCAAGAATGGCGTTGATCCGCTTTGCAGCCCGTGCGGACAGGCTGACCACTGCCGCAGTATCTGGTATAGCGGCGGGGGCAGGGGCGGGCAGCGGGGTCGGAATGGCCGTGGTCATGAAACTCTCCTTGATCACTCTAACATAAGTCATGTGATGTGGCACTTCAATGACAGACAAAAACCAAGTATAGGCGGGGCAGGCTTATTGTGAAAGCCATGTGCGCACGAGGTGAGACATGATGCAGTTCAGGGGGCTGATGCCCTATGCCAGCCTGTCGGACGCAAGCCGTGGCCGATTGCAGGCCGAGCCCGCTTCGCCCACGCGCAGCGAATTTCGCCGCGATTGTGACCGTATCATCCATTCCACCGCCTTCCGGCGTCTGGCCTATAAAACGCAGGTCTTTGTGCAGAATGAGGGTGACCATTACCGCACCCGCCTGACCCATTCGATCGAGGTGTCGCAGATTGCGCGGGCGCTGGCGCGCGGCCTTCAGCTTGACGATGATCTGGCCGAGGCGCTGGCGCTGGCGCATGACCTTGGCCATACCCCCTTCGGCCATACCGGCGAGGATGCTTTAAACGACTGCCTCAAGCATTTTGGCGGTTTTGACCATAATGCGCAGGCCCTGCGCATTGTGACACAGCTTGAGCATCGTTATGCCACCTTCGACGGCCTGAATCTGACATGGGAAACGCTGGAAGGGCTGGTCAAGCATAATGGCCCCTTGACGCTGCCCTCCGGCGCGCCAAGGCCGCCGCATATATCTGTTCCCCATGCCATTGTTGATTTTGACCGTATTTTTCCGCTGGATTTAAGCTCTCATGCCAGTCTGGAGGCGCAATGCGCCGCGCTGGCCGATGATATTGCTTATAATACGCATGATATTGATGACGGCCTGCGCGCGGGGCTGTTTTCGCTGGAGGATTTGCGTCAAGTGCCGCTGCTCAACACATTGCTGGATGATATTGCCGCGCTGCATCCCGGCCTGAATGCCGCACGCACCATTCACGAGCTGGGACGGCGGGTGATTACGCGTTTTGTCGAGGATGCCTTGGTCGAAAGCGCAAGGCGCATTGCGGCTCACGCGCCGCAAAATGTTGCGGATGTGCGCAAGGCTGGCAAGACACTGATCGGATTTTCACATTTCTTTGTCGAGGCGGACCGGCATATCAAGGGCTTTCTTTATCCGCATATGTATCGCCATGAGCGGGTGATGCGGGTGCGGGCCAGAGCCGACCATGTTGTGCGCCGTCTGTTCGCGCTTTATATGGATGCGCCAGAGCATTTGCCGCCCGAATGGCTTTGCGGGGGGGCGGATGAGCCGACACGGGCCAGCGTCGTGAGTGATTATATTGCCGGCATGACAGACCGCTTCGCTCTCAAGGAATATCAGAGACATTTTGACCTTTCCTATGAATTGAGCTAGGCGCAGGTAGAAACAGGAACATAAGTGATGAATATTTTTGCCGGATTTCAGGATCATCTCGCCGATATTTTGCGTGCGCTCATCGCCGATGGCCGCTTGCCGCAGGGGCTGGATCTGTCGCGCTTTGCGGTGGAGCCGCCGCGCGAGGCCAGCCATGGCGATCTCGCCACCAATGCCGCAATGGTTTACGCCAAAGAGGCCAAGGCGCATTTTGCCACGCCGCGCCTGTTTGCCGAAGCCATTGCGGCCAATCTGCACGCCATTGCCGGTGTGGAGAGCGTCGAGATTGCCGGCCCCGGTTTTATCAATATCCGGCTGAAAGCCGATGTTTTTGCTGGCATTATGCGCCATGCCCTGCTGAATGCGGCCACGTTCGGGCGCGGCGCCGCCAAGTCCGGCAAGGTCAATGTGGAATATGTCTCCGCCAACCCCACCGGCCCGATGCACGTTGGCCACGGGCGCGGCGCGGTGTTTGGCGATGCGCTGGCCAATCTGCTGGATTTTGCCGGTTATGATGTCACCCGCGAATATTACATCAATGATGCGGGGGCGCAGGTGGATGTGCTCGCCCGTTCAGCAAATGCACATTATCAGGCAATCCATAGTAGCAGTGAAGCCATTATACCAGAAGGAGGGTATCCTGGTGAATATTTGAAACCAGTCGGTCAACTAATATGGGATAAGGTAGGCGATGAGTGGATTAATTCGAGTGAGGACGTCTGGCTAAAACCAATACGAAGTCGCGCCATTGACGCGATGATGGACATGATCCGCGAAGATCTTGCGGCGCTCAACATCCGCCATGAGGTGTTTTTCTCGGAAGCCTCGCTGACGGTTAAACATGATGGCACGGACGCGGTGCAGGACGCCATTGCCGATCTGCGCGCCAAGGGGCTGGTTTATGAGGGCCGCCTGCCGCCGCCCAAGGGCCAACTGCCGGACGATTGGGAAGACCGCGAGCAAACCCTGTTCCGCTCCACCCAGTTTGGCGATGATATTGACCGCCCACTGCTGAAATCCGACGGCGGCTATACTTATTTTGCCTCGGACATTGCCTATCACAAAAATAAATTCGATCGCGGTTTCACCACCATGATTGATGTCTGGGGCGCTGACCACGGCGGTTATGTCAAGCGCATGGCTGCGGCTGTGCAGGCCATTTCAGGCGGCAAGGCGGTGTTGGATGTTAAATTGTGCCAGCTTGTGCGCCTGATGCGCAATGGCGAGCCGGTGAAAATGTCCAAGCGCTCCGGTGATTTCATCACGCTGCGGGATGTGGTGGATGAAGTGGGGCTGGATGCCGTGCGCTTTATGATGCTGTTTCGCAAGAATGACGCCACCCTTGATTTCGATCTTGCCAAAGTGATTGATCAGTCGAAGGAAAATGCTGTATTCTATGTGCAATATGCTCATGCGCGGGCACATTCGGTGCTGCGTAAGGCTGTGGATGCCTTTCCGGATCTGGATGTTTCGGTGCAAAATTTGGTTCAGGCTGATCTTGGCCTGCTGAATGACGAAGGGGAAATGGGACTGATTCGGCTTCTGGCTCAATATCCGAGGCTGATTGAGGCTGCCGCAGCGGCACATGAGCCACATAGAGTGGCGTTTTATCTGCATGATCTGGCGTCTTGCTTCCATGGCCATTGGAATCGTGGAGATTCTCAGCCGGAATTACGCTTTATTAATCAAGATAGCAGAGAATTAACCATGAGTAGGCTGGCATTGGTGAAATTGTTTACCCAAGTGCTTCGGTCCGGTTTAGGCGTTCTGGGCGTAAATGCACCGGAGGAGATGCGCTGAAGGCTGCGGCTGCGCGGAAAGAGTGTTGAAGATGAGTGATGTAGTTAAAGGCCAACGTTCCAGCGTGAACATCGAGGATTTTGAGCGAAAGCTTTATGCCTCGTCAAATTCTGGTCCTGCTGTGGACGATCCGCTTGCCGAGCTTTCCCGTCTGGTTGGCAAGGCTGATCCGTTCGGCAATGTTTTTGCCAATGCCGCCACCGGCACGCGCGCTGTGCCTTCTCAGCCTTCGCCTCCTGCGCCGCCCGCTCCGCCTGTTTCTGCACCCGTGCCGCCGCCCATAGCGCGCCCTGTGCCCAGACCCGAAGTGTCTGTGCGGCCCGCAGTGGCCGCGACGCCGCCCAGCGGGGGCATATCGGTCGGGGCAGGGGTTGCCTCGCGCGCGGACTCTTCACCGCGTCCGAATTTTTCGTTCAGGGACTCAGCACCTTTTCCGCGACATGCGGCCGCTGCGCCCGACAATGATCAGGCGCTTGGTCCCAATTTCTTTGACCGGACAACGCCAAGCCCCTCTACCGACAGGGACGAGGCTGAATTTTTCTCCTATCTGTCCAATAATTCGGATGACCATGCCCCTGCGGATTATTTGCAGCCGCAGGAGATCATCACTGCCGCGCAGCCAAGAACCGGCCGCCTTGTGCTGGTGGGTATTCTGATCGTCTCAGCCATTGGCGCTGGTGCGATGCTGGGGCTGCGCGGAATTGACAAAAAATCAGCCGATGGCAGCATTCCGGTCATCAAGGCCGAGCAGACACCTGTCAAGGTTGAGCCTGCGATCAGTGATGCGGACAAGGCCAAGCTGGATGAGGAGGCCGCTGCGGCCAAGGACAGCGCCGCAAATGTCACAACCAAGCAGGAGCAGCCTGTGGAGGTGGTGACCCCGCCCGGCTCACCGCCGATTAAAATTGCGCGGATGATCCCCTTAAGCGGTTCGCAGGCGCGTCCGGGTGATGTTCCCGCGCCCGATGCCACCCCCGGCGCACCTGTGCCAGCCAATGGCTTTCCGGAACCCCACACTGTGAAAACAGTCTCTGTGCGTCCCGATGGGTCGATTATCAGCGGTGACAAGAGCGCGGGCCGTGGCCAGAGCGGCAATGGACAGGGCGGCAATGGACAGGGCGTGAATGTGCAGGTTGCTGATTCGGGTGCCGCGCCGCCGCTGGTGGAGGATAATGTACCGGCCAAGGTGCCGGTGCCGCAAAGCCGCCCCAGCTTGCCGCAGGCGGCCACGCCCAGCCATGTGCCTGCTGCAACCGGAGCCTCGACCGATCTGATTGCCAAGACCATCAAGACAACGACGCCCAAAACCACAACCCGCGCCACACCGACAGCCACGTCGGCCCCGCAGGACAGCAATGCGCCTTTGCAACTGACACCAGTTGAGCCCGCTGCACCGGCCAATCCGCCGCCAGTGAAAATAGCCTCGGCACAGCCCGCACCGGCGGCACCGGCTGCCGCTGCTGCAGGGGATGGCTTTGCCGTTCAGTTGGGCGTGGCGGGTTCAGAGGAGGATGCGAAAGCCCTGAGTGCCAAAATGGCGTCTCAATTTGGCTCTGTGCTCGGGTCTTACCGGCCCTCTGTTCATAAGAGCGATGTCAATGGCAAGACCGTTTTCCGTGTTCGTGTGGTCAATCTTGCCAAAGAGGATGCTGTGGCCCTGTGCGAGAAATTGCGTGGGTCTGGCGGGCAATGTTTTGTCGCCCATTAAAATATGAAGAAAAATAGCGGTCTCAGGCCGCTATTTTTATGGTCTTGTGCGATTGTGTGGCGCGCTTTTCCTTTGGTGCCACATTCGTCCAGGGCTCCAGCTGCAAAGCCGGCTGATGCGCCCGCACGCAGGTGGTGAAATCGGCTTTTGAGATCTGCTGTTCATCCTTGTGCGACACGGCCTCTGCGGGGGTCAGATCGGCAAGTATGAAGTTTTTCTGCTTCAGCAGATTAAGAAGATGCTCAAGAATGGCGCTTTCAGCTTGTGCGTCGAGAGCAAACAGGCCCTGAAGCACAAAAACACGGCCTGTGCTCACACCAAAAACACCGGCGGTCAATAGGCCGCTCACGCTGCGCATTTCCACCGAATGGGCCATGCCCTTGTCGGCCAGTTCGGCAAAGCCATGCAGCAATGCTGTCGAATAGGCATGGCTACGCGATGCGTTGGCGCGGGCGATGACATAATCTGTGTGGGTGTCATAGGTGAATATGTTGCTGCTCAAAGGCGCAGGATCGGCCTTATATGTTGTCAGATCAACGATGCGGCGCGTGGCCGGGGCTCTGAGGCGGGCGCGCAACAGGCCGGATTCCGCAAACAGGCCGTTGATGTAATGATCCGCTAGATGTGCCGCTGAGACATCCCGCAGCGGGGCGAAATATTCAGCATCAACTGCGGGCTCCTGTGCCGCACCGCGCAGGCTGTGCTGCGCCTTGCGCACCAGACCCAGTAGATTGGACGTGCGCAGCTGAGAAAGGGCCATTTTGCCGATGCGCCGAACACGCGCGGTCACAGTTTCATGAAACAAACCGTTTCTGTTGCGCCGACGTGCCATGAAGGAGGGCTTCGGCTCCGGCTCGATATGTTCCGAAAACAAAGCAGGAAGAATGTGAGTGTTCCGGTAACGGTTGAGAGCGTGCATGGCGGCGTCCACAAGTTGATGTAGGGACACCTTAGCGGCAGAGCTCTTGTGTTCGTCTCAATCCATTCATTCAAATGCTGGTTTATTTCCGTTAAGAATTGGCGATTTGCGTGGGTTAAACTTGCACAGGCCGCAAAAACCGCTTAATTCGCTTGTTTTGGTAAAGGGAACCTTATGATGTCCAATCTCGCCCCGTCCGCTTCAGACCTCGTCCGCATCGGCGATAAAGTGTTGATTATCGACTTTGGCAGTCAGGTCACGCAGCTGATTGCCCGCCGCATCCGCGAAGCGGGGGTATATTCGGAAATCGTGCCGTTTCAGTCGGCAGAAAAGGCCTTTGCCGAGTTGCAGCCCAAAGCTGTGATCTTTTCCGGCGGGCCCGCTTCAGTGACAGAACCGGGCTCGCCCCGCGCGCCGCAAAGCATTTTTGACGCGGGCGTGCCGATATTGGCGATTTGCTATGGCCAGCAAACCCTGTGCACGCAACTGGGCGGCAAGGTTGAGGGCGGCCATGCGGCTGAATTTGGCCGTGCCGATATTGATATTCTTGAGCCTTCGGCTTTGTTTGAGGGCATCTGGAGCGTCGGCCAGTCCTATCCGGTATGGATGAGCCATGGCGACCGCGTGACGCAGCTTCCCGAAGGCTTCACCGTCAAGGCCACATCCGAAAACGCTCCCTTCGCCATTGCTTCAGATGAAACGCGGCGCTTCTACACCACAATGTTCCATCCTGAGGTGGTGCATACGCCGGACGGGGCGAAACTGCTGGCCAATTTCGTGCATAACATCGCCGGAATAAAATCTGACTGGTCGATGCACGCCTTCCGCGCCGCTGCCATTGAACGCATTCGCGCGCAGGTGGGGCAGGGCAGGGTGATTTGCGGCCTCTCTGGCGGCGTGGACTCCAGCGTGGCGGCGCTGCTGCTGCATGAGGCCATTGGCGCGCAGCTCACCTGTGTGTTTGTTGACCACGGCCTGCTGCGTATGGGCGAGGCGGAGGAGGTGGTGCGCCTGTTCCGCGACCATTACAATATTCCGCTGGTGCATGTTGAGGCGCAGAAGCTGTTCATTAATGAGCTGACCGACGTGGCTGACCCTGAAACCAAGCGCAAAATCATTGGCCGCCTGTTCATTGATGTGTTTGACGCGGAGGCCAAAAAGCTGGGTGGTGCCGATTTTCTGGCGCAGGGCACGCTTTACCCCGATGTGATTGAAAGCGTGTCCTTCACCGGCGGGCCTTCGGTGACGATCAAATCACATCATAATGTCGGCGGCCTGCCTGCCCGCATGAAGATGAAACTGGTGGAGCCCTTGCGTGAATTGTTCAAGGACGAGGTGCGCGTTCTGGGGCGTGAGCTGGGCTTGCCGGAGGCCTTTGTTGGCCGTCATCCCTTCCCCGGCCCCGGCCTTGCCATTCGTCTGCCCGGCGGCGTGACACCGGAAAAGCTCGATATTCTGCGCAAGGCCGATGCGATTTACCTCGATGAAATTCGCAAGGCCGGGCTTTATGATGTGATCTGGCAGGCTTTTGCCGTGCTGCTGCCGGTGCGCACGGTCGGCGTGATGGGCGATGGCCGCACCTATGATTTTGTCTGCGCGCTGCGGGCTGTGACCTCTGTCGATGGCATGACGGCGGATTTCTTCCCCTATGACATGAACTTTTTAGGCCGCGCCGCCACCCGCATCATCAATGAGGTGAAGGGCATCAACCGCGTGGTCTATGATGTGACCTCGAAGCCACCCGGCACGATCGAGTGGGAGTGAGAGGGATTCTGTTTCTTCTTTCGGCGTCGAGAACATAGTTCTGTGAGATCAAGGGAGTGGTTATATGAAATTCGGATATACCATTATCTATACACACGACGTCTCTCAAAGCATTGAGTTTTTTGAACAGGCCTTTGGCCTCCAGCGCCGTTTTATTCACGAAAGTGGCTATGGTGAATTGGAAACAGGCGCGACAGCCTTGGCCTTCGCTTCCCATGCGCTTGGCCAGAGTAATCTGCCCGATGGTTATGTGAGGGCCGATGGCGTCAAGCCTTTGGGAATGGAAATTGCGCTGGTGAGTGATGACGTGGCCGCCGCCCAAGCCAAAGCTGTGGCGGCGGGAGCAGAGTCGATCAAAGCGCCTATGGTTAAGCCTTGGGGACAAACGGTTGCCTATGTCCGGTGCCCCGATGGAACACTTGTCGAATTATGCTCACCTGTGACCTAACAATAAGCGCTGTCCGTGCTTTGCCGTTTGGCATTGAGCAGATCACCAATGCAAGCGAGAGTATGTGATGAAATTTGTCAAATTTTTTGCGCTCACCGGCTTTTTCGCGCTCGTGCTGGCACAAGGGGCGGTTGCCGGTGACCGCATGGCCCTGTGGAGCATTATTCATGATCAATGCGTGGCGCATCATCTTCAGAACAATACGGATGCGCCCTGTGTGAAGGTTGAGATCAAGGCGTCGGAGACCTCAGGCTATGCCCTGCTCAAAGACCGCAAGGGCATTGCCCAGCTTCTGCTGATCCCCACCGAACAGATCAGCGGCATAGAAGACGAAAAATTGCAGAATGAGCCGGTCAATTATCTGGCAAAAGCCTGGGACGAGCGGGGCACTCTGGCCACCTATCTGCACAAACCGATCAATGACCGCATGGTCAGTCTTGCGGTCAATTCTCCGCAGGGGCGCAGTCAGGATCAGCTGCATATTCACATTGACTGTCTGGCGCAGGAGGCGCGCGCCCTGATCGACGCGCAAATGCCGACAATTCATGCGGTCTGGTCCGAACCCATATTGAAAATCAACGGCCACGCCTATCGTGCCATGCGCATGTCCAAAGCCGCATTTGATCGCACAAACCTGTTCAAACTGCTGGCAGAGACATGGCCGGAGCCACATGTACGCGACAGGCTGACCCTTGTGGTGGTGGCCGCGGAGGACGGGCCGGATCCTGATCTGCTGGTGCTGGGCGGCGAAAGCAACCTGCTGGCGGGCAATTTTGGCAGCGGCGAGGAGTTTCAGGATCACAGCTGCGCGATTGCGGGGCGATGAGAGATGTGAAAGCCGTCTGTCATGCCCCTCAATGAAAATGAGAGCAGGCTATAGTGGGTTGGGCTATAGCCTTGATTTATGGGCTAACGCACTAAAATAGAAATATCCTGTTTTGTTAACTTTCCGTCTGGACTTAAGATTTCCATACTGACTTCATCTGGCCCAGTATAGTCCTTTTCAGGAATATACCAAACCTGGATGCTGGGGACAGATCTGGTGTTGCACACAACACGCGGGTTGGGTTCCTGGAAATTTGTGTGGTCTGTCCCGCGCTTTATTTCCGTGCGTCCGTGGGTCGGGGGGAGAGTTATGCGTATGACGGCTTCGCCCATAGATTTGCAATCTTCATATAGGTACACTCTCCATGTAATTTTGCGTGATGTGTTCACGGGTACGTTAAATTCTCCCGCCATTGCGGGCAGTGCGACAAAAAGGAGAAAGGTGCTTGTTAAAAGGCTTGACGCTTTTGGAATGTGAAGCATGTTTTCAATCCTATGCTGCTGATATTATTATCAATTAGTGCACATTTATGACGTATGTGTCTTTTCGTGTGGTTCCAGATATAAAAATAATGTCCAGCGAAACTTTATCGTTGCCAACAAACCCGCTGTCAGGGTTAAACCAGACTTGTTGTCCTTTAACCTCTTGGCTGTTGCATAAGTGGCGAGGATTGGTTGTCGGGAAGTAGGGATGCCCGTTGGCCGAAATGATCGAAATGGAGCCATGCTGCGGTGGTGTTGTGACCCGAATAACCGCAGGCCCAATTTCTGAACAATCTTCATTGATGGAGGTGATAAAATCCAGCGTTCGCGGCGTATCAACTGGAATAAACTTGGAAAACTCACCGTTTGTCTGGCAGCCGCCAAGTGTTAATGCGGCAATTATATATATTGATTTTTTATCCACGCTCTGTTCTCCAGTATAGTCACTTAAATATATTACAAACAGCTCGCGCCAAAGAGCAAGCACTGTTTGCCATTTGCCTCGTGACTTTTCACCAGATTGATGTCAAAAGACGCTCTTAAAATCATAGCCATAAGAGTAAGGTTGCCCTGATGAATATGCTGGAGTCCATTCGCCGCCAGATCACGCCGATCCATCCGGAGGGCTATATTTTCATTGCGGCCTTTGCCATTGGCGCGGTGCTGCTGCATTGGCTGTGGAGCCCGCTGGGCTGGCTTGGCCTGTTCGCCACCCTCTGGTGCGCCTATTTTTTTCGTGATCCGAAGCGGATGACCCCGATCCGCGATGGCCTGGTGGTGTCGCCCGCTGATGGCATTGTCTCCAGTGTCGGGCATTTCGTGCCGCCGTCAGAACTGGGCCTGGGGTCAAAGCCTCTGTTGCGCGTCTCGGTGTTTATGAGCGTGTTCGATTGCCATGTGAACCGCGCCCCCGTGCCCGGCACCATCACCAAAATCGCCTATAAGCCCGGCCTGTTTCTCAATGCTGATCTCGATAAGGCCAGCGAGGACAATGAGCGCAACGGCCTGATCATTGAAGGGCCGATGGGGCGCTTCGCCATTGTGCAGATTGCCGGTCTGATCGCCCGCCGCATTTTGTGTTTTTCGCGCGAGCAGGAGAATATCCAAACCGGTGAGCGGTTCGGGCTCATCCGTTTTGGCTCGCGTGTGGATGTCTATATGCCGGACGGCGCGCGCATTCTTGTCACTATTGGCAGCAAGGCGGTGGCTGGCGAAACCGTTCTGGCCGATTATGCGCCCGAATCGACAGCGCCTCTGACCTTTAAGGCGGGCTAGATGAACGACAGCCCTGACATTGCCCCGCAGAAGCAGCGCTTTGCCGCTGTGCCGCTGCGCTATATTTTGCCCAATCTTGTCACGCTGCTGGCGCTGTGTCTGGGCCTGACCTCCATTCGCTTTGCGATGGAAGGGCGGATAGAGACGGCTGTTCAGGCCATTATTGCCGCGGCTGTTTTGGATGCGCTGGATGGCCGCATTGCCCGCGCGCTCAAAGGCACCTCAAAATTTGGTGCGGAATTTGATTCTCTGGCTGATTTTGTCGATTTTGGCGTTGCGCCCGCGCTGGTTCTCTACATGTTTTCGCTCAGCGAGATGAAAAGTGCAGGCTGGTTTGCGGTTATGGTTTTTGCCATTGCCTGCGCCCTGCGGCTGGCGCGCTTCAATGTCGCGATTGATGATCCCGACAAACCGGCCTGGATGGGCAATTTTTTCGTGGGGATGCCCGCACCTGCCGGAGCGATTGTCGGCCTTATGCCGATCTATCTCAATCTGCTGGGGCTGCCGCACAGCCATGCGCTGGTTCCCTATGAAATTGTCTATACATTGTTGGTGGCCTCGCTGATGGTGAGCCGCATTCCGCATTTTTCCGGTAAATCTATGGGGCGCGTGCCACGGGAATATATTATTCTGGTGCTGTTTGGTGTTGCGGCCACATTTTTGCTGCTCGCCACCTATCCGTTTGAGGTGCTGGTGGCGCTGACCCTGTGCTATCTGCTGATGCTGCCCTTTTCGGTGCGCAGCTATCGCAAATTGCTCAAAGCCGATCTGGCGCATCGAGAAACAACCGCACCGCACTGAACACGGCGCGGAACATTTCCGGCGTCAGCACGCCGGTGTTGGTGTTGTAGCGCGAGCAATGATAGGAATCGAACAGGACAAGCCTGCCGATGTGATGGCGCGCACCATGGGCAAAGCTGTGCGCGGAGAGCTTTTCGCCCATGGCGCGCAAAATCGTCTCATGGGCGATGCGGCCCAGCGCAACGACTGCCTGCAAACGGCGGTTTTCCGTCAGCGACGCAGCTAAAAATGGTCTGCATTGGGCAATTTCAGCGGGCAGGGGCTTGTTGTCGGGCGGCACACAGCGCACCGCATTGGTGATTTGCGTGTCATTCAGGGTGAGCCCGTCATCCTGACGGGCCAGATAGTGCCCCTGTGCAAAGCCGAAATGCAGCAAGGTTTCATAGAGCAGGTCACCAGCCCAGTCACCCGTGAAGGGGCGGCCGGTGAGATTGGCACCTTGCAGCCCCGGCGCAAGGCCGACAATCAGAAGGCGCGCATCCGGCGCACCGAAATTCATCACAGGCGCATTATAGCCCTGCGGAAACCTCAGTCGCGCCTTGTTTCTGAATTCAACAAGGCGCGGACAGCGGATGCAGTCACAGTCGGGATTTTGCGGCAAGAGGAACCAACGGGCCAGAGATGAAAACTATCCCTGCCTTATAGCTCAGCTTCGCTATCCTGACCAGTCGAGGGGCGGCGGTCATAATAACGGGCTGGTGGTTTTTCGCCACCCTCACGGATATCACGGCCAACGCGGGCAGCAATGGTCGAAATATCAATGAATTCATCGGCCTGGCGGCGCAATTCATCGGCCACCATCGGCGGCTGTGTCATCACAGTGGAAACAACCGACACGCGGACGCCTTTGCGCTGCACGGCCTCCACCAGGGAGCGGAAGTCCCCGTCGCCGGAGAACAGCACGATATGATCCAGATGCTCCGCCATTTCCATGGCATCCACGGCCAGCTCAATATCCATATTGCCCTTGACCTTGCGGCGGCCCAGTGAGTCGACAAATTCTTTGGTTGGTTTGGTCACAACAGAATAGCCGTTGTAATCCAGCCAGTCGATCAGGGGTCGTATGGACGAATATTCCTGATCTTCTATCAGTGCAGTGTAGTAAAAGGCGCGGATAAGACGGCCTTTTCCTTGAAATTCTTTGATAAGGCGCTTGTAATCAACATCGAACCCCAAAAATTTGGCAGTTGCATAGAGATTTGCCCCATCGATAAATAATGCAATGCGCTCTGAATTTGACATTTATGTTCCCAACTTAATTTGCAACGGGCTGCATCAATAAAAACATATAATTCAATTTTTGGGATATTGCCTTTGTTTTAAAGCAGCCTCATCATTTGCATTAAATATCATTTTATGAGAATTGCAAATAACAAATTTCAATTAATTACAAAATTTATAAGAAGTGAGCGAATTTTATTATGAATAAATTGAAATTAATATATTTATTTGTTTTTCTTAATTGTTTTTGTGAGGTCGTGCAACGTAAATTATGTTCATTTTATTGTATATTTGATTGTTTTTGTGTTTTTCCGAGAGAAATTTGAGAATTAATGTAATGTTTTTTATGAGTTTGCTTGATTTTTGTTGTTGTTTCGAGCTTTTCGGCAGGTTGCGATTGGTTTAAGCCTATGCCGCGTGTTTTGCGGCCAAACTGCTGGCGCCAAACCCAACGGGCAGCCATGCTGCGCCGCCATCACGCATGTTCTTGCATCCGGACGCATTGCGGTGTAGGAGACAAGAAATATCTCCAGATTTTGATTTTTTGAGGAGCAACACTGCAATGGCACGTGTCACGGTTGAAGATTGTATTGATAAGGTTGAAAATCGTTTTGACCTTGTTCTCATTGCGAGCCATCGCGCGCGGTTGTTGTCCTCCGGCACCCAGCTGACCGTGCCGCGTGACAATGATAAAAACCCCGTCGTTGCCCTGCGTGAAATTGCCGAGGAAACCCTCACCGCGCCGGACCTGCGTGAAGACCTGATCCATTCCCTGCAAAAGCATGTGGAGGTGGATGAGCCCGAGAGCGAGGTCGTGCCAGCTTTGGCGGCGTCCTCCGACCCGGCGCTCGATGCTTCCGGCGATGTGCAGTTTGACCGCATGACCGAGGAAGACCTTTTGCGGGGTCTTGAGGAACTGGTTCCGCCCGCTGAAAGCGATGATGACGGCGATTAGTCGTCCATTGCGGCCTGAATTTTTGGCGCGGCATATTTGCCGCGCTTTTTTTTGGCCATTTCAGGCTGCGGGGGCAATATAGGCTGGCAGATGGCTTGCATCCCCGGCCCCGCAGGGCAATATTGCATATGGTGTTTCGTGGTGTGGAGAGTGTGCCGGTATGATGCGGCAATATGAATTGGTCGACAGAGTTAAGCGGTATAATCCCCAGACCAATGAGGACCTGCTGAATCGCGCTTATGTTTATGCCATGCAGGCACATGGTTCGCAGAAGCGGGCGTCCGGCGACCCCTATTTCTCCCATCCGCTGGAAGTTGCGGCCATATTGACCGACCTGAAACTCGATGACGCCACCATCGTTTCGGCGGTGCTTCATGATACAATCGAAGATACTGGCGCAACGCGCGAAGATATTGACCGGCTGTTTGGTGCGGAAATCGGCGGGCTGGTGGAGGGCCTCACCAAGCTGAAAAAGCTTGATCTCGTGTCCAAGCGCACGGCTCAGGCCGAAAATTTCCGTAAACTGCTGCTGGCCATTGCCGATGACGTGCGTGTTTTGCTGGTGAAACTGGCCGATCGCCTGCACAATATGCGCACTCTTCATTTTGTGCCGCCCGAAAAGCGGGCGCGCATTGCCGAGGAAACCCTGGATATTTATGCACCGCTGGCGGGCCGCATGGGGATGCAGTCCATGCGCGACGAGCTGGAGAATCTGGCCTTCAGCCATCTGATGCCCGATGCCTATGCGATGATCACCGCGCGGTTGGAGGAGCTGAAAACCAAAAACGGCGCGCTGATCAAGCGTATTGAGCTGGAACTGGCGGAGCAATTTGCCAAACGCGGCATCAATGCCAAGGTGAAGGGGCGCCAGAAGCAGCCCTATTCGGTCTGGCGCAAGATGGAGCGCAAATCCATCGCCTTTGAGCAATTATCCGATGTCTATGGCTTCCGCATTCTGGTGGATACGATCGAGGATTGTTACCGCGCGGTGGGCGTGGTGCACACCACATGGCCCTCTGTGCCGGGCCGCTTCAAGGATTATATTTCCACGCCCAAGCAGAATGATTATTGCTCTATCCATACCACTGTGGTGGGGCCGGGGCGTCAGCGCGCCGAGTTGCAGATCCGCACCTTTGCCATGCACGAAGTGGCCGAATATGGCATTGCCGCCCATGCTTTGTATAAGGATGGCCGCGTTACCGATGATGCGGCCCTCTCGCATGAGAGCCGCGCCTATCAATGGCTGCGCCGCACTGTGGAAATGCTGGCCGAAGGCGACAATCCCGACGAATTTCTCGAACATACCAAGCTGGAACTGTTTCACGATCAGGTGTTTTGCTTCACGCCCAAGGGCCGCCTGATTGCGCTGCCCCGCGGCGCGACACCGATTGATTTTGCTTATTCTGTTCATACCGACATTGGCAATAATGCGGTGGGGGCCAAGATCAATGGCCGTGTCGCGCCGCTTTTGTCCGAGCTGCGCAATGGCGACGAGGTGCAGATCATCATTGCCGAAGGGCAGGTGCCGCCCGCCGCATGGGAGGCGCTGGTGGCCACCGGCAAGGCCCGTGCGGCCATACGCAAGGCGACGCGCGACTCTGTGCGGGCGCAATATTCCGGCCTTGGCCAGCAGATTGTGGAACGCGCCTTCGAGCGGGCGGGCAAGACCTTCACCCTTGAAAAGCTGAAAGGCGCGCTGCCGCGTCTGGCCCGCACCAATGTCGATGATGTGTTTGCCGCTGTGGGCCGTGGAGAAATGTTCTCCGGCGATGTGGTGCGCGCGGTCTATTCCGACTTTAAGGACGAGCGCAAGGCTGGCCCTGCGCCGGATGTGAATGAAAGCGGCTGGTTTGGCCTGCGCAAGGCGGCGAGTCTGGTGTTTAAGGTGCCCAATGCGGGCGGTGCCGAGTCCCCCGCGCCCATTCCGATCCGTGGTCATGATTCAGATTTGCCGGTGCATTTTGCCCCGGATGGTGGTGCCGTGCCCGGAGACCGCATTGTCGGCATTCTCACCCCGGGCGAGGGCATTACGGTCTATCCGATCCAGTCCCCCGCGCTAATGGCCTTTGATGATCAGCCCGACCGCTGGCTGGATGTGCGCTGGGACATTGAGGAGGGCCGCAAGGACTATTTTCCCTCGCAGTTGCGCGTGACCGTACTCAATGAGCCCGGCACATTGGCGGAAATAGCGGCAACCGTATCAGACCATGGCGGCAATATTGATAATATCACCATGACCGGACGCTCTCCGGACTTTCGGGATATGCTGCTGGACATCGAGGTTTGGGATTTGAAACATCTCAATGCCATTATTTCGCAATTACGGGCCAAGAAAGTTGTGTCCAAGGTTGAGCGCGTCAATGGTTGAGACTATGAAAGCATCAACCATATGGGGATTGAGATGACCGAAGATGATGTGTTGAATGAGTTTCGTGCGGCGGGCGCTTTGCTGGAGGGACATTTTATTCTGTCCTCTGGCCTGCGCTCACCGGTGTTCTTGCAAAAAATGTTTATTTTTCAAGACCCCGCCCGCACAGAAAAGCTGTGCAAGGCGTTGGCGGCAAAGGTTGAGGCGGCCTTTGGCAAAATTGATGTGGTGGTGTCGCCCGCCGTGGGCGGCATTGTGCCCGGCTATGAAACGGCACGCCACTTGGGCGCCAAGGCGATTTTTGTCGAGCGCGAAAATGGCGAGTTCAAGCTGCGTCGCGGTTTTGAAATTCCGGAGGGCGCGCGCGTGCTGATGGTGGAGGATATTATCACCACCGGCCTGTCCTCGCGCGAATGTATTGCCGCGATTGGCGAACATACGCAAAATCTGGTGGGCGCGGCCTGCCTGATTGACCGTTCCGGTGGCAAGGCCGAGATCGGCGTGCCGCGTGTGGCCTTGTGCACGCTCGACATTCCTTCTTATCCGGCGGATCAGTTGCCGCCGGAACTGGCAGCCATTCCGGCTGTCAAGCCGGGCAGCCGTGGTTTGAAGGTGTAGCTCAGGTGAAACCAGTTTGAACGCCTGATGGGGCAGTGACTCGAAGGAATGATGCGTCATGGCGGAGAGGCGCAGCCGACGAATGCAATCCACATATTGAAAGGGATTGCTTCGCTTTGCCCGCAATGACAGTGTCGAGATACGGGGGAGAAGGATATGGCCAGCTTGCGTCTGGGTGTGAATATTGATCATGTGGCCACGGTGCGCAATGCGCGCGGCGGCGAATGGCCTGACCCTGTGCGGGCCGCGCTTCAGGCGGTTGCGGCAGGTGCCGATGGCATCACGGCGCATCTGCGTGAGGACCGCCGCCATATTCGGGATGAGGACATCACACGTCTCAAGGCCAGCCTGACGCGGCCACTGAATTTTGAAATGGCCGCCACCGAGCAGATGCTGGATATTGCCCTCAAAACACGCCCCCATGCGGCCTGTCTTGTGCCGGAAAAGCGCGCCGAGCGCACCACCGAAGGCGGGCTGGATGTGGTGGGCGGCCATGACGCGCTCAAGCCCGTAGTGGCGGAATTGTCCGGTGTGGGCATTCGCGTGTCGCTGTTTATCGAGCCCTCGTTTGAGGCTTTGGCTGCGGCAAAATCTCTGGCGGCGCCGGTGGTGGAACTGCACACCGGCTCATGGTGCGATTTTGTTGCCCAGGGCGAGACCGAGAAGGCCGCGCATGAATTTGAGCGCCTGCGCCGTGCGGCCATTCGCGCTGCGGAGCTGGGCATAGAATGCCACGCCGGACACGGGCTGAATTATGATACCGCGCGCACGATCAGTGCCCTACCGCAGATTGCGGAGCTGAACATCGGCCATTTTCTGATTGGCGAGGCCATTTTCATTGGCCTTGATCAGGCCATCACAGCCATGCGTATGGCCATGGCCGAAGGCTTTGCGGCGCGATGATTGTGGGCATTGGCAGCGATTTATGCGACATCCGCCGCATTGAGGAGACATTGGGCCGCTTTGGTGCCCGTTTTGTCCAGCGCTGCTTTACGCAAACCGAGCAGAAAAAGTCCGAACGGGTGGCCACGCGCGCGTCCTCTTATGCCAAGCGTTTTGCGGCGAAGGAGGCCTGTGCCAAGGCGCTGGGCACGGGGCTGCGCCATGGTGTGTTCTGGCGGGATATGGGTGTGGTGAACCTGCCCTCCGGCAAGCCGACGATGCAGCTTAGCGGCGGCGCGGCGGCGCATCTCGAACGGCTCATGCCGGAAGGGCATAAGCCTGTCATTCACCTGACGATGACCGATGAATATCCCTATGCGCAGGCCTTCGTTATTATTGAAGCCAGACCGCTGAACGCCGTGCTCTGACGGCACGGTCAAATTAAAGCCTTGAAACTGCGGCATAGCTGTCCGCACCCTTGGGGAAATGTTTGCACTGCCTGTGCAGAGCCGCTATATCTACCGCTTGAAGAGTTGGAAAAAATGAACGAAAAATTTGAATATTCAGACCACAAACCCGCGGCGGCACCCCAAGTGAAGCAGGAAGAAGGCCTCTGGGAATTTATCAAGGTGATTGTGCAGGCGCTGCTGATTGCGGTGGTCGTGCGCACGCTTTTGTTCCAGCCTTTCAATATTCCGTCAGGCTCGCTGATTCCCACCCTGCTGGTCGGGGATTATCTGTTTGTGTCCAAATATGCCTATGGCTATTCAAAACATTCGCTGCCCTTCAGCCCCAACCTGTTTTCTGGCCGCATTTTAGGCTCTGACCCCAAGCGCGGCGATGTTGTCGTGTTTAAGGTGCCAACCGACAATTCAACCGATTATGTCAAGCGCGTCATCGGCCTGCCCGGCGACACCGTGCAGATGAATGGCGGCGAATTATACATCAACGGGAAGAAGGTTGAGCGCAAGCCGCTGATGTCGGCGTCCAAGGATGTCGGTGCCGGATTGAGCGATGTGTTCACCACCTATGAGGAGACCTTGCCCAATGGCGTCACCCATCTCATTCAGGTGAAGAAAGACGCCGAACCGCTGATGAACAATACTGTGCCTTTTGTGGTGCCGCAGGGTGAGTTTTTCATGATGGGGGATAACCGCGACAATTCTTCCGATTCGCGGGTCTGGGGCCCTGTGCCGGCTGAAAATCTTGTCGGGCGGGCTGAGGTTATTTTCTTCTCGATCAAGACGGTGGCCAGTCAGTCTGAGGACAATACAACCGAACCCGCATGGCAGGTCTGGCGCTGGCCCAATACAGTGCGCTGGAACCGCCTGTTCAAGCCTGTGCGGTAATGCGGACAGCTCGGAAACGCCCGCAACCGGTCAAAAAACCGGCAAAGGTCGAAATTGCCAATCTTGCCGGGCTTGAAACCAAGCTCGGCTATCATTTTACAGACATTGACCTGCTGAAGACAGCGCTCACCCACCAGAGCGCCCTCGACGGACAGGATGGTGAGCGGCAATCCTATCAGCGTCTCGAATTTCTGGGAGACAGGGTGCTCGGCCTTGCCATTTCGGACAAGCTCTATCGTGCTCATCCCGAAGTGATTGTGGGGCGTCTGTCGCGCCGCCTGTCGGATCTGGTGCGCTGGGAGACCTGTGCCGATATTGCCGATGAATGGGCATTGCAAACCTATATCCGCTTTGCCGCGAATATAGGTGCCGAGACACGGCACAGCCGTTCGGTTCTGGCGGATGTGTGCGAGGCTGTGCTGGGCGCCATTTATCTCGATGGCGGCTATGCTGCCGCCGCAAAGGTGATTGATCTGTTCTGGGCGCCCAAACTGTCGCAAAGTGACCGTCCGGCGCAAGATCCGAAAACCGCCTTGCAGGAATGGGTGCAGGCGCGCGGCCTCAATCCGCCCGTTTACCGCGATCTTGACCGCAGCGGGCCCGATCATGAACCTGTGTTCACAGTGTCCGTTGAAATTCCGGGGTTTCCGGCCTGCGAGGCGCGGGCGTCCTCCAAAAAATATGCGCAGCAAAGCGCCGCCGAAAGTTTTTTATTGCGCGAGCAGATCTGGACATCGAAACCATGAAGCGATGCACATTTTTGCCCTGAATGACCTTCAATCCGAGGACTGACATTTGACCGAAACCACCCCTCCGACCCGTTGCGGCTTTGTGGCCCTGATCGGGGCTCCCAATGCGGGCAAATCCACGCTGATCAACCAGTTGGTGGGCACGAAAGTCTCCATCGTGTCGCGCAAGGTGCAGACCACCCGTTCGCTGGTGCGTGGCATTGCCTTGCAGGGCGATTCGCAGATCATCTTTGTCGATACGCCCGGAATTTTTGCGCCCAAACGCCGGCTAGACCGGGCAATGGTCACCTCGGCCTGGGGCGGGGCAGGGGATGCGGATGTGATTGCCCTGCTGGTGGATGCCCGCCGTGGCCTTGACGAGGAAACTCGCGCCATTGTTGAGAAATTGCCGGAGCTCAAACATCCGAAAATGCTGATCCTGAACAAGATTGATACAGTGGAGAGCGAGAAGCTTTTGAAACTGGCGCAGGAATTTAACAACATTCTGCCCTTTGCCGAGACCTTCATGATCTCGGCCCTGCGCGGCTATGGTGTGCCGCGCCTGCTTGAGGTGCTGGGCCATGCGGTCGCGCCCGGCCCCTGGCTTTATCCGGAGGATCAGGTTTCTGTCGCCCCTTTGCGCGGGCTGGCGGCTGAAATCACCCGCGAGAAGATTTTTGAACGCCTGCATGATGAGCTGCCCTATCAGTCTACGGTGGAAACCGATTCATGGAAGGAGCAGAAGGACGGCTCGGTTCGGGTGGAGCAGACCGTTTATGTGATGCGGGATGCGCATAAAAAAATCATTATCGGTGAGGGGGGACGTATGCTGAAAAGCATCGGCACCGCCGCCCGCAGCGAAATCTGCGAGATTGCCGAAACAAAAGTCCATTTGTTTCTGTTTGTGAAGGTGCGCGAGAACTGGGCGGATGATCCCGAGCGTTATCGGGAAATGGGACTCGAATTTCCGAAAACCTGAGGTTGCAATGGAATGGCGCGGCGAGGGGCTGATTGTCGGTGTGCGCCGCCATGGCGAAACCAGCGCCATTGTTGAACTCATGACGCCGCTCAGCGGGCGTCATCTCGGGCTGGTGCGCTCAGGCCGCTCGCGCCGGATGCAGCCCGTGCTGCAACTGGGCAATTCCGTGACGGCGCATTGGTATGCCCGCCTTGACGAGCACCTGGGCACATTCACACTGGAGCTGGATCAGGCCCGTGCTGCCGCTCTCATGGAAAGCGCGGCGGGGGTGCATGGCGTGCAATGGCTGTGCGCCATGTTGCGCCTGCTGCCGGAGCGTGAAGCCCATCCCGCGCTCTATCAATCCGCGCTGATCGTGGTCGATCATCTTGTCAGAATTGATATGGCCGCGCCGTTGTTGGCGCGTTTCGAGCTTGGCTTGCTGTCCGAACTCGGATTTGGCCTTGCCCTTGATGAATGCGCCGCCACCGGCACGCAGGAAGACCTCATCTATGTCTCGCCCAAATCGGGCAGGGCTGTGTCGCGGCTGGCCGGAGCGCCCTATCGTGACCGGTTGCTGGCTTTGCCGCGCTTTTTGCAGCAGCCGCAATCCATTCCTGATATTCAGGATCTGGCGGACGCCTTTCGTCTCACCGGATATTTTATGGAAAGGGATATTTTTGGCCCCCGTGGTATGGCTATACCCGAGGCGCGCCAGAGTTTTATCGCCTGTTTGCATGAGAATTCCGGCAATATATGAGGTTTTTCACAGGTTGAGGTGAAGTCTAGGCTTCTGGTGTTTTGTAGTTTCAGACTTGACCTAAAAGATTTACCTTAGGGCAGGATTTTAAAAGTTGCTATTTTGTTCTTTTTATTTATAGTGATTCATGATTATCGTTTTAAGGAGTGAGATTCATGTCGGGCGCATGTACTGAGGGCTTGGACACAGGGTTTATTGCGCTGGGCTATGGCAAGGTTGCCGCTTTGGGCGTTGTTCAGGGCATAACCGAGCTTCTGCCGATCTCATCGACAGCGCATATGCGCATTATTCCGGCGTTTCTGGGCTGGCAGGACCCTGGCTCCGCATTCTCGGCTGCGATGCAACTGGCGGCGCTGCTGGCCGTGGTTGGTTATTTCTGGGCAGATGTTTCGGGCGTTGCTGCGGGTTCAGTCAGGGCGGTGCTGCGCAAGGATTGGCACCATCCGTCCTTCCGCTTTGCGGTGGGCATTGCCATTGCCACTGTGCCGATTGTGATATTTGGCGTGCTGCTTTCAAAATTGCTCAATACCTGTGACTCGCCTTTGCGCAGTTTGAATGTGATCGGCATTTCCTGCATTCTTATGGCCGCCTTTTTGGCCCTTGGCGAAATCATAGCCAGACGCAACCGTTCTGCGGCTCAAATGGACTGGATGGACGCTCTGCTGATCGGCCTGTCGCAGGTGGGGGCGCTGATTCCGGGCATTTCGCGTTCGGGGTCAACACTGACCGCGGGCCTGTTTCTCGACTTCAAGCGCGATGATGCAGCGCGTATCTCATTTCTGCTGGGTATTCCGGCGATTGCACTGGCCGGACTTTATGAGATTTATAAGCTGGCGAAAGCCGGTCTGGGCATGCAGGGCTGGATGATTCTCGGTCTTGGCCTGATCGTGGCCAGTGTCTCGGCGTTTGTGGCGATCTGGGGGCTGATGCGCTTTTTGCGTGAACACAGTGCCTGGCCCTTTGCGTTCTATCGGCTCGGGCTTGGGGTGGTTTTGCTGGTGGGTGTGTCGCGCGGCTGGTGGGCATGAAAATGCCACCGCTCAATGAAAGCCCCCGCCACAGGGATGCAGCGGGGGCTTTGATTTTAGTTCAGTTCAAGTGTTTCCGTCATGTCATGGGCAGCGGCATCTGCACTGCCCAAAGGTTCAAGGCCGTAACGGGTTTCAATCAGTTTCAGAATGGCAGTCGTGTCATATTGCGTATGATCGATAAAGCCTTTCTTGGCGAAGGGTGAAATCACCAGTGTCGGCACGCGGGAGCCCGGCCCCCAGATGTCGCGTTTGGGCGGCGCGACATGGTCCCACTGACCGCCATTTTCGTCATAAGTGACAATAATCATGGCATCATCCCAGATTTTCGAGGTCTGGATGGTTTTAATCAGATCGGCGACATGGCGTTCACCGGCGCTGACGCTGGCATAGCCCGGATGTTCGTTATTTTCGCCGATCGGCTTATAAAAGCTGACCGCAGGCAATGTGCCGTGAATAATATCGGCCTGAAAATCGAGAAAATCTTTCAGATGCTCCTTGCGGCCGGGTGTCCCGTCGCCATAATTTTTGAAATAGGCGAAGGGCTGATGGTGAAACTGGAACAAGGCATCGGGCTTACCGGCGATAGCGTCGTTCCAGCCGCCCGAATACCAGGCCCAGCTGATGTTTTTTTCGGACAGGCGGTCGCCAATATTGGGCATATCCTGCGGCGGCAGCAGCATGGTTGTATCTGTGATACTGGCGGGATGGGGCGCATAGACGCTGAATATAGTATTGACAGCATGGCCGTCCGGTGTAACGGCACCGTCCTTGATTAAGGCGCCGGTGCTGTCCAGCTGGGCCTTAATTTTGTCCGGTGCATTCGCATAAACAGGTGTGCAGGCACAAACCAGCCAGAAATGGTTGAGGAATGACCCGCCGAAAGCCGCATGAAAAAAATTATCGACCAGAACAAAGGATTTCGCATAAGACCACATCGCCAGCTTTTCGCCATTGGCATAGCCGTTCATCGTTAACCCGCCGGAATCCGTATAGGCAACAAATTTGTTCATCCGGCCTTCGTTGATCTGCAACTGTTCCTGATAATAGCGGTGCACGAGATCACCCGTGGTTTGTTCGGGCCCGGCAAATTTGTCGGCGGCAAAAGGCCCGTTCGGCAATTCAGCCGGAAAGCGCGTGTCGGTGATGGCCGGTTTCAGATTGGTGTTGAGCGGAGCCGGAAGTGTCTTGTAAGGCTCGCCATTGGCGTCCACCTGCGTGGCCGCTGCGCCGGCATTGGCAATGCCATTAGCGCCCGGAAACATGCCATAAAGATTGTCAAAGCTGCGGTTTTCAAGATAAATGACAATAATATGGCCGATTTTATTGAGACCCGCTTTGGGTGCGTCCGGCATATTCTGTGCGTAAGCAGGGGCGCAAAGCGCTGTGGTAAGCCCTATGCCTGCAAGAAGGTATGTGATTCTGAATTTATGGATCATGGCATGTTCCTTCGATAGTGTATTCAATCCATAGCGACGGTTTATGTCAATCTATTGAAGATGCAGGTTTACGGATTATTAACCTTCATCCGGACAGAATAAAGTCATGGTGACCCGCATCAAATATCGCGCTGTTCTGGTTCCGCTGCTGCTTTATGCTGTCGCGGGAGCGGCACTGTCTTATTTTGGCTGGGCTGCAGATCATGGCAACCGCGGCCTGAAGGCCAAGTCAGCCTATATGGCCGATATAGCCAGCCTGACCAAACAGCTCGATGCGCTCAAAGCCGAACATCTGGCGCTTGAGCGGCGCAATGTCCAGTTGCGCCCCGCCACCATAGACAAAGACCTGCTGGAGGAGGAGGCGCGGATCATTCTTGGCCGTGTGGCCAAAAATGATGTCGTGGTTTTTCTGGGCAAAAGCGCTTCAAATTAATGCCGCCTGTCCGGGCTTTGCCCCGCAGGTGCCCAAGTGTTCCATCCACTGTTTATGCGCCGGTGCCAACCTGGGCCAAGCCTTTTTATACCCCTTGTTAAAATAACTAAATTCGAGTTAAATAATGATCGTAACTCATTTTCAGTTAATTTTTAAAATGTGTTTTATTTCATATATTTAATATAATATCCCAAGCCATGAAGGCCTATCGCTTTTCATTCAACCTTAGTCTAATTTATGACAAATGGGGATGGACAGACGCTTAAAGCCAATATGCAGGCCGCAGGCACACACTCGACATCACGTTTGATTATACTGGTTCTCATATACCGGATTAAAATCCGGTTCTGAAGGAGTTCTCATGGTATCTGCTGCACCGACATCGGGTTCACGGCCAAAGGCCGCCAAGGAGGGCGGGGCCAAGCGCAACGCGGCATCCGCCCTGCCCAACACGCCGACATTCACGCCTGAGCAGGAGCTTTTTGCTTATCGTGAGATGCTGCTGATCCGCCGCTTTGAGGAAAAAGCCGGTCAGATGTATGGCATGGGCCTGATCGGTGGCTTTTGCCACCTTTATATTGGTCAGGAAGCGGTGGTGACCGGAATGCAGATGGCCGCCAAGAAGGGCGATGCCGTGATCACCGGCTATCGTGACCATGGCCATATGCTGGCCCTTGGGCTCGACGCTAAAGGCGTGATGGCCGAGCTGACCGGTCGGCGTGGCGGCTTGTCGCGCGGCAAGGGTGGCTCGATGCATATGTTCTCGAAAGAGCACGGCTTTTTTGGCGGGCATGGTATCGTGGGTGGGCAGGTGTCGCTGGGCACAGGTCTGGCCTTCGCGCATAAATATCGCGGCAATGACCATGTCTCCATGACCTATTTCGGTGACGGCGCAGCCAATCAGGGGCAGGTTTACGAGAGCTTCAATATGGCCGAGCTGTGGAAGCTTCCGGTTGTCTATGTGATTGAAAATAACCATTATGCGATGGGCACTTCGGTGCAGCGTTCCTCCGCGCAGAGCGATTTTTCCAAGCGCGGCGTTTCGTTCAATATTCCGGGCGAGAAGGTGGACGGCATGGATGTGCGCACCGTGAAGGACGCTGCCGACCGTGCGATCAAATGGTGCCGCGAAGGCAATGGCCCCTTCATTCTGGAAATGGAAACCTATCGTTATCGCGGCCATTCCATGTCGGATCCGGCGAAATATCGCTCCAAGGACGAAGTGCAGAAAATGCGCGAGGAGCGTGACCCGATAGAACAGGTGCGCCTGCGGCTGCTCAATTCCAAGGCGGCTTCGGAAGATGACCTGAAGCGTATCGATGCCGAATGCCGCGCCATTGTTGCCGAAGCGGCTGAATTTGCCTCGCATGATCCCGAGCCCGATGCTGCGGAATTGTGGACGGATATTTTGCTCTAAAGGCGTTGGAGACTGAAGATGGCTGTAAATATTCTGATGCCCGCATTATCTCCGACAATGGAGCAGGGCAAACTGGCGAAATGGCTGAAAAAAGAAGGCGACAAGGTCAAGTCCGGCGACATTCTCGCCGAGATTGAAACCGACAAGGCAACAATGGAAGTCGAAGCGATCGACGAAGGCATTCTGGTGAAAATTCTCATTGCTGATGGCACCGAGAATGTGGCCGTGAATACGCCGATTGCGGTGATTGCGGCGGAAGGTGAGGATGCCAGCGCTGCCGCGCCTGCCCCCGCTGCCGCGCCTGTGCCTGCGGCAGCTCCAGCTGTCGCAACCGCACCGTCGTCCGCCCCTGCCGTTGTGGCGCATGATGCTTCGTCCGAAGTGCCAGCGGGTACCGCATTCGTGACACAGACTGTGCGCGAGGCCCTGCGCGATGCCATGGCCGAGGAAATGCGCCGTGATGGCGATGTGTTCATCATGGGCGAGGAAGTGGCTGAATATCAGGGCGCCTATAAGGTGACGCAAGGCCTGCTTCAGGAATTTGGTGCGCGCCGCGTTATTGATACGCCGATCACCGAACATGGCTTTGCCGGTATTGCGGTGGGCGCGGCCATGACCGGCCTGCGCCCGATTGTTGAATTCATGACCTGGAACTTTGCCATGCAGGGCATTGACCATATCATCAATTCGGCAGCCAAAACGCTCTATATGTCTGGCGGGCAGATGGGCGCGCCGATTGTGTTCCGTGGTCCCAATGGTGCCGCCGCCCGCGTGGGCGCGCAGCATTCGCAGGACTATGCCGCATGGTATTCCAATGTGCCGGGCCTGAAGGTGATTGCGCCGCATACGGCGGCGGATTTCAAAGGTTTGCTGAAATCGGCTATTCGCGACCCGAATCCGGTTGTGTTTCTGGAAAATGAAATTCTCTACGGCCAGAGCTTTGATGTGCCGGTGGGCGACGATATTCTGGTGCCGATTGGCAAGGCCAAAGTGGCGCGTGCGGGCAAGGATGTCACCATCGTGTCCTTTGCCATTGGCATGACCTATGCCCTCAAGGCGGCGGCGGAGTTGGCCAAAGAGGGGATTGAGGCCGAGGTCATTGACCTTCGCACCATCCGCCCGATGGATAAGGACACGATCGTTGCTTCGGTGATGAAAACCGGGCGCTGCGTGACTGTGGAAGAAGGCTGGCCGCAGTCAGGTATCGGCGCGGAAATTATGGCCGTAATCATGGAGCGGGCTTTCGATTATCTCGATGCGCCGGTGATCCGCGTCACGGGCAAGGATGTGCCGATGCCTTATGCCGCCAATTTGGAAAAGCTGGCTTTGCCAAATGTTGGCGAAGTTGTCGCGGCGGCCAAAGCTGTGTGCTATAAGTAAACATATGACCAGTCCTGCTCCAAAACCTGCAACCTATGCCGATGTGCTGGCTGTGCCGGCACCCTTGGTGGCGCAGGTTTTGGACGGGACGCTCTATACCCATCCGCGCCCGTCACCGCGCCATGCTGTTGCCAGTCTTGCGCTTGGGCGCGAACTGTCTGGTTCCATGCTGGGCGGTTCAGGCGGCCCTGGCGGCTGGGTGTTTATGGTCGAACCCGAACTGCACTTGGGCTTCGACATTGTCGTGCCGGATATTGCGGGCTGGCGGCGGGAAAACCTGCCCACCTTGCCAGATACGCCCTATCTGGAGACGCCGCCGGACTGGCTGTGTGAAATTCTCTCTCCCTCCACCGAGCGGCTGGATCGCGGCCTCAAGCGGCGTATCTATGCCGAAGCCGGTGTCAAGCACATGTGGCTGATTGACCCGCGCAGTCAGGTGCTGGAGGCTTTTGCCCTCACAGGCGGCCAATGGCTGCTGGTGGGCACCGCGCAGGGCGGCGACGATGTGTCGATTGCCCCGTTTGATGCGATTTCTTTTTCATTGGCGGCCCTGTGGCCGTTTGATCTTCCCTCTCAAAGCTAAACGTCAAAAAGGTCTGCCATGCCCGTTAACGTTCTGATGCCCGCCCTTTCACCCACCATGGAAAAGGGAAATCTCGCCAAATGGCTGAAAAAAGAAGGCGATAAGGTCAAGTCCGGTGACGTGCTGGCCGAAATCGAAACCGATAAGGCGACAATGGAGGTTGAGGCCATTGACGAGGGCATTCTGGCCAAAATCGTCGTGCCTGCGGGCACCAATGATGTGCCGGTGAATGAGCTTATCGCCATTATCGCGCAGGAGGGCGAGGACGTGAGCGCCGCGCCCGCACCCAAGGCTGCCGCTCCGGTGGCTGCACCCGCCGCCGCAAGCCCCGCTGTGATGGCAGCGCCTGTCGCAACGGCTGCGCCTGTTGCCCCGTCCGGCGCGCGCACCTTCGCCTCGCCACTGGCCAAGCGCATTGCCGGGCAGGCGGGTCTTGATCTGGCGAAAATTGCCGGTTCCGGCCCGCATGGCCGCGTCGTGGAACGCGATGTTAAAGCCGCGATTGCAGGGGGCACAGCTGTGGCCGCCGCGCCGGTTGCCACTGCCGCTGCACCTGTACCCAAAGCTGCGCCTGCGCCCGCTGGCGCTTCGGATGAAGCCACCAAAAAACTCTTTGCCGCAGGCAGCTATGAGGAAGTGCCGCATGACGGGATGCGCAAGACCATCGCGCGCCGTCTGTCGGAAGCCAAATCGACCATTCCGCATTTCTATCTGACGGTCGATTGCGACCTTGATGCGCTACTGGCCCTGCGTGAGCAGATCAACAAGGCTGCCCCCACCAAGGAGGGCAAGCCCGCTTATAAGCTGTCCGTCAATGATTTTGTCATCAAGGCGCTGGCCTTGACGCTGAAGGCTGTGCCCGAGGCCAATGTCTCCTGGACGGACAATTCCATGCTGAAACATAAGCACGCAGATGTCGGCGTCGCCGTGTCCATTCCCGGCGGGCTGATCACGCCGATCATCCGCATGGCCGAGACCAAATCGCTGAGCGCCATTTCCAATGAGATGAAGGACTATGCCGCCCGCGCCAAGGCGCGCAAGCTCAAGCCGGAGGAATATCAGGGCGGCACCACGGCCGTTTCCAACCTTGGCATGTTCGGCGTCAAGAATTTTCAGGCGATTGTCAATCCGCCGCACGCCACCATTCTGGCCGTGGGCGCGGGAGAGCAGCGCGTGGTGGTGAAAAATGGCGCACCGGCGGTGGCAACCGTGATGAGCGTGACCGTGTCCACCGATCACCGCGCTGTCGATGGCGCTTTGGCGGCGGAAATGATGCAGGCCTTCAAGGGCTTTATCGAAAATCCGATGAGCATGTTGGTGTGAGGGTTTTTGTCGTTCCCTTTCCATTAAAATGAGTAGACCCGTCATTGCGAGGAGGCGAAGCCGACGAAGCAATCAGTAGAACGGAAATGGATTGCTTCGCTGACCCTCGCAATTATGAGTGTCGGTTTTATATAATCAACGTAACACTGGAGGATGAAATGGCTGAACCAAATGACATGATCCTCCCTCTGTTGCGGGATATGCGCGAAGATATGCGGACGAGGTTTGATGCTGTCGATAAGCGTCTCGATAAAATCGAAGCTGCACAAAAATCATTCAAGCACGCTCTTACTGCTGACACCATGATGTCAAAATTGGTTGCGGGCGAATTTGAAGAGCGAATCGAGGCTTTGGAGCGCGACGTCGAAGCGTTGAAAGCACAGCGTCCCGCCTGAGGGCGGCTCAAAATAAAGTTAAATCAAGCGGAGCTTAAGCATGGCTGATACATATGACGTTCTTATCATTGGTGGCGGGCCGGGCGGTTATGTCACCGCCATTCGCGCGGCGCAGCTTGGCTTCAAGACCGCGCTGGTGGAGCGGGAGCACTTGGGCGGCATTTGCCTCAACTGGGGCTGCATTCCCACCAAGGCGCTGCTGCGCTCGGCGGAAATCTACCATTATGCCACCCATGCCAAAGACTATGGTCTGACACTGAACGGCACCATGAGCTTTGACCCTGCGGCGGTGGTCAAGCGGTCGCGCGGCGTGTCCGGCCAGCTTAATGGCGGCGTGGCGTTCTTGTTGAAGAAAAACAAGGTGGATGTCATCTGGGGCGAGGCTAATATTGACGCGCCCGGCAAAGTGACGGTTACGGCCACGAAAAAAGCTATTGTTCAGCCGCAAAACCCGATTCCGAAGGGTATTTTGCCGGTGGGCAGCTATGAGGCGAAAAACATCATCATCGCCACCGGTGCGCGCCCGCGCGTGCTGCCCGGCATCGAGCCGGACGGCAAGCTGATCTGGACTTATTTTGAAGCCATGGTGCCGGAGCAATTCCCGAAAAGCCTGATTGTGATGGGCTCGGGCGCCATCGGCATTGAATTTGCGAGCTTTTATCGCACCATGGGCGCTGAGGTGACCGTGGTTGAGGTTCTGCCGCAGGTCTTGCCGGTGGAGGACGCGGAAATTGCCGCCCATGCCCGCAAGCGCTTTGAAAAGCAGGGCATGAAAATCCTCACCTCAACCAAAGTGGTGAAGGTGGAGAAGGGTGCAAATTCTGTCACCTGCACCTTGGAAGATGACAAGGGTGCAAAGCAGACCCTCACCGCAGACCGGCTGATTTCGGCTGTGGGCGTGGTGGGCAATATTGAAAATCTTGGCCTCGAAAAGCTGGGCGTCAAAACCGATCGCGGCTGCATTGTCACCGATGGTCTGGGCCACACCAATGTGCCGGGTATTTTCGCCATTGGCGACGTGGCGGGCCCGCCGATGCTGGCGCATAAGGCCGAGCATGAGGGTGTCATCTGCATCGAGGGCATCAAGGGGCTGCATGTGCACCCGATGGATAAGGCCAAAATTCCGGGCTGCACCTATTGCCATCCGCAGATCGCCTCTGTCGGCCTGACCGAAGCCAAGGCGAAAGCCGCCGGTTTGGAGGTGAAGGTGGGCCGCTTCCCCTTCTCCGGCAATGGCAAGGCCATTGCGCTGGGTGAGCCGGAAGGGTTGATCAAAACCGTGTTTGACGCCAAAACCGGCAAACTGCTTGGCGCGCATATGGTGGGCGCGGAAGTCACCGAACTCATTCAGGGCTTTGTCGTGGCGATGAATCTGGAAACCACCGAGGAAGAGCTGATGCACACAGTCTTCCCGCATCCCACCTTGTCCGAAATGATGCACGAGGCAGTGCTCGATGCTTATGGCCGCGTGGTGCATAGCTGAACACCGCAGACAGGCGGGCTTGATCCGCCTGTCTGAGAGGGCTAATAAGGCCTTGATTAATCCCGAAAGATGAACATGGCTGTTGTTCTTGACCTTCTCAACGACGATCCGCGCAAGAAAAGCGAGGCGGAGGCCCGCCCGCGCCACCCCGAAAAGGCGAAGCGGCCCGATCAGGTGATTTTGCGCAAGCCGGATTGGATCCGCGTTAAGGCGCCCGGCTCGCCGCAATGGGCCGAGACCAACCGTATTGTCAAAGAAAACGGCCTTGTCACTGTGTGTGAGGAGGCGGGCTGCCCCAATATTGGCGAGTGCTGGGAGAAAAAGCACGCGACCTTCATGATTATGGGCGACACCTGCACCCGCGCCTGCGCCTTTTGCAATGTTAAAACCGGTCTGCCTGGCGCTTTGGACGCGCATGAGCCGGAGCATGTGGGCGAGGCCGTGGCCAAGCTGGGCCTGAGCCATGTGGTGATTACCTCTGTTGACCGCGATGATCTGGCCGATGGCGGGGCCGAGCATTTTGCCCAAACCATCCGCGCCATTCGCCGTCTTGCGCCTCATACGACGATTGAAATTCTCACCCCCGATTTTCTGCGTAAAGACGGCGCGCTGGAGATGGTGGTGGCGGCCAAGCCGGATGTATTCAACCATAATCTCGAAACTGTGCCCTCCAATTATCTGACCGTGCGGCCCGGCGCGCGCTATTTCCACTCCATCCGTCTGCTTCAGCGGGTGAAAGAGCTGGATCCGACGATTTTCACCAAATCCGGCATTATGGTCGGGCTGGGCGAGGAGCGTAACGAGGTCTTGCAGCTGATGGATGATCTGCGCTCAGCCGATGTGGATTTTCTCACCATTGGCCAATATCTCGCGCCGACGAAAAAGCATCATCCGGTGGTGCGTTTTGTCGAGCCGGAGGAATTTAAATCTTTTGCCATAATCGCTGCGACCAAGGGCTTTTTGCTGGTGTCATCCTCGCCGCTGACCCGCTCGTCGCATCATGCGGGGGAGGATTTTGCCAAGCTGCAAAAGGCGCGGCTTGAAAAGTCGGCGCGGGCTTAAATTCATGCCGTCTTTTCGCACGACGCGCCGTGTGGCGCATAGCCCGCAGCGCATGTTTGATTTGGTGGCGGATGTCGAGGCCTATCCGCAGTTTTTGCCGCTCTGCACCGGCCTTGTGGTGCGCCGCCGCCTGACCACAGCGGATGCAAAACCGGTGCTGATTGCCGATATGTCGGTGGGGTATAAGGCCATTCAAGAGACCTTCACCAGCCGCGTGACGCTGGATGCTGAGAATCTCAAAATTCTGGTCGAATATGTTGACGGGCCGTTTCGGGAATTGCAGAATCGCTGGACGTTTCGCGCCGATGGTGATGGCTGCATGATCGAGTTTTTCATCACCTATGAGTTTAAAAGCCGGATGCTGGGCCTGCTGATGGGGTCGATGTTTGATGTGGCTTTCCGCAAATTTTCCGAGGCTTTTGAAAACCGTGCCGATCTGATCTATGGCAAGGCTTAAGACTTCAGTGTGAGCGCTGCAAACAGCAGATCAAACGCCTGATTGACCGCCGCTTGCTGCACTTGGCTGCGGCCAAGATCGCCGAACCGGCGCTCTGTCACCTGCGGGGTAAAGCCGCGCCGGGCAAGGCCAAAATACACCAGCCCCACAGGCTTGGCCGCCGAGCCGCCGCCGGGTCCGGCAATGCCGGTGATGCTGACCGCGACATCCGCGCCAGAGTGGGCCAGCACGCCCAAAGCCATGGCTTGCGCCACCTCAGCACTCACTGCGCCTCTCGCGGCAATCAAGGTTGCGGGCACGTCTAAGAGCCTCGTTTTCGCCGCATTAGAATAGGTGATGAAGCCGCAATCCACCACAGCGGAGGACCCGGCGATTTCGGTGAGCGTGGCCGCCACCAGCCCGCCAGTGCAGGATTCGGCGGTGGCCAGTGTCAGTCCGGCGGCACTATAGGCTTCAATCAGGGATTTTGCGCGCAAAATCAGATTCATCTTGGCAACCTCTGAACTGTCAAGGCAATCGCAACGTGGCGGTGGCAAAGGCCTCAATGCCCTCCGCGCGGCCAACAAAGCCCAGCTTTTCGGCGGTTGTGGCTTTCAGCCCGACACGATCCAGCGAGATATTGGCGATTTCCGCGATTTTTGCGCGGATCTCCTCACGATAAGGGCCGATTTTTGGCCCTTCGCAGACCAGAGTTCCGTCCAGATGGGCGATAAACCCGCCGCGCGCCGCCACACGCGCCACCGCATCTTCCAGAAACAGACGGGAGGGCGCGCCGCGCCAGCGTTCATTCGAGGGCGGAAAATGAACGCCAATATCGCCATCGCCCAAAGCACCCAAAATGGCATCCACCAGCGCGTGAATCAACACATCGGCATCGGAATGGCCGGACAGGCGGGCATGATGCGGTATTCTGACGCCGCCCAGCCAGACATGGTCACCAGGAACCAGCGCATGAACATCATAACCTTGCCCGACACGAATGTCCCAGCATTGTTGCATCAGCATTTTCTCCGCCTGGACAAAATCTTCCGGAGTTGTGATTTTGAGATTTTCGGCCTCGCCATCGATGATCTGCACGCTCATGCCCGCCCATTCGGCTATGGCGGCGTCATCGGTCAGCCCGTTGACCTGTTTATCATGCGCCTGCTGATGTGCGTGTAAAATATGTTGATAGTCAAAGGCTTGCGGTGTCTGCACCAGCCTTAGCGTGTCACGCGGCACGGTTCCGGTGATGATCTGGGCGCTGTCCACACGTTTCACCGTATCCAGCACAGCCAGCCCCGGAATAATCGCCCGCGCCGATGCCACGGCTGCAATGATGCGCGCAATCAGTTCCTTCGAGATGAAGGCCCGTGCGCCATCATGAATCAGCACATGCGTGGGCGGGCGGCTTTGCAGCGCGCATAGTCCATTATAAACGGACTCCTGCCGCGTTGTGCCGCCCATCACCGGCGTGCCAATGCGCGGCTGAAGCTCGGCAGGCAGGGCGGCAAGGGCTTTGCTGTAATCATCCTGCTGATCGGCCCCGATCACCGGAATAATATCGGCAATGCCATTGAACCGCGCGAAGATTTCAAGGGTGCGGGTCAGCAAAGGCTTGCCGCCCAGCACTCTATATTGCTTGGGCACGCCGCCCCCCGCGCGCAGGCCCGCACCCGCAGCAACAATAAGCACGGCAATGTTGGGCTGTGATGAAACAGATGATTGCATAGCACTGTCTCACACGGGTTTTTGCTAAGGTCAATATGGGCGCAGGCGACATAATGCCCGGCTTTGCTTGTAAGAGGCCCTTTTTGTCTATAATATAAGCATTATGAAAAATGATGAAAAATTAGGCATTTTGCCTGAAAATATCGCAATAGGGCCTGTTCAATTATCGGGCAGTGCTGTGCTTGCGCCCATGTCCGGTGTCACCGACATCGGAATGCGGCGTATTGCCCATGACTTCGGAGCCAGTCTTGTGGTGTCCGAAATGGTGGCCTCTGACGATTATGTGCGGGGCGATGTGGAAAACCGTCTGCGCGCTGAAGGCGAGGGCGTGCAGCCGCATGTGGTGCAGATCGCCGGATGTGAGCCCTATTGGATGGCCGAGGCCGCGCGCCTTGCCGCGGCCAATGGCGCGGCCATTGTCGATATCAATATGGGCTGCCCGGCCAAACGGGTGACGGGTGGCTATGCCGGTTCGGCGCTGATGCGCGACCTTGATCTGGCGGTGCGGCTGATCGAGGCGACCGTGCAGGCGGTTGACATTCCGGTGACGCTGAAAATGCGGCTGGGCTGGGACTCAGCCTCGCTCAATGCGCCGGAACTGGCCCGCCGTGCCGAGGCCGCAGGTGTGCAGATGCTGACGGTGCATGGGCGCACCCGCCAGCAATTCTATACCGGACAGGCCGATTGGCGGGCTATCCATAGTGTCAAACAGGCTGTGTCGATCCCAGTGCTGGCCAATGGCGATTGCACCACGCTGGAAGATGCTCTGGCTATGCTGAGGGCTTCGGGCGCCGATGGTGTGATGATTGGCCGTTCGGCGGTCGGGCGGCCCTGGTGGGTGGGCGATGTTGCGCATTATCTGCGCGCGGGCACAGAGCGGCCATTGCCGCAGGCCAGCCAGCGCGCCGCCGCCGCGCAGCAGCATGTCATCAGCCTGATGGAGCGTATGGGCGCGTTGAAAGGCCTTCGCCATGCCCGCAAACATCTGTCAGCCTATGCCGAATGCGCGGTGAAAGATGGCTATGCCGTGAGTGATGATGTGAAGCATGAACTGGTGCGCAGCGACAGCAGCGCGCGGGTTCTGCATCTTCTGGCGCATCTGTTCCATGCGCCGCAGGGTTTGGCGGAGCGTGCTGCATGAATAAGATTCTGAGTGAAATCCGGCTTGAAACCATTGCCCCGCAAATATTGAACCTGATTCCGCAACCCATTCTGATCATCCGGGCCGACAATGGCATAATGGATGCCAATAGTGCCGCAGAAGGTTTTTTTGAAATGGGCCTGACCAGTTTGCGGCGGCGCAATCTGGCCGATCTGCTGCCTTTCGGCTCACCGGTGTTTTCGCTGGTGGAGCATGTGCGCGCGCAACATTCCTCAATCAATGAATATCGGGTGGATATTGGCAATCCTAAAATTGGGTCAGACCGGATTGTTGATATTCACGTTTCGCCTCTCCCGCAGGCAGATGGCGTATTTATTATGCTGCAAGAACGCACGATTGCCGATAAAATGGACAGACAGCTGGTGCACAGAGGTGCGGCCCGCTCAATTTCCGCGCTTGCCTCCATGCTGGCGCATGAAATTAAAAATCCGCTTTCGGGTATTCGCGGCGCAGCGCAGTTGCTGGAGCCGGGCCTCGACAGTGAGGACCTTGCCCTCACCCGTCTGATTTGTGACGAGACCGACCGCATCGTCAAGCTGGTGGACCGAATGGAAACCTTCTCCGACGAGCGCCTGCTGGAACGGGAAAGCCTGAATATTCATGCCATTCTTGACCATGTCAAACGGCTGGCTCTGGCCGGTTTTGCCCGTCATATCCGCATTATAGAGGTTTATGATCCTTCGTTGCCGCCGGTTTATGGCAATCGCGACCAGTTGGTGCAGGTTTTGCTCAATCTGGTCAAAAATGCAGCCGAAGCGATTGGGCCGGACAGCCTGAACGGCGAAATTCAGCTCACCACGGCCTATCGGCCTGGGGTGCGCCTGCGCACGGCTGGTTCGCTGGCCCCTGTGTCTCTGCCTCTGGAAATCTGCGTGCGCGACAATGGCCCCGGCATTCCTGTGGAACTGGTGCCGCATTTGTTTGATGCCTTTGTCACAACCAAAGCCTCCGGTTCTGGCCTCGGTCTTGCATTAGTAGCGAAGATGATCGGTGATCATGGCGGAATAGTCGAATGTGACTCCCAGCCCCGCCGGACGTCATTCCGTATTTTGCTGCCCGTCTTCAAAGGGGGAGACGGACGCCAGACCGACGGAAGAGCCGAACCGGGCGCTGCGGACCAACCGACGCAGAGCTGAAACAGAGAGTGAAGAGAGCATGGCTTCTGGAACGATACTTGTCGCTGATGACGATGCCGCGATCCGCACTGTTCTCAATCAGGCATTGATGCGCGCCGGCTATGAGGTGCGCACCAGCGCCACGGCGGCCGGTCTCTGGCGCTGGGTGCAGGCGGGTGACGGCGATCTGGTCATCACCGATGTGGTCATGCCGGATGAAAATGCCTTTGACCTGCTGCCGCGCATTAAAAAATTGCGGCCGGAATTGCCGATTATCGTGATGTCGGCGCAAAACACCTTCATGACGGCGATCAAGGCCTCCGAGCGCGGCGCTTATGACTATCTGCCCAAGCCCTTTGACCTGAAAGAGCTGGTGGCCATTGTTGGCCGCGCCATGAGCGCCCCTAAAAGCCTGCCGAAGCGGGACAAGCAGGACGAGACCGACGGCATTCCGCTGGTGGGCCGCTCTCCCGCTATGCAGGAAATTTACCGCGCGCTGGCCCGCCTGATGCAAACGGACCTCACTGTGATGATCAATGGCGAGTCCGGCACGGGCAAGGAGCTGGTGGCGCGGGCGCTGCATGATTATGGCAAGCGCAAGAATGGCCCGTTTGTGGCCATCAACATGGCTGCCATTCCGCGTGATCTGATTGAAAGTGACCTGTTCGGCCATGAAAAGGGTGCCTTTACCGGCGCGACAGCACGCTCTGCCGGCCGTTTTGAGCAGGCCGAGGGCGGCACCCTGTTTCTGGACGAAATCGGCGATATGCCGATGGAGGCGCAGACCCGTTTGCTGCGCGTGTTGCAGCAGGGCGAATATACCACTGTGGGGGGCCGCACCACGATCAAAACCAATGTGCGCATCATTGCCGCCACCCATAAAGATCTGCGGGTTTCCATCGCTCAGGGGCTGTTCCGCGAGGATCTGTTCTTCAGGCTGAATGTTGTGCCGCTGCGCCTGCCGCCCTTGCGTGAGCGCAGTGAGGATATTCCTGACCTTGTGCGGCATTTTTTCAGTCTGGCCGTGTCGGAAGGGCTGCCGCAG
>Ga0007834_1000044_pt1 | contig 55121 bp, 50 predicted proteins | sample CryBogCBE06Nov07_FD_71233 | JGI IMG/M metagenome (GOLD analysis project Ga0007834, IMG submission 71233) | Freshwater microbial communities from Crystal Bog, Wisconsin, USA - CBE06Nov07 | ecosystem: Environmental > Aquatic > Freshwater > Lake | place: Crystal Bog, Wisconsin, USA | collected...
CACCGCTGGGCAAGTTGTCAGACTCGGCCACTCCAATGGGCGTGTCGTAAAAGAACGCAAAAATGTCAGGCTCCTTGCCGGACGTGCCTTTTAACCCAGAAACGCTGTTGAGCTTTTTGTCTGATGTCAGCAGTGTGTGATAGCAGAGCCGTTCATCAATGACCCACAGATTTTGCTGTTCAAAGAAAATATCTTTTGAAGTGGCACCCATCGGAAAAATCATCTTATGAAGTACGCGCTCGAACGGGTATTTGTCGTCGGTGCGAACCCTCTTTAAGCTGTGGCTTACAAGGTCAAGTATGGTTCTGCGGTGGGCAACGTAGGCCGCCAATTGCGCCTTCCCAATTTCATTGGCTTGTTCAGCAACAATCTGAAATCGTTCTTGGTATTGCTCGAATGTTTCGGTTTCAAAAAGTGCGGCTACATGGCGCACCTCTTTGCGAACTGAGTCTTCAACATCCCGTTTGACATGCAGTAGTGCCTCGTCAAGCTTTTCAGTGGTTAAGCCGGGCTGAATTCGTTGCTCGATCAGCTCCTTGTAGCGGGGATGAGTAAGGGCGCGATACTCAGGCGCTTGCTCCACAAATTTTTCGATCTGTGACCGCTTTTCTTGATTAGTAGATTGCAGGTCATCTGCAAGGAGGGGGCGCAGTGTGTCAGTTATTCCTCGATTGAGCGATTGTCGAGAAACGAGGGTTTCATCAATATCGGGTTCATCGTCTGACTGAAAGGAAATTCTGGTGCGCTCCTGATTCGCATGGTCATCGAGGTATTCGCCAGTAACCAAGACAATCAGCGTGTAAGGCTCTTGGTCAGCGTCCAGCAACTTTTCAGGCAACTCGGGCAACAAGTCTCGTAATTTGTTCGTTGTGACTTCCCGCCCATTTGCGCACAAATGCAGGTCGTGCCGTGAACGGCCATCCCGATGTCTATAGGCTTGCAGAGCAAAAGTGTGCCCGAGCACATCAAAAAATCTTTCCTCAATGTGAGTCAAGACAGTCGTTTCAAACAGCTTGTGTAAGTCAATAGGCGCGTGTCCGGGTGACTCCAACGTCATGGGGGGACAAGAGCGTGCTGCAAACCGGATTAGAAAATGCGCAAGAATTCTCTCCGCAATGATGGCAGGGTCATGCGGCCAGCCACCTTTGAATTTGTTTTCCATTCCCCGCATTGATAGTGCAGTGCCCCGTGTCTCTTCCACTGGTGTAACTTTGTCGGCACCCTTCAACTCGTCAGCTATGGAGAAGTCAAATTCACGCAGTAGGGTTTCGTCTTGTCGCTGAAATACGCTGCGGATGTGGACATTGGAAAAGACTTTCAAGAAGGTAAAACGGCCAACACCTTTACCGCCAACTTTGACTTTGGACAGGGTATGAGCCTCTTGAAACGAAGCAAGATTTCCATCGTCAAAACCAACCCCATCATCGGAAATATCGAAGCCATCCAGAACAAGAACTTCATCACCGCCTTGATGAGTCAAATCATGGGCGGCGATGAGTCGAATGCGAATTGAATGGCCCGAAAATCCATCCCTGTGTTCCTCAATCGCGTCGATTGCGTTTGATATAGCCTCAAACAGCGGCATCATTGCCTTGGCTTGTGAAAGCTCCAGCCGGTCAACTAGCCCTTTTATATTTGCAAGCATGACGCCTCCGATTTCTTGTAACCAGATAAGTGAGATTTGAGCACTGTCGGCACGCTAGGAGTGCTTATCGCACCTGCCGTCGAAGCGCCTCTACAGCTTTGGATACAGCGTCAGGCTTGGGTGTTTGAGTCGCCCAATCTGTCCAAAATTGCCGGGTTGCGCTGGCGGGTTCAATTTTTGGCTTATCCAATTTGATTCGAGTCGGGAGCAAGATTGAATCACCTAGCAACAGCGCCTCTCCAAGATCAAGCAGCGGTAATATGTCTGTGATGCCCCCCATAGACTCAGGCATCAGTCGCTTTACAACGCTCTGATCTTGATCGTTTGTTAAGCGCAGGACAAGAAAGTTATTGCATTGACTGAGGATGGTGCGACTTACGTCGGATGGTCGCTGGCTAACAACAAGCAACGAGACCCCATATTTACGTCCTTCTTTTGCGATCCGCTCAAACGATTCCAGCGCACGCTTTTCCGCCGCCTCAGCAGAATCACGAACAGGAAGATAGAGATGAGCTTCGTCGCAAACAATGGTGAGAGGGTGCCGCGACTCCTTTTCCATCCAGAATTGAATGCTGTACAGCAATCGTGCAAGGACGCCAGTAACGATAGGCAAGACGTCTGAGGGAACCTCAGAGAAATCAATGATCTTTATGCCACGCTGAGTATCGGAAACCGAGAATAGGCTACCCAGCATCTTTTCAAGCCAACCATATTCGCTGCATCCTGCTGGAGGCTGAAACATGAAACCAACACGTTTGTCGGAGACTTTGGTTTCCATGCGGGTAATGAAACGCGTGAGTTTGTTAAACCACGGTCCCTCTTTGTCAGTGCCTTCTTTTGCCCCTGGGACTCTTCCAACGTTATCTTTTTTCAGGCATTGAATCATCCCATTCAGAGGGTATGGAATTGGTGAGTCAACCGTGAAAGTTGAGAGGACATCTGTTTTTTTCGAATCAGTCAGCACCTGTTCTTTCAATACTCGGACGTGTTCGGTAAATCGGGCTGCTTGATTGGGGGCATTGTCGTCACTCCGATCAAGAATTAGTGCGAGCATTTCTTCACGGTTGAGTAGCCAGTGCGGCAAAAATAAGCAACCTTCATCAGGCTTATCCAAATCACCAGGCCCCGCAATGCGGTACTGCTGCGCAATGGCGTTAGGGCCTTCGCACAATGTCGAATACTCTCCGTGCATGTCCAGAACGATTAGGTTTGCAGACTTCAAAGCGGCAGCACGTTCAAGCATGAGCGCAACTGCCCAACTCTTTCCAGACCCGGTACTTCCCAAAATTGCAGCATGACGCTGAAAGAATTTGTCTCCGTTCGCTACTGCTATAGCAGTTTGATCGGCCATGAAATGGCCTAGTGTCAGGCGCTCTCCCTCCTTCACTTTCATGGAGAGCAAGTTCATGAACTGCTGAAGGTTCTTGCTGTTCACATGAAAGCAGTCACGATCAACTTGCGGGAAACAATCTGCCCCACGCTTGAAGGTGTTTGATGAACTACCGTCTACGGTGCGATAGGTTCCAATGAGAACTGCCTTTATGAAATCCTCTTGACTCTCCCCAAGCGGAATCGACCCGTCATCTGCGGTTTCATCAAGAAGCAGCTTCTCGCTAACAGATCGAGTAGCCCGTTCGACAATGCCAATTAGAAATTCAGCTGCGGTACGACCTTGTATCGCAATCAGATTCCCGACTGCGATGGTTGTCATGTGTTGATGGTTTTCGACTGAAATAAGAACTCGACTGGTATCGACCGCCGCAACTCGCCCAAGTCGGTCGCTGTCTTGAAACTGCAAAGCCGCATTTGTCATATCGTTAAAACTCCCTTAACAAATTTTTCCACATCCCACCATTCAACACTTGGAATGAGCGTTTCTGCCGTGCCACGAACCACAATGGTTCCGGGATTTTTAGCATCCACGCTGTTGACAAGCGCGGTGCAGTTCGGCGATTGGGCTACAACCGTTCGTGCATTTGGTGACAAACTGTGGGTGAGTAATAGTGCTCTGGCACCACCTTTTAGCTTTGGGAACAGGTGAGTCTGTAGGTGGTCGTCATTGAAGCCGTAGCCAATACACAGAATTGAGGACGCATTGTCAATTGCTGCATTCCCACGTTCACGATGCACATCAAACGGCTGGCCGTAACCTTTTTTGTACTTACCCACACCTGGCGTGATGATGAGCGGATCAGATGAAAATGCCATGCTGCTCGTCATCGGGGTATCACCTGCCATAAACCAGTCTAGGCTCCCATGAGGTTTAAATAGCTTGACGTGATTTCTGTAGAGAAGCCTGACCGTCCCCTTGTTCCCGTTTGATACACCCTTGACCATCAGCTTGTCACTCAAATCAGGATCATGCTTTCCCCAGTACCGCCCGACCATCATCGAGTCCACCCCCCAACCCTCAGATTCAGTGGCGAATTCGATCAGCCTGTCATAGTTGGTCGTGATGATGCGGGCGATTTTTGGTGTTGCCGCTGAAATGTGAGGAAGCAACGACGCAATTTTTAGTTTGCGGGCTCCGGTCACGCAAGCAGTTATTGCTTCTTGCTCTTTGGCAAGAACGAGGGCAGACGTAAATTGAATAATTGCTGATTCAATGCTGTCTGTTGGCGGATGTTTGAGTAAGGCACCTTCAAGACCATCCGAGGCTAAACATGATTCAATGGCTGCCCATGTTGCTTTGTCTGCATCAGGAATTGCTGAGGGTACTTTTGAAATCAACTCTGTCGCAAGTGCCCCCATTCCAGGCAGCCCCTCGGCGCAAGACAATCCCGAACCAATCACTGTTACCAAGCCGTCGGAAAAGATTGTTTGCAGCTCCTTTTTTAAGGCATCGTGAGCAGATGTCGTGATGGTGTCCATTGTGTCTCTATGCCTTCGTTCTTTGTGGAGCACCCATTCAGGCCATTAGTCGGTTTAACAGTGCAGGTACAACCGATTCGTTTTCAATGAGTTCCTGGCTGCGAATCAATCGGGATGCATTGAGAAGTTGGAGCAAATTGACAAAGGCTTTGCGTACTTCAATACTTGGAATCGGCACATCCAAGTCCATCAATTTCGACAAACCAAGTGTGCGGTTTCTCCCGGCACCACCGGGTGACGCATCCCGAATCTTGGTCATGCCTTCGTCGGTCAAAAAGTAGTACCGCAGGTATTCTGCCGTGGTCAAGCCATCGTGCGGAACGCACGAGATAAACCGATGGGAGCCTACTCTTCCCGAGTCTTCGGGTTGTGTAACCGCAATAGCACCTTCCCACGCAAAGACATTTGAAAACAGTAGGTCACCGGGTTCAATTCGATAGACGCGCTTGTCTCCTAACTCCAATCCGCTCAAAGTAGGCTTGTGAAACGTGCCTTTTCCAAACGAACGAATCCCCAGTTCGGCGTAGCTTGATTGATGGTCAACGGTTACATCGCGTCGAACAATGGGCGCAACATCACCCATTGGCGACCACTGCGCGTGTGTCAACGTTTCCTGAAATCGAACAGCAAGCAGGCTGGCAATGTCACGGTCGATAGACGAGCGCAGTTTGTCGGCTGCCTGTAATTGCTGCTGTACCGTGTCAATTCGGATAACTATTCTTTGCTGCTCTTTCGTGTCAGGAATTTGAATTTCGAGCCGTAGAAATTCATCCTCCTTCAAGCGAACACGGTTGGTGGTGCCCTCACTTGCTCGGGCGCACAAGTCAACGAAGGCTGGTGTACGGCAAAGCCAGCCCATGTATTGCGGCAGGATGTGTTCATGATTGACTTCAAACAACGGAAAGTCGTTCGTCACGAGTGCGCCGTCAAGGGACTCAGGGACAATGCCCATTGCGCCATTCCGGGCATCAATACGTGATGCAATGAACTGATTTTTTCGAGCAATAAATCGTCGCCCATTGACCGCCGCCCCGCTTATTCGACCGCGCTCTAAAACGCCTTTTCCCCATAGTCGAATGGTGATCTCCTTGTACTCAGCATCAGCAGCGGGTTGTGCCGCTTCACCTGAGCGAGTGAGCAGGTCGCCCAACTTATGTTGTTGCCAAGCCTTGGTCATACAGGAGCCTTCAACAATGCCTGTACCTGTTCCATGATTCCAATGATTTGCCGCTCTTTGTCCAGTATGCTGGCAACAAGCAGTTCAGGCGGCAGGTGCGTGATGTCTTCTTTTGCCGTGGGATTCTTGCGGTCAAGGTTGCAACCGTTTGCCAGAATATCTTTGGCAGGAATTTGCCATGCCTGTGCATTCACTTCGCGATGTTTCCACCATGCCAGCAGTCCGCCAAATTCTTCAAATTGGAGCGGCTGGGTCTTGGTGTAGTTCTTGCGGCCCTCTGGCAATGGTTGCTCATAGAACCAAACGTCTTTGGTAGGGCCGCTGCGGTCAAAGAACAGCAGGTTGGCAGGGATGTTGGTGTACGGCGCAAACACACCGTTGGGTAAACGCACGATGGTGTGCAGGTTGAATTCGGTCAGCAGCTCCTGCTTGATACGACCGCAGATGCCGTCTGCAAACAGGGTTCCATTGGGCACGATGACGGCGGCACGGCCAGCGGGTTGCCTGCGCAACTTGCGCATGATGAGTTGCAGGAACAGCAGGGCAGTTTCGGCGGTTTGTTTGTCATCGGGGAAGTTGCCCAAGATGCCGCGCTCTTCCTCACCACCAAATGGCGGGTTGGACAAAATCACATCCACCCGTTCCCGGTCGCCAATTTCCTTGAGTGGAAAGCGCAATGCATTGCCAGAGTCAATGTCGGGTGATTCCAAACCGTGCAGTAACAGGTTCATGTTCACCAGCAGATAGGGCAGTGGTTTGGCTTCGCAGCCTTGAATGCTGCTTTGTTGAAGCTGCTGGCGCTTTTTAACGGTGGTGGCCTGCTTCGCAAGGTGCGTGTAGCTTTCCACCAAAAAGCCGCCTGTGCCACAGGCAGGGTCAAGCACCACTTCACCCAATTGCGGGTTGACCAGTTCAACCATCAAGCGAACCACGGGTCGCGGGGTGTAAAACTCACCAGCATCCCCGGCCGCATCACGCATTTCGCGCAGCAACGTTTCATAGGTACGGCCAAGCACTTCCAGTTCTTCGCTGGCGTTGAAGTGAATGCCATCGAGTTTGGTCAACACATCTCGCAGCAGGTAGCCGTTAATCATGCGGTTGACCATGCCGCGAAACACGGCGGCAATGGTGTCGCGCCTGTCATGCGACTTGGTGCCTTGCAGTTCGCGCAGGTACTTGAACAAGCCGGGGCCGCGTGTGCCGTCCGGGCGCATGGCTTCATCTTGGTTGATGAAGGCAATCAGCGTGTCGCCAGTCAAACCCTCTTTGGTGGCACCCCAGTCGCGCCAGCGGTAGGGTGCTTCAATGGCAGGTTTGAATTTTTCGCCAGCCAGTTGGCTTTCGGCTTCACGCACTTGCTCATGGTCGTCCAGAAATTTCAGGAACATCATCCATGTGAGCATGGGCAGGCGGTCGCCATCGCCATTCAATCCCTTGTCCTTGCGCATGATGTCGCGTGCGGACTTGATGATGGAGCCGAGTTGTTGGGCTGTGGTTTGCGGTTGGGTGGTCTTCTTGGTGGCCATCTATAGGGTTCAATTCATGTAAAGCGAAACCTGCAACTGAGTTACAGCCTCGCGTAGTTGTTCAGGTCCGCCAAACTTGGCCGCAATTTCCATCGCGTTGCCGTGGTTGGAAATCGGAGAAATGCGCAGCGCGTCAGGCAGGCGTAGTTGGTCAGTACCGTTCTCGGTGTACCTGTCCAGTAGCTCATTCAAAATTTGCCGTGCCTCATCGCTGTATCGGTCAAAAAAGTCTGACTTGTCACGACGCAGCTTTTCAGCACGCTGACGGCGCGTCAATAGTGGGGCGTTAAAAGCAACATGGCAGAGCAAGTCCAGCAGGTCGGCATCGGGCTGGTTGGTCTGTTCCACCAGCTGGGCAAGGTCAATGCCACGGTCAGCCAGTTGCGCGATCAGGGCTTCGCGTGTGGCGGGGTCTTTCCAGTGATTTGCCAAATCTTCGGGCGAGCGGTACAGCACGCGCACTTTTTCGGCGGTGTAGTCCGAAAACTGCACCATGCGCAAGTTGTTGCCGTCGGCATCCAATTCGTACACGAGGTGGGCAGCAATTTCAACACGCCCACCGTCAACGTAGAACTTGCGTCGTTCATCCAGAGCCGGGTCGTTCACGCCTTGCGGTTGACCGGGTTCGATGACCGGAATTTGTTCGTTTTGCTCTTGGTCAAACTCGACAACATGCTCAGGTTCCACCACTTGCCCTACTTCATTGGCGGTTTCTTCCATGACTTGGGCGGCATGACCGTCAAAGTCGGGATCGGCAAACATCCTAGTGGCTGACCCGGTGTAATCGAGGATGTCGAAGAACAACTTGTTGTAGTCCTCTCGCACCCGTGTACCGCGCCCGATGATCTGCTTGAACTCGCTCATGGAGCCAATGACACGCACCAGCACAACATTCTTGACCGTGGGTGCATCTACACCAGTAGTCAGCATCTGCGATGAGGTCAAAATCGTTGGCGTGGACTGGTTGGTTTCCAAGTCCTGGAACCGTGACAGGTGACCACGGCCAATATCACCTTCAGCGGCAGTCACGCGGCACACGTAGTTTGGGTTCTGCGCCACCAAGTCGGCATTCAGGTTGGACAGGGCACGGCGCATTTCATCGGCGTGCTCCTGATCGACGCAAAACACGATGGTCTTGGCGAAACGGTCAGTTCGCTTGAGGTAGTCCGTCAAGTGCTGCGCCACGGCTTCGGTTCGCGCCTTCAAGCTGACCAGTCGCTCGAAGTCTTTTGTGTGGTATTCCTCGTCTGGTATCTCGTTGCCATAGCGGTCAAGCTGACCGCGTGTGGGGCGCCAACCCGCCGCATCAAAGGTGGTGATGACTCGATGCACCCGGTACGGTGCCAAAAAGCCGTCTTCAATACCCTGCTTGAGCGAGTATTCGTACAACGGCTGGCCGAAGTAGGCATAGGTATCACGCGACTCTTCGCGCAACGGCGTAGCCGTAAGCCCAAGTTGAAAGGCTGGCTCAAACCATTCCAGAATCTCGCGCCAGGTTGAATCAGCACGGCTGGAACCACGGTGGCACTCGTCGATGATGATTAGGTCGAAGTAGTCTGGTGAATACTCTTTGTACAGGCCGGGGCGGCGCTCATCTTCGGCTATCGCCTGATAAGTGGCGAAATAGATTTCACGGCCCTTGACCGCATCACCGTTTTCGATCTTCCAACGGGCATCACCAAAAATGGCAAAGGTCTTGTCTTTCGGGTCGTCCACCAAGATGTTGCGGTCTGCCAGAAACAGCACCCGCGTTTTGCGTGTGGGGTCGGCATCCTTGTTCCAGCCCGAAGTCCAGAGTTTCCACACGATGTGAAAGGCCGTGGGCGTTTTACCCGTGCCAGTCGCCATCGTGAGCAAGATGCGTATTTGTCCTGTAAGAATCGCGCTGACCGTGCGGTTGATGGCAATTTCTTGGTAATAACGTGGTGGCTTGCCCGTGCTGTGGTTTAGCGACTGGAGCATGGTTTTCACCGCAACCGCGCTGGTCAGTGGTGTGCCTATGGTTTGACGGTGCCAAAGTTCATCCGGCGTTGGGTAGCGATCAATCTTTTGCTCGATGCCAGTCAGGAAGTCGAATTCGATGATCTCGCGGCCATTGGTGGCATAGGCAAACTTGAGTCCGAGGATTTCGGCATAGTCTTTGGCTTGCTGCAAGCCGTCCCCTGCTGACGCTTTGTAAGGTTTGGCTTCTACGACTGCCAATGTCAGATCACGACGATAGCGGAGCAGATAGTCGGCACGTTTGCCTTCACGCCGTTTGGCGGTGCGGCCAGTGAGCACGATGCGACCATCGGTGAAGCTGCGCTGTTCGGCAATCTCAAAAGGGCTGTCACCCCAACCAGCCGCTTGAATGGCTGGTGTCACGTACTCACGGCAGGTATCGGCTTCACTGAATTCAAGAGGATTCAGATAATTTTTGGCACCGGTCATTTTGTCCCCATTTCCCTGGGGTCAATCATAAGGCGGCCTGCAGTCAAAATTTATGCTGATGGGGAGTCGCTGGAGCGGCAGGCATAATATGTCACTTTCGCTGCAAGGTGCTTCGCATATGAAGGTATCGAACTGAAAATTGTCAATGCGAAGAACAAGCACAACGCGTTTCTGAAGGAGTTAGGGTTGCCGCTGCTACCGTGAACTTGCGGGACGGTGGCAGCAAATCTGAAAAAGCAGGGTGTCGCTGGAGCAGGAGGCATGCTGGAATGTTTAACGCACTTTCACATTCCGATGTGATGTGCTGGAAATCAGCCCCCAGCCTTCCCACGAACTGGTTTTCCAGCCAGACGATTGCGCTCATCTCTGGCCTGCTTCGCTGCAAGGTGCCGTTGGTACGACGCCTTCTTGGCTTGATTCCGAACATCATCGCCAGTGAACTGTCCTGCAAATTGCCCAGGCTCGTATTTGAGGTGGTCAAGCAAAAGTCCATCAAATTTCAGCATGCTAATAAAGTGCAGCTTATTGGGCAGGCGATGCTCCGATGAATAGACGCTCGAATTGATGCTCTTATGCGCATGCCCCGTCAATTCGGAACGGGCTTCATCACCGAGCAATGCAACCTGCTTGAGGTTGTCGTTGAAAGTGTGCCGAAACGAGTGATACACCTTCTCTTTTTCGTCGATTCCGATGGCAGTGAGATAGTCTGCAAAACTTCTTCCAGCCTGCCGACCATAGCTGTCCTCCACATATGAAAGTTGCGGGAAAAGTCTGATCTTGCCGACCTTTTTCATGTCCTCATAAAAGTCCACAAAGCCCAGGGCCAGAAGCTGAGGGTGCACAGGAACCAGCCGCTTTGACGTGGCATTTTTGAGTTTTTTGTCCGGCGCATTCCGATTGATGTCAAACGTCCAGATGCCGTTCTTCTCGACAACGTCCTCCATGTATAGCTGGGCGATTTCATTGAGCCGCAAGCCACTAAAAAGGCCGATCAGCGGAAACCAGAAGTCATAGGGATTTTTTCTGGTCTGGTAGTTCGCAGGGCTAAATATCAATTGAAGGTCGGTATCAGAAAACGGCTTGCGTGCGATTTCGGTATCAGCGTCGCGCTGTGCCTTGGTCTGGACCTTTTGCCCTTCAAAGACGTTTTTGCCATGGATATAGCCCTTGCCAATGGCCCATTTGAAGAAGGTGCCCAGAATGCCGATGTGCTTGTCCACCGTGCGTGGCGACATGCTCAAGTCCGAAGCAATGTACGGCTCCTCAAAATTGAGCCTTTTCTTGCGGTTCTCGGCCTCTTCCAGAGCCCTGCGAATCTTGAGTACCTCATCGATGGGCTTGCCACGGTAGGCGGCAACCTTGTTGCGGTTGGGAGGCAGTTGCTGCACGATGTCCACGAAGTGGTTGGCATCGTCCTGCGAGAAGTGGGTGACCGGCTTGTCGCCGATGACATCGACGAGCAGGTTGTAGGCGGAGGTGAACTCATCAAGGCTGTGCACACTGATGCCAGCCTTTTCCCGCTGGCGCAGGTAGATCGGGAAGATCTGGGACAGCATGTTCTTGCCCGTGCCTGCACTGGGTTGTGGTTCGGGTGGCTGTTGCGCTAACGGTTCTGCTTGGGTGGGGGGTGTTGCCTGCGCGGCAGCCACTGCCGCTGCTTCTGCCGCGTTGGATGCGCGCAGTGCGTTCAAAACTCTGTTGAAGCCCTCTACGTCCAGCGGGTTGGAGCTATCCACTTTGACGCCGGTGAGCTTGGCGCCGCCAATTTCCAGGCTCTCAATTTCAAATTTCTTGATGTTGTCGAAATCAATATCTGGGAATGGAGCCATATTTTTTCTGAGTGCGGTGAGCCTGTTCAGGACATTGGCGGACATATTAGCAGCCATCAGAAGTGCTGCTCGGCGGTCATGGGTGCACAGGGACTTGCGGATTTCAGACTTGCCGATGCGCGCTCGCAAGTCATGCGGGATGGTGTAGCGAAAGTAGTAGCCGCTGGGGCGAAGCAGCAGGTAGGGCGGCATGCGCATGGGTCAGTTCCTGGAAGGAAATGGACCAGCGTTTGGACCAGGCTGCGAGTTTTTTGTAAAAAAACTTGAATTAAATCAATCACTTACGCGATTGGTCGGGGTGAGAGGATTCGAACCTCCGGCCTCTACGTCCCGAACGTAGCGCTCTACCAGGCTAAGCTACACCCCGTAATGGGAGGCCCCGGAGTTCATGGCGATTCAACTCTGGCGCTCCAACAATTGAGTTGCCAATTGTAGCAAAGCGTCCCTGTGTGGATTCGCCGGGAAGCGGGCAATCGCCGAAACTGCGCGGCGCGCTTCCGCCGCTGCCGCAACACGGGTTGCCTCCAAGGCGTCGGTTTCCCGCACGATTTGTAACACCGCATCGAGTTGGTCGGATGAACCGGTTTCAATCGCCTTTCGGATGAGCGCGCCTTGTTCGGCACTGCTGCGCTGTATCGCCAGAATCAGGGGCAAGGTCATCTTGCCTTCACGGAAATCATCGCCCAGATTCTTGCCCATGACGGAAGCACTCCCCTCGTAATCGAGTACATCGTCGATCACCTGGAATGCGGTCCCCAAAGCCTGGCCGTAAATCGCGCAGGACTCTTCAACCTCTGCGCTGGACCCCGCCAGAATCGCGGCCAGCCGGGTGCTGGCTTCGAACAGCTTGGCGGTCTTGGACCGGATCACGCGAAGGTAATCGCCTTCATCCAGTGAAGCGTCATGCATGTTCATGAGCTGCAGGACTTCGCCTTCGGCAATGACATTGGTCGCTTCCGACAGGATTTCCATGACGCGCATGCTTCCAGCGTCCACCATCATCTGGAATGCCCTGGAATACAAAAAATCGCCTACCAGCACACTGGCCGGATTGCCGAACGTCTCATTGGCTGTTGCGCGTCCGCGACGCAGAGTGGACTCGTCGACGACATCATCGTGCAACAGCGTGGCGGTATGGATGAATTCCACAACAGCGGCCAGATTGAACCGCTGAACGGCCGTGCAACCCAGTGCGCCGCACATCAGCAACAACAGGGCAGGACGCAGACGTTTGCCCCCGGCAGACAGGATGTATCCCGAGATCTCCGCGACCAGGGGCACCCCCGTGTCCAGGCGCTGGGCAATCACCGCGTCAACCTGCCGCATGTCTTCCGTGACGAGCGCAAGCGCGGCAGAGGTGCTGGATGAGTTGACAGCCACAGTGGGGTTGGATGTTGCGATACAGGCCCGCAGAGGCACCTGGAATTCGAAAAATGTAGCCTGATTATAGGAATTCGCGGCTGCGTCGCCTGCCTGAGACGGGGGCAGGTGACAAAACCCGCTGCCAAGGCTATAATCCAAGGCTCTGCAAAATTTCGCTTGCGGAGACATTTCAAGAGGTCAACATGTACGCGGTCATAAAAACCGGTGGCAAACAATACAAGGTTGCTGCTGGCGAAAAAATTAAAGTAGAACAGATTGCTGCGGACGTAGGCCAGGAAATCGTGATCGACCAGGTTCTGGCTGTCGGCAACGGCGCTGAAATCAAGGTTGGTACACCCCTGGTGTCCGGCGCTTCTGTCAAAGCCACGGTTGTGGCGCATGGTCTGCACGACAAGGTGCGCATTTTCAAGATGCGCCGTCGCAAGCACTATCAAAAACGCCAGGGGCATCGTCAGCAGTTCACGGAACTGCAGATTGCTTCCATCAACGGGTAAGGAGCATTCAGCATGGCACAGAAAAAAGGCGGCGGCTCTACGCGTAACGGGCGCGATTCGCAGCCCAAGATGCTCGGTGTGAAGGCTTTCGGCGGTGAAATGGTGAGCGCAGGCTCTATCATTGTTCGCCAGCGCGGCACCAAGTTCCACCCCGGCACCAATGTCGGTATTGGCAAGGATCACACCCTGTTTGCTACGGCAGACGGCCATGTGAACTTTGCCATCAAGGGTTCCCTCAACAAACACACGGTGAGCGTGGTTCCCGCGTAAGCTGTCACTTCGATCACCCATCGAAGCCCCGACCTGTCGGGGCTTCGTTTTTTATACTTGGATCGCTCCACCATGAAGTTCGTTGACGAAGCCTATATTGACATTGCCGCGGGCGATGGCGGCAATGGCTGCGTCTCGTTCCGGCACGAGAAATACAAGGAATTCGGTGGCCCCAATGGGGGCGATGGCGGTCGCGGCGGCCATGTGTACGCGCTGGCCGATCCCAACCTCAACACACTCGTGGATTTCCGCTATTCGCGCCGCCATGAAGCCCAGCGCGGTGAACATGGCATGGGCTCCGACATGTTCGGTGCCGCGGGTTCCGACATCGTTCTCAAAATGCCGGTGGGTACGATCATCTCTGACGTGGAGACTGGCGAAGTCCTGTACGAACTGCTGGTTCCCGGCGAGCAGATCATGATTGCCAAGGGCGGAGATGGCGGGTTTGGCAACATGCGCTTCAAGAGCGCGATCAACCGTGCGCCGCGCCAGAAGACCCCCGGCTGGCCGGGCGACAAAAAGAATCTCAAGCTGGAACTCAAGGTCCTGGCTGATGTCGGCTTGCTGGGCATGCCCAACGCGGGAAAATCCACCTTCATCACCGCCGTTTCCAACGCCAGGCCGCGCATTGCCGACTATCCGTTCACGACCCTTCACCCCAATCTGGGCGTGGTGCGCGTGGGGCCGGAGCAAAGCTTTGTGGTGGCCGATTTGCCGGGCTTGATCGAAGGCGCATCGGAAGGAGCCGGTCTCGGGCACCTGTTTCTGCGCCATTTGCAGCGCACCCGGCTGCTCCTGCACATTGTGGACGCCGCGCCTTTTGATGAGGGCGTTGACCCGGTCGCGCAGGCCAAGGCCATCGTCAAGGAATTGAAGAAATACGACGAAGCCTTGTACACAAAGCCGCGGTGGCTGGTTCTCAACAAGCTTGACATGGTGCCTCTGGATGAACGCGCAGCTTTGGTAAAGGACATCGTCAAACGCCTGCGTTACAAGGGTCCGGTTTTTGAAATCTCCGCCCTCACTCGCGAGGGCTGCGAAAAACTCATCCGGGCCATCTACGAGCACGTGCACGGTGTGCAGGTAGCCGAGCAGGCTCCCATTCCCGAGGTTGACCCCCGCTTTTCCTAAAATGCAGGCCAACATATCACTACACATCCCGGTTGCCGCGGCCGTGGCTCCGGGTCCCGGCTTGCTCGCGCAGGCGCGGCGCATTGTGGTCAAGGTGGGCTCCAGCCTGGTAACCAACGAGGGCCGGGGTCTCGATGAAGCCGCCATTGGCGAATGGTGCCGCCAACTTGCGACTCTGGTGCGCGGCGACGTGGCCGGTGGCCCGCGCGAACTGATCATGGTGTCCAGTGGCGCCATCGCCGAAGGCATGAAGCGCCTGGGCTGGATGGTCCGGCCCAAGGAAATCCATGAATTGCAGGCGGCTGCAGCGGTCGGACAGATGGGCTTGGCTCAGATGTACGAGACCAAGCTGCGAGAAAGTGGCATCGGGAGCGCCCAGGTGCTGCTCACCCATGCCGATCTGGCTGATCGTGAGCGCTACCTCAACGCTCGTTCCACCCTCTTGACGCTGTTGCAGTTGGGCGTCGTGCCGGTTATCAATGAAAACGACACGGTCGTCAACGACGAAATCAAGTTTGGCGACAACGATACTCTGGGTGCACTGGTTGCCAACCTAGTGGACGCCGATGCTCTCATCATCCTGACCGACCAGCGCGGCCTTTACTCTGCCGATCCGCGCAAGGATCCGGCTGCCCGCTTTATTGAAGAGGCTGTGGCTGGCGATTCCGCCCTCGAAGAAATGGCCGGCGGCTCCGGTTCGAGTATCGGCAAGGGCGGCATGATCACCAAGATCCTTGCTGCCCGGCGCGCTGCCGGTTCCGGCGCTTCCACCGTGATTGCGTGGGGGCGAGAGCCGGATGCTCTTTTGCGGCTGGCCCGCGGTGAGCGCATCGGTACCTTGTTGGTGGCATCAACCCAGAAGAATCAGGCGCGCAAGCAGTGGATGGCCGATCATCTGCAGTTGCGAGGTGCGGTTGTGGTTGACGCCGGCGCGGTCGCCAAATTGCAATCGGAGGGCGCGAGCCTTTTGCCCATTGGCGTAACGGCGGTTGAAGGAGATTTTTCCCGCGGAGAGGTGATCGCGATCCGCGACGCCGCGGGCCATGAAATCGCGCGGGGCCTGGCCAACTACGCCTCCAGCGAAGCGCGCCTCATCTGCCGCAGGCCATCATCCGAATTCGAACGTTTGCTGGGCTATACCGGAGAGCCGGAAATGGTGCACCGGACGAATCTGGTGCTTGCACGCTGACCGCTAGTCCACAATCATCGTCGATTTCAGTCGGGTAACGACTTCCCGCAAGTTGGATACCGGCGAGGTTCCAGAACATAGAGCCTTCCTGGCCAGGCGCAGGGTGTGCGGCGATATGTCAGTTGCAAAAACGGATTTCCAGAGTGGCGCCTTCGCAAGGCTCCAGCCACTGCCCGGGTTGTAGCGCGCATAGGTCTTGAATTCGCCGGTCGCGCACCGCAGGCCTTCATACATCGCATTCAAGGCACCCGTTGAGCTGGTCGCCATCACCACATAGCTGGTGACGCCATCCTTGCCAAACTGGATGGTCTGCGGGTCCACGCTGAACTGCAAGCTCGAATTGATCGACACATCAAACGGGAGGCCCCGCTTGAGCTCAAAGGCTGGAGGCGGTGGCGTGTCCGCTTCGGTCCAGTCCGGGTCATCTGCACTGCTTTGCGCAAAACTGCAATCCAGAGGCGCAACGATGAAGGCCAAGATTAGGGCGAGCGACCCCAGCGCGCTATGAATTCGCATGTTTGACTTCTACGCCCGCGTCGGCGCCGTAGTTGTGGGTTTCCGAGTTGGGATCAGGATCAAAGGTCGCGCCCGGTGGCAATTCAAATGCTGATCCGGGATCCGGGTGGTGGCCATCCGCGCCAGATTCCTCCCTTGCACGGACTCCGGCACGAAGGTAGCGATTGCGATGCTCGTGGTGCGGCAGGAAGCGGGCCAGCTCCGTCAGCGCCATTTCATAGACGCCGCGCTTGAACTCAACCACCATGTCCAGCGGCACCCAGTATTCATTCCAGCGCCAGGCGTCAAATTCAGGGTGGTCGGTCGCGCGCAGGTTCAGATCCCAGTCGTGTCCAACCAGTTCGAGGAGGAACCAGATCTGCTTCTGGCCCTTGTAATGGCCCCGCGCATCACGCCGGATATAGCGGTCAGGCACCTCATAGCGCAACCAGTCCCGGGTGCGGGCCACGACACGTACATGCTCCGGCTGGAGGCCCACTTCCTCTTGCAGTTCACGGAACATGGCCTGCTCGGGTGTTTCACCCCGGTCAATGCCGCCCTGCGGAAACTGCCAGCTGTGGGTGCGTATGCGCTTGCCCCAAAATACCTGGTTTTTCTGGTTGAGCAAGATGATGCCGACGTTCGGCCGAAAGCCGTCGCGGTCAAGCATAATCAAACCCCAAATTCAGTAATTGAAACCATTATGCACACCCTCGGTGCCGCGCCACAAGGGGCTTTGCCCCGGTTTCACAAATCATTGCATCATGAAAGCCTCCCAGTTCTTCATTTCCACACTTAAGGAAGCGCCGGCTGACGCCGAGATCGCCAGCCATCAACTCATGATGCGTGCCGGCTTGATCAAGAAGCTCGGTGCCGGCATCTACAACTACATGCCCATGGGTTTGCGTGTGATCCGCAAGGTCGAAGCCATCGTGCGCGAAGAGATGAACCGTGCCGGCGCAGTCGAGCTGACCATGCCTGTGGTGCAACCCGCCGAGTTGTGGCTGGAGACCGGGCGCTTTGCCACCAATGGGCCGGAACTGCTGCGCATCAAGGACCGCCATGGCCGCGACTTCGTGATCCAGCCCACCAGCGAAGAAGCCGTGACCGACATCGCCCGCCAGGAACTGCGCAGCTACAAACAGTTGCCAAAGAATTTCTACCAGATCCAGACCAAGTTCCGCGACGAGCGACGGCCGCGCTTTGGCCTGATGCGCGGGCGCGAGTTTGTCATGAAGGACGCCTACAGCTTTGACCGCTCTCCGGAGGCGGCCAAGGCCAGTTACCAGGTCATGGCGGATGCCTACCGGAAGATTTTTGACCGCTTTGGCCTGCGCTACCGCGCCGTGGCGGCCGACAGTGGTGCAATCGGCGGTGACGCGAGCGAGGAGTTCCAGGTGATTGCCGAAACCGGCGAGGACGCCATCGTTTACTGCCCGGGCAGCGATTACGCCGCCAACATGGAAAAGGCCCAGGCCGCCGCTCCCGGCCCGCGTGGAGCGGCCACCCAGGCCATGGAGAAAACGCCGACGCCTGGCAAAAGCACCTGCGAAGATGTTGCCGGCTTGCTGGGCATTGACTTGCAGCGCACGGTCAAGTCCCTGGTGCTGGCCACCGACCAGCTCAACGACAAGGGCGAAGTGGCGGGGACGCAGGTGTGGTTGTTGCTCGTGCGTGGTGATCACTCCCTGAACGAAGTCAAGGCCGGCAAGGTACCGGGGCTCGATGTCGGTTTTCGCTTTGCCACGGTCCCCGAAATCGAGGCCCATTTTGGCTGCAAACCGGGCTACCTCGGCCCGAAATCAACGAAGCTAGCTATAAAAATTGTAGCAGACCGGGACGTCAATGCGATGAGCGACTGGGTCTGCGGCGCCAATGAAGAGGGCTTTCACCTGACCGGTGTGAACTGGAGGCGCGACCTGCCCGAGCCCGACGTCGTGGCCGATATCCGCAACGTGGTCGCGGGCGACGCCTCGCCCGATGGCAGGGGCCCGCTGGCAATCGAGCGGGGCATAGAGGTCGGTCACGTGTTTTATCTCGGCACGAAGTACAGCAAGGCCATGAACGCCACTTTTCTGGATGACGACGGCAAGCCCAAATACTTCGAAATGGGCTGCTATGGCATCGGCATCACCCGCCTGCCCGCCGCCGCGATCGAGCAGAACCACGACGCGCGCGGCATCATCTGGCCTGACGCGATTGCGCCCTTCACCGTAGTGCTCTGCCCGATCAGCCCGGACCGTTTTCCCGAGGTCAAGGCTGCTGCCGACAAGCTCTATGCAGACTTGCTGGTCGCTGGCGTGGATGTCATCCTCGATGACCGCAATGAGCGGCCCGGCATCATGTTCGCCGAGTGGGAGCTCATTGGCGTGCCGCACCGCGTGACCATTGGCGACCGCGCCCTCAAGGAGGGCCAGGTGGAGTACCAGCACCGCCGAGATGTGGCTGCAACCCGGGTGTCCGTGGCGCAGCTGTTGGCGCATATACAGGGCCGCCTGCAGGCGTGACCCTGGTTGCCGCGACCGTGATTACACGCAGAAACTGGCTCCTGCCCGCGCCAATCGTCCTTGTTTCGCTATTGTTTTCAGAGCAAGCCCTGGCCGGCGGCCAGATCGAGGAGCCGCTGGCAGACTCCGTACGCAGCGCGCTCAGTTCGGCGATCGCCAACAGCGCGCCACCGGTGCCCGAGTTTTCCGGCACGGAAGCGCGCCTGGCTTACCTGCGCTGGCTCGGTGCGATGAGTGAGCGCCTGCGCAAGAAGCTGCCCGAATGGCATGTGCGCAAGGAGTTTCTGCAGACCGTCTGGTACGAGTCCAAGCGCGCGGGGCTGGATCCTGCCCTGGTGCTTGGGTTGGTCCAGGTCGAAAGCAACTTCCGCAAGTTTGCCGTGAGCCGGGTCGGAGCGCGCGGCTACATGCAGGTCATGCCCTTTTGGGCGCGGCTGATTGGCGACGGCGACGCCTCACGGTTGTTCCACATGCAGACCAACCTGCGCTTTGGCTGCGTCATCCTGCGCCATTACCTCGACAGGGAAAAGGGTGACCTTTTCCTGACCCTGGGCCGCTACAACGGCAGCCGGGGCAAGCCTGAATACCCCGATGCCGTCCTTGGGGCCAAAAAGAACTGGGAGTTTGCCGGCTGACAGCCGGCCGCTCAGGCGGCGGTCCCCAGCACCTGCTGGAGCTCGCCGCTTTCGTACATCTCCATCATGATGTCGGAGCCGCCCACGAATTCGCCCTTGACATAGAGCTGCGGGATGGTGGGCCAGTTGCTGTATTCCTTGATGCCCTGGCGGATCTCCGCGTCATCAAGCACGTTGACGGTTTTCACCGTCTTGGTATCCACGCCGCTGGCCTTGAGGACCTGGATAGCACGGCCCGAAAAGCCGCACATGGGGAAGCTCGCGCTGCCTTTCATGAAAAGCACGATGTCGTTGCCTTTGACGAGTTCGTCGATGCGCTGTTGGGTGTCGCTCATGGGGTGCTCCTGCAAAAATGTCCATCTCCAGGGCCGGCAATTGGGGGGCTGCCCTGCCTGGATGGCGTTGGGCTGATTATTTCACGCTTGGACCCGGCCTGCGCCGCGCGGGATAATTGGCCTTCCAACTTCCCTTCCTTCCATGAAAATCGACAAAAACACAGCGGTGACCCTACGCTACAAGATCCTCGATGCCACCGGCAAGCTGCTCGAAGAGAGCCGCGAGCCCATGGTCTACCTGCACGGGGGCTATGGCAACACATTCCCCAAGATCGAGGAGGCACTGCAAGGCCAGGAAGCTGGCTACAAGGTCACCGTGGCCCTGCAGCCCAAAGACGCTTTTGGCCTGCGCAACGAAGCGCTGGTGCAGACCATCCCCAAGAGCCAGTTTCCGCCGGGCGTCAAGGTCGGTGGCCAGCTCGAAGCGCAGGACGAAAACGGCCATGCGCAGGTCTATACCGTCGTGAAAATCAAAGGCCCCCAGGTCCTGCTCGATGGCAACCACCCCCACGCCGGCAAGGCCCTGCGCTTCAATCTGGCCGTGACCGCAGTGCGGGAAGCCAGCGAGGAGGAGATTGCCCACGGGCATGTGCACGGCGAACATGGCCACCACCACTGAGACATCCATGGCCCCGGGCGACGCCGTGCTGGACAGTTTCTCCCTGCGCTACGCCCAGGCCCGCAGCAAATTCCAGCAGGCTGCCGCCCAGGCGGGCTTGGCCTTGCAGTCCTATCCACTCAACCTGCCAGGCCGGGATGGCGAGGCGCTGGCGGTGGACGTCGCATGGCAGGGCCCGCGCGATGCCAGTCGGCTCTTGCTCATCAGCAGTGGCGTGCATGGCGTGGAAGGCTATTGCGGCTCGGGTGCGCAGATTGCCTTGCTGCGCAATGCAGCCTGGATGGCCCGCGTGCGCGATTCGGGCGTGGCCGTGCTCTACGCGCACGCGCTCAACCCCTATGGCTTTTCGCATATCCGCCGCGTGACCCAGGAAAATGTCGACCTCAACCGCAATTTCCAGGACTTCAGCCGCGCCTTGCCGACCAATCCGGCCTATTGCACTTTGCATCCGCGGCTTATTCCGCAGGAGTGGCCACCAACTCTGGGCAACCGGCTGGCGGTGTTGGGCCTGATCGCCACGCAAGGCATGCGACGGCTGCAAACGGCAATTTCCGGCGGCCAGTATGAGCGGCCCGATGGCCTGTTTTTTGGTGGCCAGGCCCCGACCTGGAGCCACCAGACCCTGCGCCAGCTGCTGCGTGAGCATGCCAGCCAGTCTCGCCAGCTGGCCTGGATTGACCTGCACACGGGCCTGGGCGGCACGGGCGCCTGCGAGCGCATGTTCATGGGCGAGAACGGGCAAACTGCCGACTATGTGCGCGCCAACAGCTGGTGGGGCCAGCCCCAAGCCCTGATGCACATGGGCTCGGCCGATTCCGTCTCGGCCAGCCTGTCCGGCTTGGTCTGGACGGCGGCGGTCGAGGAATGCCCGCAGGCCGAGTTCACCGGCATGTACATGGAGTTTGGCACCCGCCCGCTGCTGGAAGTCATGGACGCCCTGCGCGGCGACCACTGGCTACACCTCAACCCGGACGCCGACCCGGCACTGGTGTCACAGATCAAGCAGCGCCTGTTCAACGCGTTCTTTGTGGACACGCCCGAATGGAAGCGCGCGGTGTGGGATCAGGTGTCCCAGGCCACGGCGCAGGCTCTGGACGGCTTGGCGCGCTGACCCGCTTGGCCGAGGTCAGGCCGGGGGTCGTTGCGCGCCGCTGCAGCGCTCAATGCCCGCCAGATCGCGGCGCGACTGCGCCTGGACCAGCCCGGCTTGCTGAAGCAGCATGCGCACCTGCTCCGCCTGGTCGTAACCGTGCTCGAGCAGAAGCCAGCCGCCGGCTTGCAGGTGGGCCGGCGCAGCGGCCACGATGGCGCGCAAGTCACCAAGCCCGTCGGGCCCGCTGACCAGGGCGTTCAGCGGTTCGTAGCGCAGAGCCGCCAGGTGTGGGTCGTCGGCGCGAACGTAGGGTGGGTTACTGACGATCACGTCAAATTGCCGCAGCCCCAGCGGCGCGAACCAGTTGCCCTGCACAAACTCGACATCCAGCCCAAGCTGCAGGGCGTTGCTTCTCGCAAGCGCCAGGGCATCGGCGCTGGCATCGGTGGCGGTCACGCGCAGGTCGCCCGGATTTTTGCCCGCCGCATGGGCAATGGCCAGCGCGACGGCGCCGCTGCCCGTGCCCAGATCGAGCACGGCAGGCGGCTGTTGGTCCTGCATGTCGGCCAGGGTCTCGAGGGCCCAATGCACCAGGGTTTCGGTATCGGGTCGCGGGTCGAGCACCCGCGCATCGACCGAAAGACTGAGCCCGAAAAATTCCGCGTTGCCGGTGATGTAGGCCAGGGGCTCACGAGCCAGACGGCGCTGGCACAAGGCTTGAAAGCGCGCAAGCGCGGGGAGGTCCAGCGCATCGGTATCGTGCGCCGCCAACCAGGCGCGGCCCAGCGGGGCGCGCTCCAGCGCCTGCAGCAGGAGCAGTTGGGCATCGAGGCGCGGCAGGCCTTGGGCCTGCGCCTGGTGGAGTGCAGTGAGAATCAGCATGCTATAACTTCAATAGCATCTTACTCCGATTCCATCGGCCTTGCAGGCATGGTCTACCAGGCTCACACCAAAGAGCCCGTCTCCAGATCCTCCAGCTGCTCGGCCTCGCGGGCATGCGCCAGGGCCTGCACCACTTCCGACAGGTCACCCTCCATGATGCTGGCGAGCTTGTAGAGCGTGAGATTGATGCGGTGGTCGGTCAGCCGGCCCTGTGGGAAGTTGTAGGTGCGGATGCGGTCGCTGCGGTCTCCGCTTCCGATCAGGCCCTTGCGTGTGGCGGCGTCCTTGGCAGCGCGCTCGGAGCGGTCCTTCTCGCGGATGCGGGCTGTGAGCACCTTGAGCGCCGAGGCCTTGTTGCTATGCTGGCTGCGTCCGTCCTGGCATTCGGCGACGATGCCGGTGGGAATGTGGGTGATGCGCACGGCCGAGTCGGTCTTGTTGATGTGCTGGCCTCCCGCGCCGCTGGCACGGTAGGTGTCGATTCGCAAGTCGGATGGGTTGATCTGGATGGTCACCGCTTCGTCAGGCTCGGGCAACACGGCGACCGTGCAGGCGCTGGTATGGATACGGCCCTGCGTTTCGGTGGCTGGCACGCGTTGCACGCGGTGGCCGCCGGACTCGAAACGCAGCTTGCCATAGATGCCTTCGCCGCTGATCTTGAGCACCACTTCCTTGTAGCCGCCCAGCTCGCTCGGCGATTCGCTGATGACCTCCACGCGCCAGCCGCAGCGCTCGGCATAGCGGCTGTACATGCGCATCAGGTCACCGGCAAACAGGGCGGACTCGTCCCCGCCGGTGCCGGCCCTGATTTCCAGGAAGGCGTTGCGCGCGTCGTCCGGGTCCTTGGGCAGGAGCAGGCGCTGCAGTTCGTCTTCCAGCGCGAGCAACTCGGCCTGGGCGCCGGCTATTTCTTCCTGAGCCATCTCGGCCATGTCCGGGTCGGACAGCATACTTTGCGCTTCGGCCAGGTCGGCCTCGCGCTGCAGGTAGCGCGCGTACCGCCCGGCAGCGGGCGTGACCTGGGCATGCTCCTGCGAGAGCGCGCGGTAGGCCGTCATGTTGTCCATAATGTCGGGGCTGGAGAGCAGGCTGTCAATGTCGGCCAGCCGTTCGGTCTGGCGTTCGAGCTGCTTGCGTAAGAAGGGTTTCATCACGGGGTTCGATTCAATGGGACAGTGGCGGCGCCTGGGGCCGCCGATGGTCTGGCGCGGGGTTATCGCGCATGGGCGCGGGCGGGCGAAGCCCAGCTAACGCTGCTTGCGCAGGAACAGCCGCGTCACGGCGTCGGCAGTCTGGGCCCGGTGGGCCGGGTCGGTGGCGTTGAGCTCGGCATAGGCGCCGTGCAGCATTTTTTGCATCAGGCCGCGGCTCATGGCCTCCAGCACCACAGCCGGATCCTCGCCCTTGGCCAGCAGCTTGCGGGCGCGGGCCAATTCGGCAGCGCGCCAGTCTTCGGCCTGGCTGTTGAGCTGGGTAATGAGCTGCATCATGCCGCCAGCCGGGTTGCGCTGGTCCAACCAGTGCATGAAGCTCTGCACGCCGGCGTCGACAATCGCCTCCGCCTGCGCCACCGCACTTTGGCGGTTGGCGTGCGCGCTCTGGACGGCCCGGCCGAGGTCGTCCACCGTGTAGAGGTAGACGTCCTGCAAGGCCCGCACTTCAGGCTCGATGTCGCGCGGGACGGCCAGGTCTACCATGAACATCGGGCGGTGCTTGCGTCGCTTGAGCGCGCGCTCTACTGCGCCGAGGCCGATGATGGGGAGTTGGCTGGCGGTGCAACTGATGATGGCGTCGAACTCATGCAGCCGCCCCGGCAAGTCGGCCAGGCGCATGGCTTGCGCGCCAAAGCGGGTGGCCAATTTCTCGCCGCGCTCCAGGGTGCGATTGGCGATTGCCATGCCCTTGGGCTTGCGCGCGGCAAAGTGGGTGGCGGCCAGCTCGATCATCTCGCCCGCGCCAACAAACAAGACGTGGATCTGGCCCAGATCTTCAAACAGCTGGCCCGACAGGCGCACTGCGGCGGCGGCCATGCTGACGGATTGGGTGCCGATTTCGGTCGAGCTGCGCACTTCCTTGGCCACGGCAAAGCTGCGCTGGAACATCTGGTTCAGGGTGCTGCCCAGTGCGCCCGCTTCTTCGGCCGCGCGGACGGCGTCCTTCATCTGGCCCAGAATCTGCGGCTCGCCCAGCACCATGGAGTCCAGCCCACTGGCCACGCGGAAGGCGTGCCGGGCTGCCTGGTCACCCCGCAAGGTGTAGGCATGGTGGCTCAATACCTCTGGCGAAACGCCGCCGCTTTGGGCCAGCCATTGCAGGGTGTGCTGCAATTCGCCCCTGTCGCCCACGCCATAGATTTCCGTGCGGTTGCAGGTGGAGAGCAGGGTGGCTTCCGGTGCCAGAACCTGCTGGCTGACCAGGGCCTCGCGCATGGAATGGAGGGTGGGAGCAACCTGATCAGTCGCAAACGCGAAGCGTCCACGCAGGTCCAGCGGCGCAGTGTTGTGGTTGATCCCGAGGGCCCAAACTGTCATGGCAATATGCCCCATTATAAAATTGCCCACCAACCGCCAGCACACGAGCCCGATTTGTCCCCTCTGCACCTGATCAACACGCTGGCGAACTTTGCTGCGCCGGCACTGGTGGTGGCGCTGCTTTGCGCCATTTTGCCCCGCATTCTCATGCGAAAAGGCTCCCAGGCGAGCCATTTTTTCCGCTGCGCTGCGATTAACTGCGTGGCCGGATTGGCTGCCTTGCTTGCCGGCCTCTGGTATTTCGGCAACGACGGAAAAATGGCGACTTATGCGGCCCTGGTGCTGGCAGTGGCAAGCAGCCAGTGGCTGCAGATGCGCAAGGGCTAACCTACAATGGGTTGATGATCTCCCGCGAACCGACCATTCAACGCTTGGCCATTGCACAAGCCCTGCTGCTCGACCCCTTTGGCCTCACCCCCGCGCACCTGCAACGCGCCTTGGGCGAAATCACGTCGCGCGGGGTGGACGATGCCGACCTGTATTTCCAGTACACGCGCAGCGAAGGCTGGAGCCTGGAGGAAGGCATCGTCAAGACGGGCAGCTTCAGCATCGACCAGGGCGTCGGTGTCCGTGCGGTCAGCGGCGAGAAGACGGCCTTTGCATACTCTGATGACATTTCCGAAGCCTCGTTGCTCGACGCCGCCCGCACCGTGCGTTCCATATCGGCCCAAGCCCAGGCGGGCAGGGCGAGGATAGCTGCCAAAAAGATAGCAAAAAGCCACTCCCTTTATCGCGGCGACGACCCGATTGCCTCGCTCTCGAGCGCTGAGAAGATCGAATTGCTGGGCAAGGTCGAAAAGCTGGCCCGTGCCCGCGACCCGCGCGTTGTGCAGGTCATGGCAGGCCTTGCCGGCGAATACGACGTGGTCATGGTGGCCCGTGCCGATGGCACGCTGGCGGCCGATGTGCGGCCCCTGGTGCGCCTGTCTGTGACGGTCATCACCGAGCAGAATGGCCGCCGCGAGACAGGTTCCGGCGGCGGAGGCGGCCGCTTTGGCCTGGGATATTTCGACGACGCCCGCATCGCCCAGTATGTCGATGAAGCGGTGAAGGCCGCTCTGACCAACCTCGAGGCGCGTCCTGCGCCAGCGGGCGAGATGAACGTGGTGCTTGGCCCGGGCTGGCCCGGCATCCTCTTGCACGAGGCCATTGGGCACGGGCTGGAGGGCGACTTCAACCGCAAGGGCTCCAGCGCGTTCAGTGGCAAGATCGGCAAGCGCGTGGCGGCCAGGGGCGTGACCGTGCTGGATGACGGCACCATCGCCGACCGCCGCGGCAGCCTCAATGTGGACGACGAAGGCAATGTCAGCGCCCGCAATGTGCTGATTGAAGACGGCATCCTCAGGGGCTACATCCAGGACAGCCTCAACGCGCGCCTGATGGGCGTTGCACCCACCGGCAATGGCCGCCGTGAGAGCTATGCCCACATTCCCATGCCGCGCATGACCAACACCTACATGCTCGGTGGCGACAAGGATCCACAGGAGATTCTGGCCGGCATGAAAAAAGGCCTGTATGCCACCAACTTCGGCGGCGGCCAGGTCGACATCACTAGCGGAAAGTTCGTTTTCAGTGCCAGTGAGGCCTATTGGGTCGAAAACGGCAAGATCCAGTATCCCGTCAAGGGGGCCACGATTGTGGGCAATGGCCCCGATGCGCTAACCCGCGTCACGATGATCGGCAATGACATGCGCCTGGACAGCGGTGTGGGCACCTGCGGCAAGGAAGGCCAGAGCGTCCCGGTGGGCGTGGGCCAGCCCACGCTGCGCATTGACGGCTTGACGGTGGGCGGCACGGCCTGAGCGGCCCGGGCCAACATCCTGTGATACAGTAAACCCATGTTCTCGAAAGCGTTTTACTTTTACTTCTGGTTCTCGGTCCCCGGCGGACGAGAGGCATTAGCGTAAGTAACGCGCACACCTCACTCGAACCGCCGGCTTCCAAGCCCGGCGGTTTTTTTTGCCCATCCATTTTCAGGAGTCCGTCATGAACGCAGCCAGCAACAAGTCCTCCAGCGCCAACGCCCAGGAGAGCTGGTATCCTCCCGGAAGCAACCCCGTGGACCGAACCAGCCAGACCGACGACGAACGCATCAAGGACATCACCGTGTTGCCGCCTCCTGAACATTTGATCCGCTTCTTCCCGATCCGCGGCACCGCCGTCGAAGCGCTGATCACCGACACGCGCCGGCGCATCCACAGCATCATGGCCGGCCAAGACGACCGCCTGCTGGTGGTCATGGGCCCGTGTTCCATCCACGACCCGGCCGCGGCACTGGACTACGCGCGCCGACTCAAGCCCCTGCGCGAGAAATATGCCGACACGCTGGAGATCGTGATGCGCGTGTATTTCGAAAAGCCCCGCACCACGGTGGGCTGGAAGGGCCTGATCAACGATCCCTACCTGGACGAAAGCTACCGCATCGATGAAGGCCTGCGCATTGCTCGCCAGTTGCTGATCGAGATCAACCGCATTGGCCTGCCGGCCGGCAGCGAGTTTCTGGACGTGATTTCACCGCAATACATCGGCGACCTGATCGCGTGGGGAGCCATCGGCGCACGCACCACCGAGAGCCAGGTGCACCGCGAACTGGCCTCGGGCCTGTCGGCACCTATCGGCTTCAAGAACGGAACCGACGGCAACATCAAGATCGCCACCGACGCCATCCAGGCGGCGGCGCGGGGCCACCACTTCCTGTCGGTGCACAAGAACGGCCAGGTCGCCATCGTGCAGACCAATGGCAACAAGGATTGCCATGTAATCCTGCGCGGCGGCAAGGCACCCAACTACGATGCCCCCAGCGTGGCCGCTGCCTGCAAGGAGTTGGAAGCTGCCAAGTTGCCAGCCACCCTGATGGTGGACTGCAGCCATGCCAACAGCAGCAAGCAGCACGAGCGCCAGATGCTGGTGGCCCAAGATATCGGCTCCCAGATTGCGGGCGGCTCGCGCCAGGTCTTTGGCGTCATGGTCGAGAGCCATATTTTGGGCGGCGCGCAGAAATTCACACCCGGCAAGGACGACATGGCCGCCCTGACCTATGGTCAGAGCATCACGGATGCGTGCATCGATTGGGCCCAGTCGGAGGCGCTGCTGGCCAATCTGGCGCAGGCCGTGCGCACTCGCCGCGATCACCCTATTTAATGTAAAGTAGTACTTTCAGTGTATTTTAACGGGTAACAAAATGGGGTGCCACTAGAATGGGCCTGTGGAACAACCCATCCTGAGGCTCGGCCTGATCGGATTTGCAACGCCCGTGCACACCGCACTGGGTGAGTGGCTGGCGCGCGACGTGGATGGTTGGCCCCAATGGAAAATTGCGCCTTTTGACAAGGCCGATGCATGGTTCATCAACGGCCGCTCCATCACCAATTTCGACAAACACAGCCTGACGATTGAAACCGGGCTACGCGCCCAGCCATGGGTCCGGGTCACGGTGGCCGAGATGAGCCGCCCAATTGCGTTTGCCGGCAAAACACCCAGCGCGCTGGATGTCCTTGAGCAGGTCGATCTTTCCGACGACAACAGTCTGCGCAAGCAGTTGCAGAATTTCGAAGCCTGGCTGCGGCCCTTGCGCGCCCAGTTTGCCCTGGGCGCTGATTTGGTCGAACGCGAGGCCGAGTTGCGCCCATCCATCTACCAGGTCACCTTGTCCGGGCGCTTGCTGGCAGTGATTGATCTCTTCAAGTGGCGGGCCGGGATTTTGCCGACCGCGCGTCCCGTGGATTTTTCCCAGGGTGTCTGGGACAGGCGGCCGCCATTGGCTGGCAGCATCCCACCTTCGTTTATTGCCATGCCGGTTGCCCAGCTGATGTGGATTTATGCAACGCGCACCCGGCGGGATGTGCTGCCCCAGCGCTACCGTAAGCACAAGATCCACCTGCGCCGCGTGCCGCGCCTGCCCATCAACTGGTTGTACGATGAGCACCTGCTCCTGCTGCGCGAACTACGGGCCCGGGCCCATACGCTGAAGACTTTGCGTGAAATCACGGGCATTGACGAACCACGCCTGGCCCGGCATCTGGCACCCCTGTATTACGCGGGAGCCATCACAACCGATCCGCGCAAGGCAGGCAGCGCCGGGAAATTCCGGCAGGCGGAGGCCGAGCCCTCGGTGCCCGGCTTGAACAGCGTGCCCGCCCGCCAGGGTCTGGAGAGCGAATTTGCCAACCAGACGGGTTTTGGCCTTGACAACAGCCGTTACCTGACAGACGAGGACCTGACTGCGCCAGTGCCTTTGCGCCACTAGGCGGAAATATGCAAAATTCGTCGCCAGCCCGCAGCAGAACCGCGTAAGCTGCTATTATTTTTGCAGCAGCTCGAGCAGGCGGGCATGGATACTCCCAAACCCGCCATTGCTCATGCACAGGATGCTGTCGCCGCCGCGCGCTGCGCGGGCCACGGCCTGGGCCAGTGGTTCCACGCTGCCATGTACCTGTGCCCGCGCGCCCAAGGGTTGCAGTGCCTCGGCCGCGTCCCAGTCCAGGCCACCGGTGTGGCAAAAGCTCAGGTCGGCGTTTTCCAGGGCCCAGGGCAATTGCGACTTCATGGCTCCGAGCTTCATGGTGTTGCTGCGCGGCTCGAAGACAGCCAGGATGCGCCCCTGCGCACCCAACTGGGCGCGCAAGCCGTCGATCGTGGTGCGGATGGCTGTCGGGTGGTGGGCGAAATCGTCAATGACCGTGATGTTTCCGCCGTTGCGCGACACCGTGCCACGCACTTCCATGCGGCGCCGGACGTTTTGAAACTGCGCCAGGGCCGTGGCCGCAATCTGGGCAGGGACGCCCACATGGTCGGCCGCCGCAATCGCCGCCAGCGCATTGAGCTGGTTGTGAATGCCCGAAAGTCCCCAGGAAATGGCCACCGGCTGCTGTGAATTCTGTAGCACGTTGAACTGGCCGGCATTGCCTACCGCGCTGAAATCGCTCGCCGCAGCGCCAAAGCTGCGCAGCTCGCTCCAGCAGCCCATGGCCAGTACGCGCGTGAGGCTCTCTTCCAACCCGTTGTAGACAACCCGCCCGGTGCCGGGCACCGTGCGCACAAGGTGGTGAAACTGCCGCTCGATGGCGGCCAGGTCCTCAAAAATATCGGCGTGGTCGAATTCCAGGTTGTTGAGCACTGCGGTGCGTGGGCGGTAGTGGACAAATTTGCTGCGCTTGTCGAAAAACGCGGTGTCGTACTCGTCAGCCTCGATAACGAAGGTCCTACCCGCTCCCAGGCGTGCCGAGACGCCGAAGTTCAGTGGTACGCCCCCCACCAGAAAGCCCGGTTGCAGCCCGGCCCGGTCCAGTATCCAGGACAACATGGAGGTGGTGGTGGTCTTGCCGTGGGTGCCGGCGACGGCCAGCACATGGCGGCCCTGGAGCACGTGCTCGGCCAGCCACTGCGGCCCGCTGGTGTAGGGCAGTCCGGCGTCCAGAATGGCCTCCATCAGCGGATAGCGAGGCTCCCCGCCGGGCAGGCGCGCGCGTGAAACCACGTTGCCGACTACCCAGGCGTCCGGCTTCAGTGCCAGTTGATCGGCTCCGTAGCCCTCGATCAATTCGATGCCCAGGCCGCGCAACTGGTCGCTCATCGGCGGGTAGACCCCGGTGTCGCAGCCGGTGACCCGGTGGCCCGCCTCGCTCGCCAGTGCCGCCACGCCCCCCATGAAGGTGCCGCAAATCCCCAGGATATGTATGTGCATGGGGGGATTGTAGAAAGGCCTGCCTGCCTACAATGGCGCCATGGAAAGCATCAAGGCAGAAATTGCCGCCACTGCCGCCCGCCTGGTGGTCGAAGAGGGCCTCGAATACGGCCCGGCCAAGCGCCGTGCCGTCCGGCAACTGGGGGTGGGTGCTCGGGCGGCCTTGCCTGGCAATGAGGAGTTGCACCTGGCGGTGCGCGAATACATCGAACTGTTCTGTGCCGACAGCCAGCCCGGCGAAATGCGGGCATTGCGTGAACTCGCCCTGGCGTGGATGGAGCGGCTCTCCCCGTTCCGGCCGCATGTGACCGGTGCGGTCTGGCAGGGCACGGCCACACGCTTGTCTGACATCCACCTGCAACTTTTCTGTGACGATCCCAAATCGCTGGAGATCGAGCTCGTAAACCGTGGCATTTTCTATGACGTGGGCGCAGCCAGCGATTTCCGTGGGCAGCCGGTGGACAGCCTGCATCTGACGACCCCTTGCGCCGCCTTGGGTGAGACCATCGGCTTGCATCTGACGGTTTTGGATCATGATGATTTGCGCGGCGCCCTCAAACCGGACGCCCAGGGGCAACCAGGGAGGGGCGACGCGCGCGCCCTGCGCCAGCGGATGGCCGGGCAGACCCAGCATGCTTGAGCGACGAAGTCTTGTCGTGGCGGGGTGCGGGGCGCTGGCTGCGGCCGCTGGCGTGGGTCTGGCCGTCTACCAGCGTGGAACGGTGCCCTCGGGCGCGAGTGCGGATTTGCTCCTCCCGGGCGCCGTGCAGGCGCTTTGGGACACCCGATTCGAGACAATTTTGGGGCAAATCCTTGCCATGCAAAGCCTACGTGGCAAGCCGTTGCTGCTGAACTTTTGGGCCACCTGGTGCCCGCCGTGCGTGGAGGAATTTCCGTTATTGGACGCCTTTTATCGTCAAAATATGACCAACGGCATGCAAGTGCTTGGCTTGGCGATTGACAAGCCGGAAGCAGTCAAGGCCTTTCTGCAAAAACTTCCCGTCAGTTTCCCGGTGGCGATGGCGTCTTCCCAAGGGACGGATCTGGTCCGCAACCTGGGAAACAGCTCCGGCGGCCTGCCTTTCAGTTTGTTGTTTGCGCCTTCAGGCGCCGTTTTGCGTAGCAAATTGGGTAAACTCGCCCCCGGCGATTTGACCGATTGGGCCACAGCCCACGCTGGCTGATATCTGCATCGATGCCCAATGCTGGCGCTCCGGCGGCTTGCCGGACCGATTTGCCGGCCCATGTACAATCATCGAAGTTACTGAATTTTCAGGGCAAGATAATAAAAATTGTATTGTGTTAGGAGAAAATAATGGATTTGCGCAAACTCAAGACCCTGATCGATCTGGTCTCCGACTCCAACGTCTCTGAATTGGAAATTACCGAAGCCGAGGGCAAGGTGCGTATCGTCAAGGGCGGCGTTGCCATGCAGCCCGTGCCGCTTGCCGGCATTCCGCAAGTCGCTGTGATGCCCCCCGCCAGCCCTGTGCCGGCCGCGTCTGCGCCTGCTGCCCCTGCGGTGGCGGAGGTACCTGCAGGCCACCATGTCAAGTCGCCCATGGTCGGAACTTTCTACCGCTCCGCCAGCCCGGGGGCCAAGGCCTTTGTCGAGATTGGCAGCCAAGTCAAGGAAGGCGAGACCATCTGCATCATCGAGGCAATGAAGATCCTCAACGAGATCGAGGCCGACAAATCCGGCACCGTCACCCAGATCTTGGTCGAGAACGGCCAGGCCGTTGAGTACGGTCAGCCGCTCGTGGTGATCGAATAAGCCCGGGGCCTGCTGCATGTTCAAAAAAATCCTGGTCGCCAACCGAGGCGAAATCGCCCTGCGCATCCAGCGCGCCTGTCGCGAGATGGGCATCAAGGCGGTGATGGTCTATTCCGAGGCCGACCGCGAGGCCAAGTACGTTAAGCTGGCCGAAGAGGCGGTCTGCATCGGCCCGGCCGCGTCCGGCCAGAGCTATCTGAGCATGCCGGCCATCATTTCGGCGGCCGAGGTCACCGACTCCGAGGCGATCCACCCCGGCTACGGCTTCCTGAGCGAGAACGCCGACTTTGCCGAGCGGGTCGAAAAAAGCGGCTTTGCCTTCATCGGCCCGACGGCCGAATCCATCCGCATCATGGGCGACAAGGTGTCGGCCAAGCAGGCCATGATCCGCGCCGGTGTGCCCTGCGTGCCCGGCTCGGAAGGCGAGTTGCCCGACAGCCCGGTGGAAATCCGGCGCATCGCCAAGGCGGTGGGTTACCCGGTCATCATCAAGGCGGCAGGCGGGGGCGGCGGGCGTGGCATGCGCGTGGTCCATACCGAGGCGGCCCTGGTCAATGCCGTGCAGATGACCAAGGCGGAGGCAGGGGCGGCTTTTGGCAACCCAGCCGTCTACCTGGAGAAGTTCCTGCAGAACCCGCGCCATATCGAAATTCAGGTCATGGCCGACCAGCACAAGAATGCCGTCTATCTGGGCGAGCGCGACTGCTCGATGCAGCGGCGTCACCAGAAAGTGATCGAGGAGGCGCCTGCGCCTGGCATTCCGCGCAAACTGATCGAGAAGGTGGGTGAGCGCTGCGTGGCCGCCTGCAAGAAAATCGGCTACCGCGGTGCTGGCACCTTCGAATTTCTCTATGAAAACGGCGAGTTCTACTTCATCGAGATGAATACCCGCGTGCAGGTCGAGCACCCGGTGACGGAGTTCATCACGGGCGTGGACATCGTCAAGACCCAAATCATGGTCGCCGCCGGGGAAAAGCTGCCCTTCACCCAGCGCCAGATCGTCATCAAGGGCCATGCGATTGAATGCCGCATCAATGCCGAAGACGCCTACAAGTTCACCCCGTCCCCGGGGCGCATCACCATGTGGCACCCCCCCGGCGGCCCCGGTGTGCGCGTGGATTCGCACGCCTACACCAACTACTTCGTGCCGCCCAACTACGACTCCATGATCGGCAAGATCATCGTTTACGGCGACACCCGCGAGCAGGCGCTGGCACGCATGCGTACCGCTCTAGGTGAAACTGTGATCGAGGGCATTAGCACCAATATCCCGCTGCACCGCGAACTCATGGTGGACGCCAAGTTCATGGATGGCGGCACCAATATCCACTATCTGGAAGAGTGGCTGGGGCAGCACAAGAGATGACCACCCCCGTTGCGGCTTTCAGCCGCTCCCCCTCAAAGGCGCGCAGCCAGCGGCCCGGCGGAGCCGGTTCCGCGGCTGCCACGGCGCGGATCGGGAGATAGCGCGTGTTTGAACTCCGATTGCTCTGCCCTGAAGGGGCTGTCGAGCCTGTCAGTGATGCCCTGGAGGCGCTGGACGCGCTGAGCGTCTCGGTGGAAGACGCCGACGAAGACACGCCGGCTGAGCAGGCATTGTTCGGCGAGCCCGGCATGCCGCCGCCCAAGGAGGGCTGGCAGCGCTCGCGCGTGGTGGCCCTGTTTGCTACAAAAGAGATAGCGGACGATGCCCGATCCATGCTGGTTTTGCAGGATTCCTTTCTCAATTCCGAAGTGCTCGGAATTTCCCCGGTGCCCGAGCAGGACTGGGTGCGCCTGACCCAATCCCAATTTTCCCCGGTGGAAATCACGCCCGATTTCTGGATTGTCCCGAGCTGGCATGAGGCGCCGCCGGCTGCGCAGCACATCATCCGGCTTGACCCGGGCTTGGCCTTTGGCACCGGCACCCACCCGACCACACGCATGTGCCTGCGCTGGATCGCCCGCCACGGCGTTGCGGGGCAGCGCGTGCTTGACTACGGCTGTGGCTCCGGCATCCTGGCTATCGGCGCCGCCAAATTCGGCGCAAACGCCATTGATGCTGTTGACATCGACCCGGCAGCGGTGGAGTCCACGCTGGCCAATGCCCAGGCCAATCACGTCAGCCTGCATGCCGGCTTGCCCGACCGGGCTGGGGGTGCCTATGGCGTCGTGCTGGCCAACATACTGGCGTCTCCACTCAAGGTGTTGGCGCCGCTCTTGCGCGGCCATGTGGCCCTCGGCGGGCACCTGGTGCTGGCTGGCATCCTGGCGCGCCAGGCCGATGAACTGAAGGCTGCTTATGCGCCCTATTGCGCGTTGCAGGTGGCCGACGAGGAGGACGGCTGGATACTGATGACCGCCCAAGCCTGATAATTCGGGCGCCCTGTCCCCAGACGATCCATGAGCGCCATCACCCGCTGCCCTGCCTGTAGCACTGTATTCAAAGTCGTCCCCGACCAGCTCAAGGTCTCGGGCGGCTGGGTGCGCTGTGGCCATTGCTCGGAGGTGTTCGATGCCCAGGCTTTCATGCAAAAGCCGCCAGAGCCCGTGCCGCCGGGAGTGCCAGATTACGTTGCCGCACCCGACTCCTTGCCCTCGTCCGTTTCCGGAGAATTCAAGTCATCCCAGGCACCGGTTTCGGAGTGGACACCCGACCCGGACTGGAAGCCCGACCCGGCCGTTGACGCGTCGGGCGATTCCTCCCTGTGGGGCCCCTCCAGCGTCATGCCGGATGTCTCGTTTGTGCGCAAGGCCAATGCCAGGGCATTCTGGCGCAGGCCAGCGGTGCGCGCAGCCTTGGCCCTTGGCGGCGTGCTGCTGCTCGCCACCCTCGGATTGCAGTTTGCGCTGTTCGAGCGCGATCGCATCGCCACCCTGCAGCCCGCGGCCAGGCCTGCCCTGCAGCGCCTGTGCCAGGTGGCGGGCTGCGAGCTTTCGCCGCTGCGCCAGATCGACGCCATCCTGATTGACAGTTCCTCGTTCAACAAGCTGCGCCAGGACGCCTACCGTCTGAGCGTGGCCATCAAGAACACCGGCCCGCTGGAGCTGGCCATGCCCTCGCTCGAGCTGGCGTTGACCGACTCGCAGGACCAGCCGGTCCTGCGCCGCGTGCTCGGGCCTGCCGAACTTGGAGCCGGACCCACGCTGGCGGCCAATGGCGAGTTCAGCGGCAACCTGACCATCCAGATCAACAAGGCATCCAACCCGGCCCTCGCCGGCATCGCGGGTTACCGCGTATTGGCTTTTTATCCCTGACCGTTTTTTTAACTTCCATCACATTCCCATGGCTTCCATCATCTGCGGCTCGCTGGCCTTTGACACCATCATGAGTTTCGAGGGGCGCTTTGCCGAGCAGATCCTGCCCGAGCAGTTGCACATCCTCAATGTGTCCTTTCTCGTGCCGCAGTTGCGCCGCGAATACGGCGGCTGCGCCGGCAACATCGCCTACAGCCTCAAACATTTGGGCGGCACGCCCCTGCCCATGGCGGCTGTGGGGAGTGATGGCTCGGAATATGTGCGGCGCTTCGGCAAACTGGGCATCTCGACCGAATATGTGCGCGAGATCGGAGGCAGCTATACCGCGCAGGCCATGATCATGACCGACCGCGACAACAACCAGATCACCGCATTCCACCCGGGAGCGATGTCGCAGGCCCACCAGATCACGATTGCGCCGCGCAGTGACGTGAAGCTCGGGATCATTTCGCCCGATGGCCGAGACGCCATGCTGCAGCACGCCGCACAGTTCAAGGCAGCGGGCATTCCCTTCGTGTTCGACCCGGGCCAGGGCCTGCCGATGTTTGACGGCAAGGAACTGGCGCACTTTGTCGAGCTGGCCGACTGGGTCACCGTCAATGACTACGAAGGCAAGTTGCTCTCTGACCGCACGGACTGGAGCAGCGCCGAGATTTCGCGCCATGTGCGAGGCCTGGTGGTGACGCTGGGACACAAGGGCTGCGAGGTCTGGGTGGGCGGCGAGAAAACCCTGGTGCCGCCTGTCAAGGCATCGGCCGTGGTGGACCCGACGGGCTGTGGCGACGCCTTCCGCGGCGCGCTGCTGTTCGGGCTGGAGCAGGGCTGGCCGCTGGAGCGCTGTTGCGCCCTGGGCAACCAGGTAGGGGCCATCAAGATTGCCCATCGGGGCGGGCAGAACTACGCGCTGGAAGGCTTGTCGATCGCCTGATGCGGCGCGCCCGGGGGCGAAATTACCCGCCTCTGCCTGCCCGCAAGCGGCCCGCAGCCGATTGCCTTCCGCCCGAGACCGCTTGCAGCGTCCCGGCCTTGCCCAGGCCGAAGGCCGGCATGTTGACGTAGACGTTCTCGTAGCTGCCCGGCGAGGCGGCATAGGTCTCGTGCCAGATGCCGACCGAGCCGTCGGTGCCTATCGATTTGTTGAAGGCCTGCCAGGCCGGCAGGTGCTCAGCGCTGCGGTCTTTGGCATAGGCCATCAGCTGGTCCATCGAGCGCCAGTACTGCACCATGATGATGGTGCGCGATAACCACATTTCGGCGTGCAAAAAGCCCAGATCCGGCTGGCGATACAGTTCCTTGATCATGCGCGGCATGGCGCTGGCCACGGGCAGCCATTTGTGCACTTTCAGCGGCTGGTTGACGCGCATGCCGATGAGAAAGACGACGAAGTCGCCTTCCAGCGTGGCGGTGAGGCGTTCGGGCCGGATCATGTTGGACTGGAAAACCTAGACGTTGAACAGGAAATTCATCACATCGCCATCCTTGACGATGTATTCCTTGCCTTCGCTGCGCATCTTGCCCGCTTCCTTGGCGCCATGCTCACCCTTGTTGGCAATGAACTCGTCGAAGGCGATGGTCTGTGCGCGGATGTAGCCTCGCTCGAAGTCCGTGTGGATCACGCCGGCCGCCTGTGGGCCGGTGGCGCCGATGGGTACCGTCCAGGCGCGTACTTCCTTCACGCCGGCAGTGAAATAGGTCTGCAGGCCCAGCAGCTTGAAGCCCGCGCGGATCAGGCGGTTCAGGCCGGGCTCGGTCTGGCCGATTTCGGCCAGGAACATCTGCTTGTCTTCCTCTTCCATGCCTGCCATCTCGGCTTCCATCTTGGCGCAGATCGCGACCACGGGGGCGTTCTGCTTAGCGGCATATTCGCGCAGGCGGTCCAGGTGCGGGTTGTTCTCGAAACCGCCTTCGTCCACATTGCCCACGAACATGGCGGGCTTGGCGGTGATAAGGCACAGCGGCTTGAGCACTGCCTGCTCTTCCTTGCTGAATTCGATGCTCCGCACGGGTTGGCCTTGGTTGAGCGCGGCGCTGCATTTCTCGAGCACGCCGACCAACCGTGCGGCTTCCTTGTCGTTGCCCGATTTGGCGGCCTTGACGCTGCGGTTGAGCGTCTTGTCCACCGTGGTCAGGTCGGCCAGGCACAACTCGGTCTGGATGACTTCGATGTCGGAGACCGGGTCCACCCGGCCGGCCACGTGGATGATGTTGGCGTCGTCAAAACAGCGCACCACGTTGACGATGGCGTCTGTCTCACGGATGTGCGCCAGGAACTGGTTGCCCAGTCCCTCGCCCTTGCTGGCGCCCGCCACCAGGCCTGCGATATCCACAAATTCGACGATGGCCGGCACCACGCGCTCGGGCTGGACGATTTCCGACAATTGGGCCAGGCGCGGGTCGGGCAACTCCACCACGCCCACGCTGGGATCGATGGTGCAAAAAGGGTAGTTCTCGGCAGGGACGCTTGCCTTGGTCAACGCATTGAACAAGGTGGATTTCCCTACATTGGGCAGGCCTACAATGCCGCACTTCAAGCTCATGAAATTCCTCAAAAAACAGGTTGGGAAGTGTATGCCATCCGCTGACCCGGCTTCTATCCTGCGCGCTCTGCTGCTCAAGGGCCTTGCTGCTGCGTTGCTGGGCCTTGGGTTGTGGTTGGGCAGCGCGCCCCTGTACGCTGCCCCCCCCGGTTGCACCGCCGGGCGTCGTGCAGCTGGGTGACGAAATGCCTGCCATGGAGGACATTCCCCATGAGGTGTGGGTGGATACGGGCGGCAGGGCCACCCTGGAGCAAGTCCTGGCGCAGCCCAGCCGCTTTGCGCCGGTGCCCGCCGGGGCCCAGATGGAGGTCGGGCCGGCGCGCACCATCTGGCTGCATTTGCGCGTGGCCCGCGAAGAAAGTGCCCGATTCCCCTGGCGCATTTCCTTCCTGCAGCCCCTGCTCGATGAGGTCACGCTCTACCAAGCCCTGGACGACGGCGTCTGGCAGGCGCAGAACGCGGGCGACAGCATTCCCAACAGTGCCTGGCCCGAGCCCGGCAGGGTCAGCTCCTTCCGTCTGGACGTTCCGCATGGCACGGTGCGCGACGTGTATGTGCGCCTGCGCCAAGCCACGCCCATCGACGTGCCCATCCGTCTGGAGGGCGAGCCCGAGCATGTCCACCGCCTGCAGCTGGACTACCTTGCTCTGGGTATCGTCTTCGGGGCCCTGCTGCTGCTCATCATGGGCTGCATGGCCCAGGCCATGGCCTACCGTGAGCCCGACTACGTCTGGTATGCGCTCTACGCCGGCGTCCTGAGCCTGGCGCTGGCCTCTTACACGGGTGTCGCGGGCCACCTGCTCTGGCCGCACAACGCGTTCTGGGCGGATGCGGCGCCCGGCTGCCTGGCCCTGGTGGCTGGCGCGGCCGCCTCGTTGTTTGTGCGGCACCTGTGTGGCCTGTCAGCACGCTTCCAGCGGCTTCACTGGGTGGTCCTGGGGCAGGGCCTGATCGTGCTCTTCGCCGGTCTGGTCTATCCGTGGGTGCCACGCGAACCGATGGGGGTCTTTCTCTTGCTGACCGGTTTGCCCCTGAGCGTTGCCACGGGTCTGCTCTGCGCAGGCCTGACCTGGCGTCGGGGTGACCCGGTTGGCGCATGGGTGGTGGCGGCCTACTCGCCGGTGGGCATCAGGTCCCTGTTTGCCCTGGCCAGTGCCCAGGGGCTGCTGCATGTCAACTGGTTCACGCAATTTGGTGTTGCGGCGTCCATGGGCGTCGAAGTGCCGCTGCTGCTGGTGGCCTTGAGCATCCGCTTGCGTGAGCGGCACGGTGCCCAGGCCCGCGCCGGCGCACTGGCCAGCCAGGATGCCCTGACCGGCCTGCTGGCAGAGCATCTGTTCCGCGACCGCCTGCGCCAGGTGGTGACCCGGGCGCGGCGCGATGCCGAGCCTGCCGCCGTGGTGATGATTGATCTGGTCAACCACAGCACCATCCGGCGGGCCTGTGGGGCCGCGGTTGCCGAGCAGAGCCTGCTGCGCGCCGTCATCAAGATGCGCCGCGTGATGCGCGACGTCGACACCATCAGCCGCATTGGTGACGCACGCTTTGCCCTGATTGCCGAAGGCCTGGACTCGCGCAGGGATGTGACGGGGCGTGCCGCCCAGCTGATTGCCCAGGGCCTGATGCCACTCAAGGGCCTCAAGCCCGACGTGACGCTGCAGTTCCACATCACGGCCGTCCTGCTGACCGAGCGCCTGCATGACCCCGTCGAACTGATGGACAAGCTGGGCGAGCTGATGGCCGACATGTCGCCGCGCACACGCCGGCCCATCCGTTTCCTGGAGCCCGAGCTCACCCGCCCGATGGATCTGGGCAGCGGCCCCGACTCGCTGAATCCGCAGGACTACAACGGCCTCGATTCCATCGACCCCCATCCCAGCGCGAACGCCCGGCGGTTTCAGCCAAACACGTAGTCGGCCTGCACGGCCTGCCCCACTCGCAGGGTCTGGTCTACGCCCGTGCGCACAATGGCGTTCATGCCGAAGGTGATCGCGCCGTTCATCAAACTGTTTTGCCGGTAGCCCTGCAAGGTGTCGCCTACTTCGGGGCTACTCAGGGCGGTGAGTGGATCGATGTTGGGGATCGGGCAGCGCGCGCAGGGCTTGACCAGCCCCAGTTGCGCCGCCTCGCCTGCGGTGGCGATGTGCAGCACGTCCAGCCGGTCTTCGTCAAAAGCCTCCACGCCGCGCAGCACTAGATTGGGCCGGAAGCGCTCCATGCCCACCTCAGCATGGCCCGCACTTCCGAGGCGCTGGTTGAGGTCGGCGAGCGAGGCCTCGCTGGTCACCAGCAGGGCAAAGCCGTCGGCAAACTGCGTCTGGGCGGCAATGCCCTGGGTCCATTTCGCGCTGGAGGGCCGAAGGTGCTCGGGGTCAAAGCGCACCAGGCGCAGCTTGCTGCCCAGAAAGTCGCTGAACCACTGCGCCGCCGTGTCGCCCATGTCATAGGCCGCGCAGGTGTCGCTCCAGACGCGCACCGTCGCCGGTTTTTCGACGGCGTCAATCGCAACATGCAGGGCCAGCATGCCCGGAGCCCGCAGGATCATTTCAAAGGTCTTGAGCTGGGGGCGAATCAGGGCCATGCGGGGCAATTCGCGCTGGCTGACAAACTCGCCGTGCTCATCCACCACCATCCAGGCGCGGTCCAGGTCCAGCCCGGTTTCCGTCAGCACAGCCTCCTGCAGCGCAATGCCCGCGCAGGACTTGATCGGGTAGACAAAGAGTCGGGAGATTTCGGCTTGAATATCCATGGGCAGCATTGTGCCCGCCCCGCAATGGCCCGGCTTCTACAATGGCGCAATGAGCCAATCTTTTGATGTCCTGGTGCGCGGTGCGGGGATCGTGGGCCAGACCACGGCCCTGCTGATGGCGCAGTCGCGCCTGCGCGTGGGTCTTGTCGGCCGGGGCAGTCAGCGGGCCGGGCCCGATGTGCGGGCCTACGCGCTCAATGCGGCTGCGCGCAGCCTGCTGCAGTCCCTGCGGGCCTGGCCCGAGCCGCAGCATTGCACCCCGGTGGCGCGCATGCAGGTCTGGGGTGACGATGGCGGCGCCATGGAATTCGATGCAGACAAGGTGGGCTGCGAAGCCCTGGCCTGGATTGTGGACGTGCCCGCGCTTGAAGCCTCGCTCGATGCGGCCTTGCATTACCAACCCTTGGTGGAGCCGGTTTCGGGCGAGGCGCCGGGCCCGCTTTCCGCCAGCCTGACCGTGGTCAGCGAGGGAGCAGCCAGCGTCAGCCGGGCGTCGCATGCTATTGAATATATAGCGGTTCCGTATCCGCAGCATGCCATTGCGGCGCGCCTGCGCTGCGCGGGCGGGCACGGCGGCGTGGCGCGCCAGTGGTTTGTCCGCAGCGCGCGGGGTGCCGAAGTGGTGGCGCTTTTGCCCATGCACGGCGATGAAGTGGCCCTGGTCTGGTCGGTGCCCGGCGAGCATGTGCCGGCCTTGCTGGCCCTGGACGCGGCCGATTTCGAGCAAGCCCTGCAAGCCAGTTGCGCACTGGCGGCGGGGGAGGCGGGCGCGGCGGCCTTGCCTGCGGCCCTGCATCTGACCAGTGCACGGGCCGCCTGGCCCTTGCAGCGCGCCCAGGCCAGCCGCTGGGTTGAGCCAGGCCTGGCCCTGGTCGGCGATGCCGCCCACACCGTGCACCCGCTGGCGGGGCAGGGCCTGAACCTGGGCCTGGCCGATGCCGCCGAGCTGGCGCGCGTGGTGGCCGGGCGAGAATACTGGCGCATGCCGGGCGACCTCAGGGTCCTGCGCCGCTATGAGCGCGCCCGCAAGGCCGATGTGGCCCGCATGGGCTTGGCCACCGATGCGCTGGAGCGTCTGTTTGCCCACGCCGATCCGCGCGTGCAGGCGCTGCGCAACTGGGGCATGCAGGGCTTTGCGCGCAGCGGGCCCCTGAAGGACTGGATGGCCCGGCAGGCCATGGGTGTGTGAAAATCGCACTTGGGGCCGGGAACCTTGGGCCCGCTCCCGAACTCTGCCATTGACACCCTGAACCCGGCAGACCTGAAAGACCCGCATGAAACGACTCCGCTTTTTCGCCCTGATCCTCCTCGCCCTGTGCGGCACCTTGTGCGCCAGTGCCTTTGCGCAGGAAGCGGCCATCCGCAAGAACCTTGGCGAACGCCTTGCCAATCTGCCCAAGATCGACGAAATCACCAAGTCGCCGGTGCCGGGGCTGTATGAAGTGCGCGTCAATGGCACCGATATTTTCTATACCGATGCCGAGGGCAATTTCCTGATCCAGGGGAACATCATCGACACCAAACAGCGGCGCAACCTCACTGAGGAGCGCTTGGACAAGCTCACCGCCATCGACTTCGACAACCTGCCCTTCAAGGACGCTTTCACCATCGTGCGCGGCAATGGCAAGCGCCGGCTGGCCGTGTTTGAAGACCCGAATTGCGGCTACTGCAAGCGCTTTGAGCGCGACCTGCAGACCGTCAACAACGTCACGGTCTACATGTTCCTCTACCCGATCCTCAGCGCCGACTCAGCCGAAAAATCCAAGGCCATCTGGTGTACCAAGGACAAGGGCAAGACATGGCAGGACTGGATGGTGCGCGAAGTGGCCCTGCCCACGGGCGGCAGTTGCGACACGGCGGTGCTGGCGCGCAACCTGGCGCTGGGCAAGAAGCACAAGATCACCGGTACTCCTACCCTGGTGTTTGCCGACGGCTCGCGTGTGCCAGGTGCCATCAGTGCCCAGCAGGTCGAAAAATTCCTGACCGACCCCCGCTCCGACACCCAGACCCAATAGCCGCATTGCCGCATCCGTGATTTCCTATCGTGTCGCGCCCGCCGACCTGCACGCCCATCTCTTCGCGGTCACGCTGAGCATCTCCCGGGCGCGCGCGCATCAGCGCGTGGCCCTGCCGGTATGGATTCCCGGCAGCTACATGGTGCGCGAATTCTCGAAGCACCTGCAGTCGCTCAGCGCTTGGCAGGGCAAAAAGCGTGTGGCGCTGACCCAGCTCGACAAATGCAGCTGGCAGATCGATTGCGCAGCCGGCGCTGCCATCGAGTTGCGCTACGAGGTCTATGCCTTTGATAACTCCGTGCGTACGGCCTTTCTGGACGCACAGCGCGGCTTCTTCAACCCCAGCAGCATGTGCCTGCGTGTGCTTGGCCATGAAGCGGCGGACCATGTGCTGGAACTGGTTGCTACCAAATCTGTAGCGGCCTGGGCTGTGGCGACGGGTGCTGAGTCGCTGAAAGTCAAAAAATCCGGCTGGGGCAGCTACCGCGCAGCGGGCTACGACGCCCTGGTGGACACCCCCTTCGAGCTGGGCACATTCTGGAGCGGTGAATTCACGGCCGCAGGCGTTACGCACCGCTTTGTCGTTGCCGGTGCAGCTCCTTCCTTCGATGGCGAGCGCCTGCTGGCCGACGCCAGAAAAATCTGTGAAACGGCAATTGATTTCTGGCATGGCCCGCGCGCAGGCAAGCGCGCCAGCAAGGCGCCCTTTGACCGGTATGTGTTCCTGCTGAACGCCGTGCACGATGGCTATGGCGGGCTGGAGCATGGCAACTCGACCGCGCTGATATGCAACCGTAAGGACCTGCCGCGCCGCGGCAGCGAACGCCAGAGCGAGGGCTACACCACGCTCAAGGGCCTGATCAGCCACGAGTATTTCCATGCCTGGAACGTCAAGCGCCTGCGTCCGGTGGACTTCACCCGCTATCAATATGAGGGCGAGCAGTACACCCGCCTGCTGTGGTTCTTCGAGGGCTTCACAAGCTATTACGACGACCTGCTATTGCGCCGCGCGGGCTTGCTCGACGACTCGGCCTATCTTAAGCTGCTCAACAAGAGCATCAATCAGGCGCTGCAGACACCGGGTCGCCTAATCCAGAGTGTGGCCGAGGCCAGCTTTGACGCCTGGATCAAATACTACCGCTCCGACGAAAACACGCCCAATGCCACGGTGAGCTATTACACCAAGGGTGCCCTGGTGGCCCTGTGTTTTGACCTGAGCCTGCGCCAGGCCAGCTCTAGCGGCAGGTCGCTGGACGACGCCATGCGTGCCCTGTGGCGTCGCTGCCGCGGCGGGCCGATGGCCGAGGCCGATTTCCTCGCCGTGCTGGAAGAACTCTCGGGCCGCAGCTTTGCCCCCGAGCTGGCGGCCTGGGTGCACGGCACTACCGAACTGCCCCTGAAAAGCCTGCTTGAAGCGCAGGGCGTGCGCGTCCATGAAGACCCGGCCCAAATGGCGCACCGCCTCGGCCTGCGCGTGAGCGAAACAGCGGGCAGCGTGCAGGTCAAGGTCGTGCTGCGCGGCGGGGCGGCCGAGCAAGCCGGGTTTGCAGCCGGCGACGAATGGCTGGCTGTCAACGGCTGGCGCATCGGCTCGCTCGACGACCTCTCGCTCCATGCGCTGGAGCATGGCCCGCAGGTGAAGCGCAAGCCACTGCCGCTAGAAGCCCTGGTCGCGCGCGACCGCCGCCTGCTCACCCTGCGCCTGGCACCACCGCCCGCGCTGACAACCTGGCGCCTGGCTGTGCAGGATGCCAAGCAGGTGGGAGCATGGCTGGGCACTTGAAGCCTCCGGCGCCGGGCTGGCGGGTGCTGGGGCTGAGCCTGGCCCTTGTGCTGGTTGCCCACGCCATCGGCCTGGGCTGGCTTGCCCTGCAGTGGCAAACGCCCGCCGTGCTCAAGCCCATGCTGGCTCCGGTTTTGACGCGCCAGATCAAGCTCGAAGCCCCGGTTGAAATAACAAAACCCGTGCCAGCCCGCGTAGAGACTGCGCGACAAGCTACAAAATCAGTAGCGACCGAACCCGAGCCGGAGACAGCCACGCCGCCGCAAATCACGCCCACCGTGGCCGAGACGCAACCCGACCCCAGCCCCACAAGCACGGTGGCCGCCTTGCCGGTGCCCGCCGCCAGTGCGCCGGACTTCTCATCCAGCGGCAGCGTGACGATTCCGCCCTTTGCGGCACGGGCCGAGATGCTGGCGCGCTGGCCGCTGGACACGCGCCTGTCTTACGTCTTGCAGGGCAACTACCGTGGCCCGCTCTCGGGCGACGCGCAGGTGCTGTGGCAGCGCGAGGCCGACCGCTACCAGGTGCAGGTCGAGATTAAGCTGGGCTGGATTGCCAGCGTGGTCATGACGAGCCAGGGGCGGGTAGGGCTGCAGGGCCTGTTTCCGCTGGCCTACGATGAAAAGCTCCCGGGTGTCCACCGCACCGTGCTGCTCGGCGAAGAGCAGCTGACCCTGGGCGACGGACAGCAGCAGCCACGGCCCGCCCGCGTGCAGGACACGGCCAGCCAGTTTGTCGAGTTGACTTGGCGCTTCCTCAGCGGGCAGATACCGCTCGAGCAGGGCGCAATCGTGCATTACCCCATGGCCCGTCCCGGTGGCGTGGACGAGTGGGTTTATGACGTGGTGGGGCAGGAGACGCTCAACACTCGCTTTGGTGCTGTGCCGGCCTGGCACCTGCTACCCCGACCCCTGGCCAAACCGCGCGGCCCGATCACGGCCGAGATGTGGTTTGCGCCCAGCCTGCAATACCTGCCGGTGCGCATCAAGATGAATCTGGGCGATGGCGCCTATGTCGACCTGCTGATTGACAAGGTCGAGCAGGCATCCATTGCCCGCTGAAGCCCTGCGGTTTATTCCGGTTCGATCTTCGCGTCCTTGACCACCTTGGTCCACTTGACGGTTTCGGTCTTGATGAAGGCCGCAAACTGCTCGGGCGTGCCGCCACCCAGCTCGTTGCCCTGGGCCAGCAGCAGGTCTTTCACGCCTGGGTCAAGCAAGGCCTTGTTTGCCACCTCGTTGAGCTGCTTGATCAGCGCGGGCGGCAGGCCCTTGGGGCCGATCAGGCCTTGCAAGTTCAGCACCACCACGCCGGGGTAGCCCGACTCGCCCATGGTCGGCACCGAAGTCTGCAGCGGCGATCGCTTGGAACTCGTGATGGCCAGCGGCCGGAGCTTGCCGGCCTTGGCCATGGGCATGGCTTCATACATCTGCATGAACATCATGTCCACCTGGCCGCCCAGCAGGTCGGTGGCTGCGGCCGCGCCGCTCTTGTAGGGCGCGTGGATCATGTCGATGCCGGCTTCGTGCTCGAACAGCGAGCCGCTGAGGTGGTGCGAGCCGCCGATGCCGCCCGAGGCGTAGGAGAGCTTGCCCGGCTTGGCCTTGGCTGCATCCACAATTTCCTTGACCGACTTGAGGGGGGACTCGGTGCGCACCATGAGCATGAGCGGGCCCTTTTCGATCAGCATGATCGGCGTGGCGTCGGTGGGTACATAGGGCAGACTTTTGAAGAGCGACTGGTTGACCGAGAGCGGCGCAAAATTGCCCATGCCCAGGGTGTAGCCATCGGGCGTGGCCTTGACAATGGCCGAGGTGCCCAGATTGGCACCAGCACCAGGTTTGTTGTCCACGATGATGGGCGTATTCAGCAACTGGCTCATGGCCTTGGCCATCTGGCGCGAGCGCTGGTCTGCATTGCCGCCGGCGGCGTAGCCCACCACCCAGGTGATGGGCTTGCTGGGGTATTTGTCTTCGGCGGCAAAGCCTATCGCGGGCAGCAGGGCGGCGCTACCGGCTTGCAGGAGGGAACGGCGTTTCATGGGGTTTCCTGGAAAAAGACCAAAGCGAGACGATACCGCATTGGAGGCGTGGAGGGGCTAGCGTTTTCCACAGGGCGGGGCTGCGGCGCCAAGCCGCACGCTCGCGGGGCTTCACAGCGCATGGCCCTCCAGACAACCATCTGCAGTACGTTCGTTTTTGGGAAGCGCGCAAACTCGCCCTGCGGGCTCAGACATGCGCGCCTCTTGATCCCAAAACGATCCGTGCTTCGAGGCCTACGCTGAAGGCGCCCCCCGCGCGGGCGGCTTGGCGCCACAGGGTGGAATGAATCGGTTTAGGAGGAAAGCCGGCTGGAGACATCATGAAATAGTTGCTTTGTGATACAAAAAATGTAGCAATTTCAACGATGCAAGTGTCAGGCCGGATATTGCTTGGGAAGCCGGCATTTCCAGGCCTGGTTGATTGGTGGCTTGGGCGTCACGTCGCCTTACTTGCGCCGAGATCACCGTAGCGCCCAGCGACAACAACAACGTAGCCGTTTGGGTCCCTCAGCGAAACTTCGCGGTGCCCGGCATTTGGATTGATCTTCGGACCTTCAAGAACTTCAGCAGCGAGCGCGTTTATTCTGCCCATTGCAATACCGAAGTAGTCCGTTGGGAACCATAGCAGTACTCCGTTTCCGGGACTGGATAGGTGTTGGTCTCCAAGATGCTCATGTTCATGTGCATTCCAGTTATGGAGTTGCAATATCAACTTTCCCTCGCAAACGATTTGCTCATACTCCGATCCGCCATGCCCGCTGTCGCAACCCAGCACAGTCTGATACCAGCGACTGCTGGCTTGTAGATCGCGAACAGCGATAAGAGGCTGGGCTTGCATTTCGTTCGACCTCAGGTAAGCGTCTCCTAGCGGGCTCTATTGCGTCGACAGCGATTTGGACTGAGTCTGATCGAGCTCGCGTTTATACAAGTACCTGAAACCCCGTCAACCCTCCCAAGCGCGTTGCGCCAGCAAGCCAATTATCTGGGCCGCAAATCCAGCACCCGTTTGGCCTTGCCCATGCTGCGCTCCACGCCGCCGGTCGGGCGCAGCTCGATGTGGGCGGTGCTGCCGATGAAGGTCTTGATGTCGTGCGCGAGGTGGGCCGCGGCGGCGAGGGCGCTGGCGTCCTGGGTGCCGAGGTCGGCGCGGGTTTCAACGGCGACGGTCAGCGCGTCCATCGGGCCGTCCTTGCTCAGGATGCACAGGTAATGCGCGCTGAGTTCGGGGCGTTTGAGAATGAGCTCTTCGATCTGACTGGGGAAGACGTTGACACCGCGCACGATCATCATGTCGTCGCTGCGGCCGGTGATTTTTTCCATGCGGCGCATGGTGCGCGCCGTGCCGGGCAGCAGGCGCGTGAGGTCGCGCGTGCGGTAGCGGATGATGGGCAGCGCTTCCTTGGTCAGGCTGGTGAAGACCAGCTCGCCCATCTCGCCGTCGGATAGCACGGCGCCCGTATCCGGGTCGATGATCTCGGGGTAGAAGTGGTCTTCCCAAATGGTGGGGCCGTCCTTGGTCTCCACGCATTCATTGGCTACGCCCGGGCCCATCACTTCGCTCAGGCCATAGATGTCTACTGCATCGATGCCCATGCGCTGCTCGATGGCCTTGCGCATGTCGTTCGTCCAGGGCTCGGCGCCGAAGATGCCCACGCGCAGGCTGCTCGCGCGCGGGTCCAGGCCCTGGCGCTCGAACTCATCGGCAATGGCCAGCATGTAGCTGGGCGTGACAGTGATGATGTCGGGCTTGAAGTCCTGGATCAGCTGCACCTGTTTTTCGGTCTGACCGCCGCCGAAGGGCACCACCGTGAGACCGAGTTTTTCAGCGCCATAGTGCGCGCCCAGGCCGCCGGTGAACAGTCCATAGCCATAGCTGTTGTGTAGCAGGTCGCCAGGCCGCGCGCCACTGGCGCGGAAGCTGCGCGCCACCACGGTAGCCCAGGTGTCGATGTCGTTCTTGGTATAGCCCACCACGGTGGGTTTGCCGGTGGTGCCGCTCGACGCATGGATACGCGCGCATTGCTCGCGCGGCACGGCAAACATGCCGAAGGGGTAGCTGTCGCGCAGGTCCTTCTTAGTGGTGAACGGAAAACGCGCTAGGTCGGCCAGTGAGCGGCACTCATCAGGGTGCACGCCGGCGGTATCGAATTTGGCGCGGTAGACGGGCGAGTTCGCATAGGCATGGCGCAGCGTGGCCTGCAATCGCTTGAACTGCAGGGCGGCCAGCTCGTCGCGGCTGGCTTTTTCGATGGGTTCAAGGGTGAAGGTTTTCATGCTGTCTCCGCGATCACGGTGCCCGGAATCTGCGCGCTCTTGCCACGGAACAGGGCCACCACTTCGCCGCGCTGGTTGGTCACGCGCATGTCGTACACGCCGTGGCGACCCTGCAGGGTCTGCTCCTCCCCTACGCAGGTGAGCACATCGCCGAGCTGGCCGGGCTTCAGGAATTCAATCGCGGCGCCTGCGGCCACCGCGTTCTTGTTGTAGCTGTTGCAGGCAAAGGCGAAGGTGGAATCGGCCAGGGTGAAGATGAAGCCGCCGTGGCAGATCTTGTGGCCATTGAGGTGCGCCTCGCGCACCTCCATGCGCATAGTGGCGCGGCCGGCTGCGCATTCAAGCAGCTCCATGCCCATGGTCTCGCGCGAGGCCCGGTCGGCCGCAAACATGGCCTGGCCGACTTGGGCGGCTAGCTGGTCCGATGCCATGGTTATTCGCCCTTGAATTGGGGATCACGCTTCTGGCGGAAAGCCATCACGCCTTCGATGTAGTCGTGCGTCTTGCCCATGACGGACTGCGTGTCGCGCTCGGCGTCAAGTTGCTGGTTCAGGGTGCGCGATGTGCTCTCGCGCAGGATCTGGCGCGTAGCGATCAGGGACTTGGTGGGCATGGCGGCTAGGCGCTCGGCCAGGGCCTGCGCGGTGGCCAGCGGGTCGTCGGCCACATCCCAGATCATTCCCCACTCCTTGGCCTGGGCGGCGGTCAGCTTGTCGCCGGTAAATGCCAGACCAACAGCGCGGGCCAGCCCCAGGCGCTGGGTCAGGAACCAGGTGCCGCCGGCGTCGGGGATGAGCCCGATCTTGCTGAAGGCCTGGATGAAGCTGGCGCCGGGCGCGGCAATGGCGATGTCGCAGGTCATGGCCAGCGAGGCACCCGCGCCTGCGGCCACGCCGTTGACCGCCGCGATGGTGGGCATGCGCAGGTTCTGCAGGCGGCGCACGGTGGGGTTGAAGGCCTGGTCAATCACGGGCCCCGGGTCGGCGCGCTCCACCAAGCCCGGGCCGGGCTCAAAATCAAACTCGGCCAGATCGGCCCCGGCGCAAAAACCGCGGCCGGCACCGGTGATGACGGCTGCGCGGATGGCCGGGTCGGCTTCGGCTTGATCCAGCGCAGCCCATAGCTCGTGGTGCATCTGGCGCGTGAAGCTGTTGAGGGTGGCGGGGCGATTCAGCGTGAGGGTGGCGACGGCGCCGTTGGTGGCGTAGAGGACGGTTGGCTCTGGCGTGGGGCTCATGGCGGGCTTTGAAACAAGGGTTTTGCCAATGTAGCATTAACCGACCCGCCGGTTGGTTAATGATTTCCCTTGGTATAGTGCCGCCATGACTTACGAACTCATCACCATCCGCACCGAGGCCGACAAGGTCGGCATCATCACGCTCAACCGCCCCAAGCAACTCAATGCGCTGAACAACCAGCTCATGGACGAGCTGGGCGCAGCGCTAGAGACCTTCGACGCCGATGAAAAGATCGGTTGCATGGTCATCACCGGCAGCGAAAAGGCTTTTGCCGCGGGGGCCGACATTGGCGCCATGGCCAGCTACACGTTTGCCGATGTCTACAAGGGCGATTACATCACCCGCAACTGGGAAACCATCCGCAGCATCCGCAAGCCCGTGATTGCGGCGGTCAGCGGCTTTGCGCTGGGCGGCGGCTGTGAGTTGGCCATGATGTGCGACTTCATCATCGCCGCTGACAACGCCAGGTTTGGCCAGCCCGAGATCAAGCTGGGCATCATCCCCGGCGCGGGCGGCACGCAGCGCCTGCCCCGGGCCGTGGGTAAAGCCAAGGCCATGGATATGGCCCTGACAGCCCGCATGATGGATGCCGTTGAGGCCGAGCGCTCGGGCCTGGTGAGCCGCGTGGTTCCGCTGGACAAGCTGATGGACGAGGCGCTGGCAGCCGCGCTGGTGATTTGCGGCTTCAGCCAGATCGCCGTGATGGCTGCCAAGGAGTCGGTCAACCGCGCGTTTGAGAGCGGCTTGGCTGACGGCATCATGTTCGAGCGTCGCATGTTCCACGCCACCTTTGCCACGCAGGACCAGAAGGAAGGCATGGATGCCTTTGTGAACAAGCGCGCACCAGCCTTCCAGAACCGCTAGGCGCGCCCGAACCCGCTATAATTGTGCCCCGTGGTGGTATAGCTCAGTTGGTTAGAGCGCAGCATTCATAATGCTGATGTCGGTGGTTCAAATCCACCTACCACCACCAGCCTTTCCCTCCCTTCAGCCTCTGGACATACACCATGAATCGCTGGATTCCGATGGCCCATGCGGCCAGGTTCCGCCTGGCCTACGCTCTTTTTTTTGTAGCATCCTTTGCCGGGTTGACGGCGGCTAGCGGCGTTTTGGCGTCTGATGCGCATGCCCAGACGGCTACCCAGAACCAGCCGCTCAATCTGGCACCGCGCCCCTTCCCCAAAAACGCCAAGCGCGGCACCATGGTCGTGGTGCAGCCACCCGTAATCCAGATGGATGGCAGCCCGGCCCGCCTCTCACCTGGCGCGCGCATTTTCGGCACCAACCACCTGCTCGTGATGTCGGGTGCCATCGTGGGGCAATCGCTCACGGTCAACTACGTGGTCGATACCTTCGGCTTGGTCAGCCAGGTCTGGATTCTCACGCCTGAAGAGGCTGCGCTCAAGCGCTGGAACTCGGCGCCCCAGGGCTACAGCTCGCAATACGACACCAAACCCGTGACGGACGACGGCAAGACACCCTACAGCCAGTTGCCCGGCTACGGCTCGCAGAGCGTTCCATCGGCGCCTTCCACCACCGGCCAGTGAGTGCAGCATGAGCAAGCGCGTATTCATCAAGACCTTTGGCTGCCAGATGAACGAGTACGACTCGGGCAAGATGCTCGACGTCCTGCGCGAGTCAGGCGGCTACGAGCCCACGCAGGACATCGACGAAGCCGATCTCGTTCTCTTCAACACCTGTTCGGTGCGCGAGAAGGCGCAGGAGAAGGTGTTCAGCGACCTGGGCCGCGTGCGCCACCTCAAGGCGCGCGGCGTGCAGATCGGCGTAGGTGGTTGCGTGGCCAGCCAGGAGGGCGCAGCCATCATCGACCGCGCGCCGTATGTGGACGTGGTGTTCGGCCCCCAGACCCTGCACCGCCTGCCCGAAATGCTGGCCCAGGGTGCGCGCACCCGCAAGGCCCAGGTTGACATCAGCTTTCCCGAGATCGAAAAGTTCGATCACCTGCCGCCCGCCCGTGTGGAAGGCCCGAGCGCCTTTGTGAGCATTATGGAAGGCTGCTCGAAATACTGCAGCTACTGCGTGGTTCCTTACACCCGCGGCGAAGAGGTGAATCGCCCGCTCGACGATGTACTGGTCGAGATCGCCGTGCTGGCCGAGCAGGGCGTGAAGGAAGTGACCCTGCTGGGCCAGAACGTCAATGCCTACCGCGGCGCGATGGGCGGCACCACCGAGATCGCCGATTTCGCCCTGCTGCTTGAATACGTGGCCGAAGTGCCGGGCATCGAGCGAATCCGCTACACCACCAGCCACCCCAACGAGTTCACGCCGCGCCTGATCGAAGCCTATGCGCGCGTGCCCAAGCTGGTGAGCCATCTGCACCTGCCCGTGCAACACGGCAGCGACCGCATCCTCATGGCCATGAAGCGCGGCTACACCGCAATGGAATACAAAAGCACTGTGCGCAAGCTGCGCTACATCCGCCCCGAGCTGATAATGAGCAGCGATTTCATCGTTGGCTTCCCAGGCGAGACCGAAGACGACTTTGGCAAGATGATGAAGCTCATCGAGGACGTGGGCTACGACACATCCTTCAGCTTCATCTTCAGCCCGCGCCCTGGTACGCCGGCGGCGAATCTGCACGACGACACGCCGCATGAAGTCAAGCTGCGGCGTCTGCAGCATCTGCAGGAAACCATCGACGCGAACGTGCGCCGCATCAGCGCCAGCCGCCAGGGCACGGTGCAGCGCCTGCTCGTGGAGGGGCCTTCGCGTTCCAAACCGGCGGTCCTCACAGGCCGCACCGAGTGCAACCGCCTGGTGCTGTTCCCCGCGCCGGCGCGCCTGATCGGGCAGATGGTCGACGTGCGCATCACCGAAGCGGGGCAGCGCTCGCTCAAGGGCGAGGTGCTCACCAGCGAAGTCCTGCTGGCAGAGCCCGCTGCCGCCTGAACCTGCGCTCAAAATCGAAGCATGCTCCCGCAAAGAACCCTCAAATCCATCGCCAAGGCCGTTGGCGTCGGCCTGCACAGCGGCGAGCGCGTCGAGCTGACCCTACGGCCGGCCCAGCCGGATACTGGCATCGTGTTCCGCCGCGTGGACCTGCCCGAGCCCGTAGACATTTCTGTTTCTGCCTTGGGCGTTTCCGACACGCGTATGGCCTCGACCATTTCCGTCGGCGGCGCCAAGGTGGCAACTGTCGAGCACCTCATGTCTGCCTGCGCGGGCCTGGGCCTGGACAACCTCTATGTGGACATCACCGCCGAAGAAGTGCCGATCCTGGATGGCTCGTCGGCCTCCTTTGTGTTCCTGCTGCAAAGCGCAGGCATCGAATTGCAGAAAGTGCCTAAGCGCTTCATCCGTGTCACCCAGCCGGTCGAGGTGCGTGAAGGCGAGGGTGCCAGCCTGAAGTGGGCGCGGCTCACACCCTACCACGGCTATAAGCTCAGCTTCGAAATCGAGTTCAAGCACCCGGCGGTGGACTCCACCGGCCAGCGCGTCGAGTTTGACCTCGGCACCGGCAACTACAGCCGCGACATCGCGCGCGCCCGTACCTTCGGCTTCACCCGCGAGGTGGAGATGATGCGTTCCAAGGGCCTTGCCCTCGGCGGCGGGCTGGACAATGCCATCGTGATGGACGACTACAAGGTGCTTAACAGCGACGGCTTGCGCTACGACGACGAGTTCGTCAAGCACAAGATACTGGACGCCATGGGCGATTTGTATCTGCTGGGAAAGCCCTTGCTGGCAGCCTACAGCGCCTTCCGCTCGGGCCATGCGCTCAACAACAAGCTGCTGCGCGCCCTGCTAGCCCAGCCCCAGGCCTATGAAGTGGTGAGCTTCGAGAGCAGCAGCGACGCACCCGCAGGTTTTGCCCAACTGGTACGTGCCTGGTAGGTCAGCGCCCGGATGCGGCTTTGAGTTTGGCTGCGGCACCCGCCGCATGGGCATGCATGATGGCCAGGCCCAGCGCATCAGCCGCATCCTTGCCCGGCAGGCCCGGCAACTTGAGCAGGCGCTTGACCATCTCTTGCACCTCGGGCTTGCCGGCCTTGCCGTAGCCGGCGATGGCTTTTTTCATCTGCAAGGCCGAGTATTCGGCCACAGCCAAGTTGCAGGAGACCAGGGCTGTAATGCAGGCCCCGCGCGCCTGGCCCAGCAGCAGGGTGGCTTGCGGGTTGACGTTGACGAAAACAATCTCCGTGGCGCTGGTTTCGGGCTGGTAGCGCTCCACCACTTCGCGAATGCCGTTAAAGAGCACCTTGAGCCGCGTAGGCAGGTCGCCGCGTTCCAGATGCGTGGTCTTGATGGTGCCACTGGCCACGTAGGCCAGGGCGTGGCCTTGTGCATCGATCACGCCAAAGCCCGTGGTCTGCAAGCCGGGGTCGATGCCAAGTATGCGCATGCTAGAGATCAAAATACCAGCGCACCGAGTGGAAGAACACTGGCGCCGCAAAACACAGGGCATCCACGCGATCGAGCAGACCGCTGGCCCCGGTGACTGAGGCCACATCACCCGCCCAGTTGGTCACACCGCGGTCGCGCTTGAGCGCCTTCATCACCAGATGGCCCAGGGAACCGGCCACGCAGGCGATGAAGGCCATAGCTAGAGCCTGGCCCGGCTTGAAGGGCGTGATCGCCGAGAACACACCGCCCAGGAAGCTCGCCACGCCCACCCCGATGGCCCAGCTGGCCCAGTTGAAGCTTTGGCTGATATGCGGCGCGCTGGGGGCGCGCTTGAGCTTGCGGCTGGCCGCGTGTTGCACCACCATGCAGCCCTGAACCACGAA
>Ga0007834_1000045_pt1 | contig 54890 bp, 55 predicted proteins | sample CryBogCBE06Nov07_FD_71233 | JGI IMG/M metagenome (GOLD analysis project Ga0007834, IMG submission 71233) | Freshwater microbial communities from Crystal Bog, Wisconsin, USA - CBE06Nov07 | ecosystem: Environmental > Aquatic > Freshwater > Lake | place: Crystal Bog, Wisconsin, USA | collected...
CGGGCGGTTGTCCACAATCACGGGTTGCCCCGTCTTTTCTGCCAGCTTGCGTGCAGCCACGCGTGTGAGCAGGTCTAGCGTGCCACCGGGCGGGAATCCGACGATCCAGGTGATGGGCCGTGCCGCCGGCCAGGGCTTGGCGTCTACAGCGGCACGGACTCCGGTCATCATCAACGTTGCGCCGGCCATGGCAACACAGGCCAGCGCGCGGCGCGGTAAACGGGGGGTGATGTTCATGGAGATCTCCAGATGGAAGGAGCCTGGCGGATTCAGTCCGGCTTGCACGGCGGTGTGTTGGGATGCGCAACACAGCTCTGGTTGAATGCCTGCACAATGCACAGGATGGGCCCCGTCACCCAGGTATTGAAAACGAGCCGTCGGTTTCTTTCTTGGGATCCCGGGTAATGTTGAACAGGTTAGGCGACTCCAGTTTCCCCTTGCCTTCATTGACTTCAGGCTGCCAGTAGAAATGGAGCTTCCAGTCACGCCATTTGACAGCGCGCAGCTCGCCCTTGATGTAGAACAATAAGCCTTCGCGGGCGGATTTTTCCTGCGCACCAAACAGGAAGGCCGACTGGTCGATCCCATCAATCGGCCGGTCATCCGGGATGGATCCACCAGCAACCCCAGCAAGTGTCGTGAAAAGGTCAGTGACGTGGACGATTTCATTGCTGATCCTGCCCGGCTCGATTCTTCCGGGCCAGCGCGCGATGAACGGCACCCGCAGCGAGCCCTCCATCGCCGTGTGATAGGTGCCGCGCCAGGGGCCTGCCGTTCCGCAATAGGGCGCGCGGAACTCGGGGCCGTTGTATCAGGCCGCAGGCGTGGCCCTGCTCGATCGCATCGGGCCGGCTGTGCTGGTTACGCATTCGCAGGCCAGGCCATTCGGCTGGTTGATCGGGGACGCAAGGCCCGCCCTGGTCAAAGGCATTGTCGCGATGGAGCCGCAAGGCCCACCGATCCAGTCCGGTGAACGCAAGAGAGCCGCCTGAGGCGTGGCCGACATTGCGCTGGGCTATGCGCCACTCATCCTGAAAGCGACGGAATTGCAGGTCGAACTCCAAGCTGCAGCCGACGGACCCGGCCTGCAGGCTTGCTGGATTCAATAGGCACCGGCGCGCCAGCTGGTCAATCTGCAAAAAACGCCCATCACCGTGATCGGGCACCGAAGCCAGCTACCACGCTCCGCTTGACCACTGCACCGTGCGCTGGCTGCAGGACGCCGGCGTGAAGGTGCAATTCATCCAGCTGGCCGACCTCGGTATCCACGGCAACCGGCACATGGTCATGCTCGAGAAGAACAACCTCAAAGTGGCCGCTGTCGTGCGTGACTGGGTCGTCACGAATATCCGCTGAGGCCAGACTCGTGCGAACTGCGGCAAACGGGGGGCGTGTCAGATTCCGGCGTATCCAATGACCGCAATGACATGGCAACCCGTACCGGCAGCGACAAAGCCGTGCCATACAGAATGGGAGTAGCGGATGCGGTGGTCGAGGGCGAAAAACACCACGCCCAAGGTATACGCCAGGCCCCCGGCAACCAGCCACAGAATCCCCGGCAGTGGCACATGTTCAGCCAGGGGCACCGCAGCAACCAACACGAGCCAGCCCATGGCCAGATACAAGCCCGTGGAAACCCACGGATGCGCCAGCAGTTCAAAGGCCTTCAGGGCAATACCCATGACCGCCAATGACCAGATGATCGCCAACAGCGCCCAACCCCAAGGGCCCTTCAGCGCACCCAATGCAAAAGGGGTGTAGCTGCCGGCAATGAACAGGTAAATGGCTGCGTAGTCCAGCTTCAGGAAGATGCGTTTGGCCCGACCGTGAGGCAATGCGTGATAAAGCGTCGAGGTCAGGTACAGCAGCACCATGGTGACCGAGAAACAGATGCCCCCGACCAGTCTGGCCAGGTTCAGATGCAAAGCCGAAATCACGATGAACGGGACACAGGCAATCGCTCCCAGCAGGGCCACGCCGTGGCTAATGGTGTTGGCAATTTCTTCGCCGAGGGTTTGATCACGTTGGCCCATGGGTTCCATTGTGCAGCACAGGCTGGCCTGGGAGCCAGCCTATCGCTCGTCGTAGCTCACCACCACTTTCCGCGTGAGCGGCCTGGCCTGGCAGGTGAGCACAAAGCCCCGCTCGATCTCCCAAGGCTCAAGTGTGAAGTTTTTTTCCATGTGGACGCGACCCTCGACCAGCTTGGCGCGGCAGGTGCAGCAGACGCCGCCCTTGCAGGCATAGGGCAAGTCCAGGCCGGCGGCCAGCGCGGCATCAAGCACCTTGGCGCTGGCGGGCATGCTGAGGCTGTGGGTCTTGCCGTCGAGCACGACCTGCAGCGCTGTTCCTGGTTCGATTGGGCCAGCAGCGCCCGCAGAATCTGCGTGAGGCGCTATGGTTTGCATAGCATTGGTCACTTGGCCGGGGCTGGCAAATCGTTCGCTGTGGATCTGCCGCGCAGGCACGCCAGCCGCCTGCAAGGCCCCTTCGGTGGTCTCGATCATGGATTCGGGGCCGCAGATGAAAACTTCGTCCATGCTGGCCGCGGGCAAAAGCGTCTCCACCAGGGCCAGGATCTTGGCCGCGTCTATCCGGCCTTCGAGCAGGGGCACTTCCTGCGCCTGGCGCGAGAGGATGTGGATCAGCGTGAGGCGGCCGGGGTAGCGGTCCTTGAGGTCCTGCAGGGCCTCGTTGAACATCACGCTGGCCATGTTTCGGTTGCCGTAGACCAGGGTGAATTTGGACTGCGGCTGCTCGGCCAGGCTGCTGGCCATGATGCTCAGGATCGGCGTGATGCCGGAGCCCGCGGCAAAGCCCACGCGGTGCAGCGCGCGCGGTCGGCGGCTGACAAAGCGGCCGTCGGGCGGCATCACTTGCAGCACGTCGCCGGGCTTGAGCCGCGCTGCGGCCCAGTTGGAAAACACGCCGCCTGCGACGGGACGGATGCCCACTTCCAGTTCGCCCGCATTCGCATAGCGGCCGCGCGGGCTGCAAATGGAATAACTGCGCCGGACGTCGGCGCCGTCCACAGCGGCCCGCAGGGTGAGGAACTGCCCGGGCTCGAAGGCAAAGGCTTCGCGCAGCGCCGGGGGAACGGCAAAGCTGACGGCAACGGCCCCGCCGGCTTCAGGCGTGACGCGGGCAACGGTAAGCGGGTGAAACATCATCAGTAGCTCTTGAAATAGTCAAAGGGCTCCAGGCAGCCCAGGCACTTGTAGAGCGCCTTGCAGGCGGTGGAGCCGAAGTGCGAGGTTTCGGTGGTGTTGAATGATCCGCAGCGGGGACAGGCCACGGCGCTGGAGTCCGATAGCCCTGCAACGCCCGCAAAATCTGCGTGGTGCGCTATCTTTTTTGGAGCGAATCGGATCGGTTTCGGACTGTCGTCGCCCACCGTGTGCGGCGGCGCGATGCCATAGGCCCGCAGTTTGTCGCGCGCGGACGGGCTCATCCAGTCGGTCGTCCAGGCTGGAGCGAGCCGGGTGGTGATGCGCGCCTCCAGCCCGGCGGCCGTGAGGGCTGCGCGCACTTCGTCCTCGATCTGGCCCATGGCCGGGCAACCACTGTAGGTCGGGGTGATGACCACTTCCAGCGTGCCGTCTGCGTGCGCAAACACGTGGCGCAGGATGCCCAGTTCGCGGATGCTGACCACCGGGATTTCCGGGTCGGCCACGGCATCGAGCACCTGCCAGGCGAGTTCCACCGCCGTTCCGGCCAGCGCCGCGCTCACCAGACCGCCTTGGGGTGGGCGCGGGCTAGGCTTTGCATTTCTGCCAGCAGGTAGGACAGGTGCTCGGAATGCTGGCCGTCCTTGCCGCGGGTGCGATGGCCGCTGGCTGGCGTGGGCCGCAAGGCGGCCTGGTCTAGCACCGCGCCCACCTGGGCTTCCCAATCGGGGCGAAAGCCCGCCGGGTCGGCTGCGCAAGGATCAGCCGTCTCCAGCGGTGTCCAGAACTCCTGCGTATAGGGCATCAGGAAATCGATGGCGGCCTGGGCGCGGTCGTGGGATTCGGGCGTGCCATCGCCCATGCGCACCAACCAGTCGATGCTGTGGCGCAGGTGGTAGCGCACTTCCTTCTGACTTTTGTCGGCTATGGCGGCCAGTTGCGCGTCCGCCGAGCCCATGAGCGCCTGCCACTGCAGCAGGCTGAAGCTGCTGAGCAGGAAGTTGCGGGCAATGGTGACGGCGTAGTTACGCTCGGTGGCAACGCCGGGCGCAAAGGCGGTGCGGTGGGGCAACTCCGCTATGACGAAATTGCGGAATTGCTGTGCATCGCGGAAGTACGCCAGCCGATCCTCGGTGCTGCCATCTCCGAGCACATCGGCTGCGTGCTGGTAGAGTAATCGCGCCTGGCCGATCAGGTCCAGGCTGATATTAGCCATGGCGATGTCTTCTTCGAGCACCGGGCCGTGGCCGCACCATTCGGCGTTGCGCTGGCCCAGGATCAGCGCCGTATCGGCCAGATGCAGCAGGTAATCCACGCTCGCTCGGGCCGCCATTACATGTGCCCCACTTCGTCGGGGATGGAATAGAAGGTCGGGTGGCGGTAGATCTTGTCTGCCATCGGGTCAAACAACTCGGCCTTGTCGTCGGGCGCGGTGGTCGTGATGCTGGCCGAAGGCACGACCCAGATGCTCACACCTTCCTGGCGGCGGGTGTATACGTCGCGCGCCATCTGCAGCGCCTGCTGGGCGTCGGTGGCGTGCAGGCTGCCGCAGTGCTTGTGCTCCAGGCCCTGCTTGCTGCGCACAAAGACTTCCCAGAGGGGCCATTCGCTCAAAGCGGCTTGGGTGTTGGTGCTCATGCTGCCTCCCGCAGAGCGCGTTGTTTCTCTTTGGCGGCGTAGGCCTGGGCGGCATCGCGCACCCACTGGCCATCGTCATGGGCCTTGCGGCGGGTGGCCAGGCGCTCCTTGTTGCAGGGGCCATTGCCGTTGACCACATTCCAGAAGTCATCCCAGTCGATGGCTCCATAGTCGTGGCACTTGCGCTCTTCGTTCCACTTCAGGTCTGGGTCGGGCAGGCTCACACCCAGCACCTTGGCCTGGGGCGCCGTGGCATCGACAAACTTCTGGCGAAGGGCATCGTTGCTGATGCGCTTGATGCCCCAGCGCATGCCCTGGGCGCTGTGGGGGCTGTCGGCGTCAGGCGGGCCAAACATCGCCAGCACCGGCCACCACCAGCGGTTGACGGCGTCCTGCACCATGGCACGCTGCTCGGGCGTGCCCTTCATCTGCTCCAGCAGGCTCTCGTAGCCCTGACGCTGGTGAAAGCTCTCTTCCTTGCAGACACGGATCATGGCCCGGCCGTAGGGCCCATAGGAGCAACGGCACAGGGGAATCTGGTTCATGATGGCCGCGCCGTCGACCAGCCAGCCGATCACGCCGACGTCGGCCCAGGTCAGGGTGGGGTAATTAAAGATGCTGCTGTACTTGGCCTTGCCGCTGTGCAGGGCAGAGAGCATGTCGTCGCGGCTTTGTCCCAGGGTTTCGGCTGCGCTGTAGAGATAGAGGCCATGTCCGCCTTCGTCCTGCACCTTGGCGATCAGGATGGCCTTGCGCTTGAGCGAGGGCGCGCGCGAAATCCAGTTGCCCTCGGGCTGCATGCCCACAATCTCGCTATGCGCGTGCTGGCTGATCTGGCGCAACAGGGTTTTGCGATAGGCATCGGGCATCCAGTCGCGCGGCTCGATCTTGCCGTCGGCGTCGACCACCGCGTCAAAGCGGGCCTGCAAGGCGGCGATTTCGACACCCACGGGCTTGGGAACGGGCCGGGGGCCGGTTGGCGCGGCTTGCGAAGCCGGGTCCGGAATATCGAGCGACTGCGTGTACATGCCTGGGTCTCCGCGCCGCGCGGGTGGCGGCTTTGGCGGCAGTATATCAATTAACCGACCAGGCGGTCGGTTAATTGACGCCTCAGCTCTCCAGCGTAAAGGAAGCGCGTCTGTCGCGGCCCAGCAATTTCTTGAGTTGGGGCAGGGCCTCTGCCAGGCCGGCCTTGAGCGTGTGGGGCGGGTTGATCAGGAACACGCCGCTGGCAGTCAGCCCTGGCCGCGGGGCCTGCTCGCCGGGCAGGGTCACGCCGGCCATCTCGGGCCCCTGCCCGATATTGAGCACCGCATGCAGCCAGGGCTTGGCCGCCTGGCGCGCCAGAGTCTTGAGGCGGCGCGGCAATTCATGTGCCTCGGGGCGGGGAATCACCGGGTACCAGACCATGTACGTGCCGGTTGGAAAGCGGAGCAGGCTCTCTTGTATGCAGGTGCTTACACGCGTGTAATCGCTCTTGATTTCGTAGCTGGGGTCGATCAAGACCAGGGCGCGGCGTGACGGCGGCGGCAGAAAGGGGCGCAGACCTTCAAAGCCGTCCTCTCGCGTGACCGTGACCTGACGGCCCGCTTCCAGTTGGGCAATGTTGGCAGCCAGCGCCTTGCTGTCGGTCGGGTGAAGCTCAAACAGCTTAAGCTTGTCGCGGGCTTCGTCCCGCAGCAGGCGCTGCACCACAAAGGGCGAGCCGGGATAAATCGTGGCCTGGCCGGGTTTGTTGAAGCCAGCGATCAAGTCCAGATAATCCTCGATGAGCGGCGATACCGGCATGGCCGGCGCACCGGCCGGCCGCGCTGATGCGAACAGCTTGAGCACACCATCGACCGCCTCGGCACCCTTGGTGGCGTAGTCGCCATCGAGACGATAGAGGCCCGCGCCGGCGTGGGTGTCCACCACCGTGAGCGCCGCGTCTTTTTGCAACAGATGGCGCAGGGTGGCAATTAGCGTCATGTGCTTGAGCACATCGGCGTGGTTGCCCGCGTGGAAGGCGTGGCGGTAGGAGAACATGGCCTGATTATCCGTGCTGGGCGTACAAACCCCAGTGGGATCGCCCTGGACTTGGCCCTAGCATCCGGGAGGTATTGGTTTTTACCCACTATCACAGGAGATATCCATGAGTCTGGTCCACTACTGTCGTTTGTCCGCCCTCAGTGCTTGCATTGCGCTCGCGCCGCTTGCCGCGCTTGCCCAAGCGCCCGCACCAGACTTTCAACCACGCAAGGAAATCAGCCGCGTGGATCTGACTGGCGCCCCGGGAATGGAAGTCGTGACTTCAATTAGCGAATACAAAACTGGCGAGGTGCTGGGCCGGCACATTCACCACGGGGTGGAAGCTGCCTATGTGATCCAGGGCACGACGGTGCAAGTGCCCGGCAAGGAACCCATGACCCTCGCCACCGGCGCGCCAGTGCTCAACCTGCGCGACGTGATGCACGGCGGCTACAAGGTCGTGGGTGATCAGTCTCTCAAGCTGTTTACCGTCCACATTGTTGATAAGGGCAAGCCCCTCTACGACTGGGACAAATAGGCTACCTGAGGGTACCGGTTGACGGAATGCGGGCTGGTTTCATATAATGGAGGGCTTCGCAGCGCTCTTGGCCCCGCGGCGGAGGTGCCTGTGAGGGCATAAACCCACCTAAGAGATTCCCGCCAGAGGAACACCGACCGTGGAAAAGGGCCTTCAAACCAACTCGTAAAAGAGAAAACTCATGAAAACCTTCAGCGCAAAACCCGCTGATGTGACGCACGAGTGGTTTGTGATTGACGCGACCGACAAGGTCCTCGGACGAGTAGCCAGCGAAGTTGCTCTCCGTTTGCGCGGCAAACACAAGGCCATTTACACGCCTCACGTCGATACCGGTGACTTCATCGTCATCATCAATGCAGCCCAGCTGCGCGTCACCGGCGCCAAGCCGCTTGACAAGGTGTACTACCGCCATTCGGGTTACCCCGGCGGCATCACCGCAACCAACTTCCGCGACATGCAGGCCAAGCACCCCGGCCGCGCACTCGAGAAGGCCGTCAAGGGCATGCTGCCCAAGGGTCCGCTCGGCTACGCCATGATCAAGAAGCTCAAGGTGTATGGCGGCGCTGAGCATCCGCACACCGCCCAACAGCCCAAAGTCCTGGACATTCCAGGTATTTCTGCCAACGCAGTCGCCAGGGAGTCCGCCAAATGATCGGTGAATGGAACAATGGCACCGGCCGTCGCAAATCCAGCGTCGCCCGTGTGTTTCTGAAAAAGGGCACTGGCAAGATCACGGTGAACGGCAAGGACGTACAGGAGTACTTCGGCCGCGAAACCTCAATCATGATCGTCAAGCAGCCCCTCATGCTGACCAACCATGCCGAAACCTTCGACATCCAGGTCAATGTGCACGGTGGGGGCGAGTCCGGCCAGGCTGGTGCGACGCGCCACGGTGTGACCCGCGCCCTGATCGACTACGACGCAGCGCTCAAGCCGGTTCTGAGCCAGGCCGGCTTCGTGACCCGCGACGCGCGTGAAGTCGAACGTAAAAAGGTCGGTTTGCACTCTGCACGCCGCCGCAAGCAGTTCAGCAAGCGTTAAGCTTCCCGCCTGCAGTAACAAAGCCGCACAAGTTCGCTTGGAGCGGCTTTGTTCTTTCTGGCAGCATCCCACCCATGAAGTTCAAGCTCTTCCGCCGCCGCCTCACCATCAGCGCGCCGCGCATGGCGGTGCGCAGCGCCCTTCCCTGGCCCTTCCGCTGGGCGGTGGTGGCTATCGTGCTGGGCTTTTGCGCCGCCATCGGTCTGTGGGCTTTCGAATTCGGCAAGGGCATTGCGGGGCTGGACAACGGCGCCAAGGAAGAGCTGGCAAGCCTGCGCACCGAGGTGGTCAAGCTGCGCGACGAGCGCGACAAGGCGCAGTCGGTGCTCAACACCTCGGGCAGCCTGCTGACAGCCGAAAAGGCCGCGCAGGAAAAGCTAATGGCCCGCATCAGCCAGCTGGAAGCCGAAAACGGCAGCCTGCGCGACGATCTCGGATTTTTTGAAAAGCTGCTTCCGTCCGCGGGCAATGAAGGCATCGCCATTCGCGGCCTGCAGGCCGAAATGCTGGGCACCGGGCAGATCAAGTGGCAGGTGCTGGTGATCCAGCCCGTCAAGAACGCCGCCGCCTTCAGCGGCAAACTCGAAATGGTCTTTGTGGGAACGCAGGCGGGCAAGCCCTGGACCATGGGCCTGCCCGGCGGCCCCCAGGCGCTCGAATTCAAGCAATACCGGCGGATCGACGGCGTGCTCGACTTACCCCCCCAAACCGTGGTAAAAAACATCACTGCCAGAGTTCTGGATGGCAGCAATGCCCGATCCGTCCAATCCATCAAGCTCTGAAGCACACATCTATATTCCCGGTCAGACGTCCCATAGAGGTAACACCATGTTCGGCAAGAAAAAACAGCCTCCCATCAAAAGCCTGATCGCCCAGGGCAGCCACATCGAAGGCCATTTCAAGTTCACCGACGGGCTGCGCGTCGATGGGGCCATTGCCGGCGACATTCGCGCCAATGACGAGCACCCCAGCATCCTGGTGATCAGCGAGAGCGCCACCGTCAATGGCGAAATCCATGCGGACCACGTGATCATCAATGGCACGGTGCACGGCCCGGTGCATGCCAGCGAGCTGCTCGAACTCCAACCCAAGGCGCGCATCGAAGGCGACGTGCACTACAAGGCGCTCGAAATGCATCAGGGTGCCACGATCACAGGTCAGCTGCGTCCGATGGTGGCAGGGGAAGAAAAACCCATGCTCAAGCTGGCTGCAAACAACAGTTGAGACGGCCGCACGGGGCCCTGGCTTGCAAATGACCCTGTTGCCCCCATAGTTGACTAAATCAGGCTACTATTAAGCCTATTGTCTGGAGATTCCCATGAGTGCTGTTGCCGAACACGTCGAAACCGAAATGCCCGCCCCCATCCTGTTTACCGACAGCGCGGCGGCGAAAGTGGCCGACCTGATTGCCGAAGAAGGCAATCCGGATCTGAAGCTGCGGGTATTCGTCCAGGGCGGGGGTTGCTCGGGTTTCCAATACGGGTTCACCTTCGATGAAATCACCAACGAAGACGACACCACGATGAGCAAGAACGGCGTGTCGCTCCTGATTGATGCCATGAGCTACCAGTATCTGGTCGGCGCAGAAATCGACTACAAGGAAGACCTCCAGGGCGCCCAGTTCGTCATCAAGAACCCCAACGCTACGACCACATGCGGTTGTGGGTCGAGCTTTTCGACCTGATTTCCCGCTCCCCGCATCAAGCGGGGTAGATGCATCCCAACACGCGGGCGCCTGAGGCGCCCGTGATGCTTTGGAGGAAGAGCTTTTCGCGCAATACGGCTTTGCGCGCCAGCCACGCAAAAGCCAGGGCTTCCACCTGCATCGGATCCACACCCCGGCTGGCAGTGCTCGCAACAGACACACCCGGCAAAAGCGCTGCCAGGCGCGCCATCAGATGGGTGTTGAGTGCTCCGCCACCGCAAACCGACAGGGATTTGCTATTTGTTCCATAGCGCCCTACGCTGGCAGCACAAGCGCTGGCAGTGAATTCAGTGAGAGTGGCCTGCACGTCCTCTGGCTTGGCCCCCGCAAAATCCGTGAGCCGCGCAGCCAGCCAGGGCGGATTGAACAGGTCACGTCCGGTGCTTTTGGGTGGCTCGGCCAGCAGAAACGGCTCGACCAACAGGCTCTGCAAAAGCGGGGCGATGACATGGCCGCTGGCTGCCCAAGCACCGCCCGCATCAAAGGCCTTGCCGGTGTGGGCTTGGCACCAGTAGTCCATCAGCGCATTGCCGGGGCCGCAGTCAAAGCCCGTCGGCGCGCCGTCTGGATGGAGGACGCTGAGATTGGCGATACCGCCGATATTCAGGATGCAGGCTGAATGGCCAGCCTGGCCAAATACAGCCTGGTGAAACACGGGAACCAGGGGCGCGCCCTGCCCGCCCGCTGCCACATCGGCACTGCGGAAGTCTGCTACCACATCGATGCCTGTCAGGCTGGCAAGCAAGGCGGGGTTGTTCAACTGCAGGGTGTACCCCGTGCCGTCGAATTCGCCCGGCCGGTGCCGTACGGTCTGGCCATGAGCACCCAGCGCCCGGACCTGCTCCCGTGCAGTTCCGCTGGCTGCCAGCAATTCACCCGACACCTTCGCATAAACGCGCGCCAGGCCGTTGGACGCCAGCGCAGCCCGATGCAGTTCGTCGGTCCCCGGCGCATTCAGTGCCAGCAACTCCGCTCTCAATTCAGGGGCAAAAGAGTGCCACTGGTGGCTAACAAGGCGCGGCTTGTCTGAAGAAAACTCGGCCAGAACGCCGTCCACCCCGTCAAGCGAGGTGCCGGACATCAAACCGATAAACAACTCAGGCATGAACCGAGGGTCAGGCTGCTCGCGCTACCGGGGGGTTTCCGCGCCCTACTGCGCGCTGGCTTGCTGCACCGTGCCCGCAGCCTGCAACTGGATGCGCGCCAAGGCCGCCGCACGGTCAAAGGCGGGCCGAGCCTGCGCAGAAACCGGTTGCGCCTCGCTCTGGCGCGCGATGGTCAGCGGGTCCCTGAAGACGCCATTGACCCGGAACTCGAAATGCAGGTGTGGCCCGGTGGCCCAGCCTGTTGCGCCCGACAGCGCGATGTTCTCGCCTTGGGTAACGCGCTGACCTTGGCGGACCAGCAATTTGCTCAGATGCGCATACAGCGTGGACTGGCTGGCGTTATGCTGGATCTGCACCACATTGCCATACCCGTTTTGCTTTCCCGCAAAGCTGACGATGCCGTCACCGATGGTGCGCACCGGGGTGCCCATGGCCGCAGCGTAGTCGACGCCCGTGTGCGCCCGCCATTGCTGGAAAATCGGGTGAAAGCGCATCTTGAAGCCGCTGGTCACGCGGGAAAACTGCAGTGGCGAAGCCAGGAATGCGCGCCGCAGGCTGCTGCCGTCTGCGGTGTAATACCCGCCCTTGGCCCCCGACTCCTGGAACCACAGCGCCTGGTAACTCTTGCCGGCGTTGACAAACTCGGCGCTCAGCACGCGGCCAGCGCGCAGCGGCTCGCCATCGGCTTCGAGGCTTTCATAGACCACCGAGAAGCGGTCGCCCTTGCGCAGCGCGCGGTGGAAATCGATGTCGCCCGAAAAGATTTCGGCCAGTTGCACAGCCACAGTGTCAGGGATGCGCGCATCGTCGGTGGCGGCGAAAAGCGAGCTGCGGATGGTGCCGCCGGCCAGGCGGGTTCCGGCGACCCAGGGCGCGTCTTCCAGGCGCGAAGCAAAGCCTCCAGTGGTCTTTTCGATGACCAGGCGCTTGAAATTGCGATCATCGTCGCCATTCCAGCGCGCCACCAGCCGGACCAGGCGGTTGTCGTTGCCTGCTTCCGCAGTGAGGGAGCGTCCGGCCCGGCCAATCAGGCTCTGGCGAGCCTGGGCATCAGTGCGCAAAAACGCGGCCGCAGCGGGGTCGTCGATTCCCAGGCGGCGCAGCAAGGTGTCTGCCGTGTCGGTGCTGCGCGTGCTGTCGCTGCGCAGCAGGTTGTATCGAATGCCGGCCAGCTCCTGGGCTTGCTCGGCCAAGGGCATGGCCGGCTGCAGGTTGACGCTTTCGATCACCTGGCGCACTGGCAGGTCTGCGGGATCCGGGGCGAAGTTGGCAATGGCAAAGGCTGTGGCCCCGCTGCCCAGGAGCAACACGCCCATGGCGCCTGCCAGTTGCTTGCGATACTGCAGCGCGAATTGCTGGGTCTGGGCCAACACAGCCAAGCCTGCGGTGTTCAAACCGTATGTCAAAAGCGGGGGTCTCCAACGACTGTTAGTGTTCTTGCGGACCGGGTGGAATGCCCTTTTACCGCCAGCAATTTTTGCGCCACTTAAAATCCATGCAGCGCGGGGAGGGCCAGTATAGCGGCTCGCCTGTACGGCAACCCACATAAAACCCTCATGAATAAAGACACAGTTAAACCTTTGGTAGTAAGTGACGCCGTGCAGCATGCCCTGGCCGTGACCCTGCGTGGCTGCGAAGAATTGATCCCCCAGGAGGACTGGGTCAAGAAGCTGGCACGCTCGGAAAGCACCGGCGTTCCGCTGCGGATCAAGCTGGGCCTGGACCCGACCGCGCCAGACATCCACGTGGGCCACACCGTCGTGCTCAACAAGATGCGCCAGTTGCAGGACCTGGGCCACACGGTCATCTTCCTGATTGGCGACTTCACCAGCCTGATCGGCGACCCCTCGGGCCGCAACACCACCCGCCCGCCACTCACCCCCGAACAGATTAAGCTCAATGCAGAAACCTACTACCGCCAGGCCAGTCTGGTGCTGGACCCGGCCAAAACCGAAATCCGCTACAACAGCGAATGGAGCGACCCGCTGGGCGCGCGCGGCATGATCGAGCTGGCGGCGCGCTACACCGTGGCCCGCATGATGGAGCGCAATGACTTCCACGACCGCTTCAAGGCCGGCACGCCCATTTCAGTGCATGAATTCCTTTACCCCCTGATGCAGGGCTATGACTCGGTTGCACTGAAGAGCGACCTGGAACTCGGCGGCACCGACCAGAAGTTCAACCTGCTGGTAGGCCGCCACCTGCAGCAGGAATACGGCCAGGAACCGCAGTGCATCTTGACCATGCCCCTGCTCGAAGGCCTGGACGGCGTCGATAAGATGAGTAAGAGCAAGAACAACTACATCGGCATCAGCGAAGACGCCAACATCATGTTTGCCAAGGTGCTGAGCATCAGTGACGTGCTGATGTGGAAGTGGTACACCTTGCTGAGCTTTCGCTCGCTGAAGGACATCGCCGCGCTCAAGTCTGAGGTGGAGGCCGGGCGCAACCCCAAGGAAGCCAAGGTGATGCTGGCCAAGGAAATCACGGCACGCTTTCACAGCGCCGCAGCCGCCGATGCCGCCGAGCAGGATTTCATCAACCGCAGCAAGGGCGGTGTGCCCGAGGAAATCCCGGACGTGCAACTCGCCCTGGCGGATGGCGCTCCGCTGGGCATTGGCCAGATGCTCAGGCAGGCCGGGCTGGCGGCGTCTACCGGCGAGGCCAACCGCCTGATCGACGGCGGCGGGGTGCGGGTGGACTCCAGCGTCGTGAGCGACAAGGCGCTCAAGCTTGGCGCCGGGAGCTATGTTTTGCAGGTGGGCAAACGCAAGTTTGCGCGCGTGCATCTGGTCTGAACCCCATGCCCGGCACCCTCAAGCCCAATACCCTGCTCAAGCTGTCCATCGGGGCAGCGGTGGTGACCATCACGCTCAAGACCCTGGCCTGGTGGCTGACGAGCTCGGTCGGCCTGCTCTCGGACGCCATGGAGTCCTTCGTCAACCTGGCCAGTGCCGTGTTTGCCTTGCAGATGCTTACCGTGGCCCAGCGTCCGGCCGATGCGGACCATCCTTACGGCCACCACAAGGCCGAGTATTTCTCCTCGGGCTTCGAGGGCATCCTCATCATCGGCGCGGCGGCCGGCATCGTGTGGGCTGCCGTGGAACGGCTCATCCATCCGCAACCGCTGGAGCAACTGGGTTGGGGCCTGGCGCTGGCCGTGGTTTCTTCCGGCATCAACGGCTTGCTGGCCTGGGCCATGTTCAAGGCCGCCAAGGTGCACCGCTCGATTGCCCTGGAGGCCGACGCACGCCACCTCGTGACCGACGTCTGGACGTCCGTTGGCGTGGTGGTGGGTGTCGGGGCCGTGGCAGCCACCGGTTGGCTCTGGCTCGATGCCGTCGCGGGCATCGGCGTTGCGCTCAACATCCTGCGCGAAGGTGGCCGCCTGGTATGGCGCTCTTCGCAGGGGCTGATGGACGAAGCACTGGAGCCCGAAATCCTGGCCCAGATTCACAGCACCCTGGACAGCTTCGCCCATTCACGCGGCGACATGTCCATCATCCGCTTTGACCACCTGACTACGCGCCGCTCGGGCCAGCGCCGCTTTGCCGATTTGCACATGCATATGCCGGCCAGCTGGAGCCTGGGCCGCGCCGCCGCACTGCGCGTGAGCGTCGAGCAGGCGCTGATGAGCGCGGTCCCGGGCTTGCGCGCCAGCATCCAGTTGCTGCCCAGCGATGTCGAGTCCCATTTTGATGATGTGCGGGATCTGCCGTGAAGGCGGTCTTGCAGCGGGTGCGCCAGGCGCGCGTCGAAATTGCAGGGCAGGTGGTAGGCGAAATTGCCCAGGGTCTGCTCGTCCTGCTGTGCGCCGAGCACGGCGACACACCGGGCCAGGCCGATCGTCTGCTGGCCAAGATTCTCAAGCTGCGCATCTTCAGCGACGAGGTGGGCAAGATGAACCGCTCGGTGCAGGACGTCGCAGGCGGCCTGCTGGTGGTCAGCCAGTTCACCCTCGCTGCGGACGTCTCGGGCGGCAACCGGCCCAGTTTTACCGCCGCAGCAGCGCCGGCCCTGGGGCGCAGCCTCTATGACCAATTCGTCGCGCAAGCGCGCTCTCTGCACCCTGTGGTTGCCACCGGCGAGTTTGGTGCCGACATGCAGGTCCACCTTGTCAATGACGGCCCGGTGACCATCCCGCTCCAGACCTGAAGCCAAGTCTGCGCTCAGTAGGGATTGGCGAACCCGAGCGTGCCCAGCAGCAGCACTTCGAGCGCCTCCATCTCCAGCGCATCGCCTTCATGGGTTTCATGGTCATAACCCTGGGCGTGCAGCGTGCCATGCACCAGCAGATGGGCGTAATGGGCTTGCAGCGTCTTGCCCTGTTCGCGCGCTTCGCGCTCCACCACCGGGCCGCACAACACCAGATCGGCCAGCACGAGGGGCGCGCGGGCATAGTCAAAAGTCAGCACATTGGTCGCGTAATCCTTGCCACGGTAGCTGCGGTTGAGCTGGCGGGCGTCGTTTTCGTCAACGATACGCACCGCCATTTCGGCGTCAAGGCGTAAGGCTGCCGAAATCCAGCGGGAAACCCGGGCGCGCGGCAGGGCAATGCGATGGCGCTGCGCAGCCTCAAAACGGGCGATCTGCAGGCTCAAGGACAGGGTGGGGGCCATCGTCAAACGCTCACCCGCACACCCGCTGCGTCGTAGGCATCGACGATGCGCGCCACCAGCGGATGGCGCACTACGTCGGCGCTGGTGAAGCGCGTATGGGCAATGCCCTTGACGCGACGCAAGATCCGTTCGGCATCGACAAGGCCGCTGGGCATCTCCTTGGGCAGGTCAATCTGGCTGACGTCGCCAGTCACTACGGCCTTGGTGCCAAAGCCGATGCGCGTCAGGAACATCTTCATCTGCTCTGGCGTGGTGTTTTGCGCCTCGTCGAGGATGACAAAGGCGTTGTTCAGCGTGCGCCCGCGCATGAAAGCCAGCGGCGCAATCTCCAGCGTCTGGCGCTCGAAGGCCTTGGTTACCCGGTCAAAACCCATCAGCTCATAGAGCGCGTCATAGAGCGGACGCAGGTACGGATCCACCTTCTGGCTCAGGTCGCCCGGCAGATAGCCGAGCTTTTCGCCCGCCTCGACCGCCGGGCGGGTCAGGACAATGCGTTGTACCGCATTGCGCTCCAGCGCGTCCACCGCGCTGGCCACGGCAAGATAGGTCTTGCCTGTGCCTGCCGGGCCGATGCCAAAGGTGATGTCATGGTGGGCGATGTTCTCCAAATAGACGGCCTGCATGGGTGTGCGCGCCTTGAGGTCGGCGCGACGGGTGCTGAGCTTTTGCAGGTCGTCGTCCGCTCCCGCCACGTCGCCTGCAAGCATTAGTTGCACAGTATCGGCCGCAATCGGACGGGCGGCCAGCTCATACAGCGCCTGCAGGACTTGCAGGGCCTGGGTGGCGCGCGCCTTGGGGCCATCGATCCGGAACTGCTCATGGCGATGCGCAACCGACACCTGCAGTCCGGCCTCGATGCGGCGCAGGTGTTCATCGGTCGGGCCGCACAGATGTGCCAGGCGCATGTTGGACAGCGGCGTAAAGGAATGTCTGAGAATCAAGCTGATAATCCGGTTTAAGTCACAAAGGCCCCCATGATAGGCAGATTAAGCGGCACGCTCACCGACAAGAACCCGCCCCAGGTCATGGTGGACTGCCATGGCGTGGGCTACGAGGTCGATGTGCCGATGAGCACCTTCTACAACTTGCCCGCGCTGGGCGAGAAGGTTTCCCTGCTGACGCATTTTGTCGTGCGCGAAGACGCGCAGATTCTCTACGGCTTTGCCACCGCACAGGAGCGCGAGGCTTTCCGCCAGCTCATCAAGATTTCGGGCGTGGGCCCGCGCACGGCCCTGAGCGTGCTCAGCGGCATGGGCGTAGCCGACCTGGCCCAGGCCGTAACCCTGCAGGAGGTCGGTCGCCTGATCAAGGTACCGGGCATCGGCAAGAAGACCGCCGAGCGCCTGCTGCTCGAACTCAAGGGCAAGCTTGGCGCGGACATGGGCCATGTGTCAGGCGGTGCGGGCGCGGCAAGTGACGCGCAGAGCGACATCCTGCAGGCCCTCGTGGCCTTGGGCTACAGCGATCGCGATGCTGCGCTGGCACTCAAGGCCCTGCCGAAGGATGTGGGTGTGAGTGACGGCATCAAGCTGGCACTGAAGGCATTAGCCAAATAACCATGAGCATCCAGACCGACGATTTCGCCCCCCAGCCGCTGCGCGTGGTGTCTGCTTCGCCCGCATCCCCGAACGAAGAGGCGATCGAGCGGGCACTGCGCCCCAAGCTGTTTGACGAATATGTGGGCCAGGCCAAGGTGCGCGAGCAACTGGAGATTTTCATCGGCGCTGCGAAGAAACGCAGCGAGGCGCTCGACCATGTGTTGCTGTTCGGCCCGCCGGGCCTGGGCAAGACCACGCTCAGCCACATCATCGCGCACGAGCTGGGCGTGAACCTGCGCCAGACTTCGGGCCCGGTTCTGGAAAAACCCAAGGACCTCGCCGCCCTACTGACCAACCTCGAGAAAAACGACGTTCTCTTCATCGACGAAATCCACCGGCTCAGCCCGGTGGTGGAAGAAATTCTTTACCCCGCGCTCGAGGACTACCAGATCGACATCATGATTGGTGAAGGCCCGGCGGCGCGCAGCATCAAGCTCGACCTGCAGCCCTTCACCCTGGTGGGAGCCACCACGCGCGCCGGCATGCTGACCAACCCGCTGCGCGACCGCTTTGGCATCGTGGCGCGCCTGGAGTTCTACACGGCCGAGGAGCTGGGGCGCATCGTCAAGCGCAGCGCCGGCCTGCTGAACGCCCCGCTGCACGATGACGGCTGCGTTGAAATCGCGCGCCGATCCCGGGGCACGCCGCGCATCGCCAACCGCCTGCTGCGCCGGGTGCGCGACTATGCGGATGTGAAGGGCACAGGCACCATCACACAGGACATCGCCAACAAGGCCCTGGCCATGCTTGATGTGGACCCGCAGGGCTTTGATGTGATGGACCGCAAGCTGCTCGAATGCGTGATCCACCGCTTTGACGGCGGCCCGGTCGGCCTGGACAACATCGCCGCCAGCATCGGCGAAGAGCGCGACACCATCGAAGACGTGATCGAGCCCTATCTCATCCAGCAGGGTTACCTGCAGCGCACGCCGCGCGGACGCATCGCGACGCTGGCGGCCTACCGTCACCTGGGCGTAGCGCCTCCGAAGGCCGACGGAGCCCTGTTCTCGGAATGAATTTGGGCTGGAGCACTTGAAATCAGAGCGTTGGTTGCTATCAAAATCTGAGCGGTGTAGTAGGTAGCCAATATCCAGAACGATGCAACAATATCCCACACCGCCAAGGGCACGGCAAAGCGGTTGATGGCCAGCAAGCTGTCGGACGCCATGAACAACAGCGCCCCTGTCGCCACCCACCAGCTGGCGCGGCTTTGCAGCACCGCAGCGCGACCGATGGCCTGCGCGGCCATCAGTGCAATCACCAGCACATAGGCTGCCACCGGCAGGCGCAGGCCTGCTGGCAAAAAGGCGAACAGAAAGCCATACATCGCCGCTCCATAGCCCAGCGTGCATGCCAGCGCCCGCGGGCTCGGGAACCAGTTGACGCCCTGGCGGAACAGGGCGATATAAAACAGGTGACCCACCAGAAAAGCCAACAGGCCGGGCACGAAATGGCCCGGGAACATGAGCAGCACGTCGCCCGCCAGGCTGCAGGCCAGGGCTGCCAGCAACAGCTGCCGGGAACGGCTCATGGGGAGGGCTGCCTTGGCAGAATGGCCCTCGAATGCCACAAAAAGAAGCGCGAGCAACAGGGTGAGCGGCTTGAAGATGCGGTGCTCTTCCGTCATGTCGAGAGCCGCAAATGCGGTGGTCAGGGCGGCCGATTCAATGATCAGCGCCTGCAGTGGGCTGATGCGCCCCTGCAGCACCGCGCCCACGGCCCACAGGCCCGCGCAGAGCACGGCCAGCCAGACAGCCATGTCGGACAGCGGGGTGCTGTCGGCGACCCACAGGAAGCCGGTCACGCCACCCAGCAGCGCCACGAATTGCGCCAGCGCAAACCACTGGACCTTGCGCGGTGTGGGCGGGTCGAAGGTCTGTACCTGTTTCAGGTCAAAGGGCTGCTGCGGAGCCGCTGCGGCCATTTGCGCGCTTTGCCATCCCGGCGGCTTGAACCACACGCGCAGCTTGTCGCCCCACCCCGGCGCCTGCCAGCTGGCCTGCAACAGGGTCCAGTACACCTCGGCGTTGGCCCAGAGCGGATCCCAGCTGTTGAGCGGCTTGCGCGTGCCGTAGACACAGGGCTCGCCTTCTTCCTCGAAGCTGCCGAAGATGCGGTCCCAGATGATCAGGATGCCACCATAGTTCCGGTCGAGGTACTGCTCGTTGACGGCGTGGTGTACCCGGTGGTTGCTGGGCGAGCAGAACCAACGGTCGAACCAGCCCAGCTTGGGCACATACTCGGTGTGCACCCAGAACTGGTACAGCAGGTCGATCAAGGCGACCGTGCCAAAGACCAGGGGCGGCACACCCGCAAGCGCCATGGGCAGATAGAAAACCCAGCCCAGAAGCGCGCCGCTGCTCGTCTGGCGCAGGGCAGTCGAGAGGTTGTAGCTCTGGCTTTGGTGGTGCACCACATGGGCCGCCCAGAGCACGGCGCTTTCGTGGCCCAGGCGGTGTAGCCAGTAATAGCAGAGGTCATAGAAAACCAGGGCCACCAGCCAGCCAGCCCAGCTCATCCAGAACGCATCGTTGCGCCACAGGGCCACGCTGGAGAAAACCGCTGCATACAAGCCGACACGCAGCAGGCGCATGAACACACCGGTGAGCTGGCTTAGCATGCCCAGACCGATGCTGTTGATGGTGTCGCTCAGGGTATAGGTGTTGCGGCCCTTGAATCGGCCCCAGGCAAGTTCGATGGCAATGAGAAGGAAGAAAACCGGGGTGGCGAATACGATGACTTTACTCATCGCACCATTGTCAAAGACTTCAGGTCAAAGCGCCTCGGGTATCAACCCTGATGATGCGCTCCACGACGCCCTTTTCGAGTCCGCCGCGCACGCCAATCATGAAGTCGTGCAGGTTCACTGTCGGGTCGCAGTGCCCGGGAATCAGCCAGATCGTGGATCCCAGTGCAGGCAGGCGCGCGCCGCGCAGGATGCCGTGCTCATCCCCGCCGTTGGCGTATTCAAGTGCGCCGAACGCTTCGGCCACATCATCGCCACCGGTCAGAAGGTGGACTTTGGGCAGGCCAGAATCGATGGCGTGGCTCTTGTGGCCCGCATCGCAGACGGCGTGGCTCGCGCTGCGGCTCATCACCTGGGCCTTGACAAACAGCGCGTGTTCGAAAGCCGGCTGTGCCGGGTCGCGCCCGTTGGCCGCATAGTCGGCGTCCATGAACACGTAGGAACCCGCCTGCAGTTCGCCATAGACACCGCTGGCCGCCTCGAGCAGGAAGCTGCCCGTGCCGCCACCGGTGATGAGATCTACTGCAATGCCTGCGGCTTCAATGGTCGAGCGCACGCGCAGCACGTCCTGTACCGCACGGCCGATGGCTTCGCGGCGCTCGGCTGCGCTGCGCATGTGCTGCGCCTTGCCATGGTAGGCCTGCAGGCCGGCAAAATGCAGCGCGCCATGCTGGAGCACATGCTGCGCCAGCGTGAGCGCCGCCTGGGGGCGTGCCACGCCACAGCGGCCTTGACCCACGTCAATTTCCACGTAGACGTCGATGCTGGCTGCGGGCGCGTCTTCCAGCGCCGCGGCGAGCCGGTCCACGCCTTCGATGCTGTCCACGGCGATGGAGAGCTTGCCGCCCTTCGCGGCCAGCGCGCGCGCCAAGCGTGCGACCCGCTCCAGCTTGACCAGGGAGATGACTTCGTTGCTGATGTAAATGTTGTCGATGCCCTTGTCGGCCAGGATCTCGGCTTCGCCGGTCTTTTGCACGCACACGCCCACGGCACCGGCCTGCATCTGAAGCTTGGCCATGGCGGCGCTTTTGTGCATCTTGGCGTGGGGGCGCAGGCGGACGTTGTGCTTTTTGGCGAAGTCGGCCATGCGCGTGAGATTGCGCTCCATCGCATCAAGGTCGATCACCAAGGCGGGCGTGTCGATTTCGGCGACGCGCCGGCCCACCAGCTGTTTCAGGGCTTCAGGCAGCGGCTTCATCGAGGCTCCCCTGTTCCAGGTGCGCCGTGTCAGACCAGCCCACCAGACTGAAGCCGGCGGGCGACCACAGCAGGCGGTTGATGGCCGCATTGCCAAGCTGCCAGGTGCGCGGCGCCTGCAAGTCCTGCCCGGTTGCAGCGCGGTAGAGCACGTCCATCACGCCGCCATGCGCCACCAGGGCCATTTGCCGGCCTGTCTGCCCTTCGGCCAGGCGCGCCGCCGCATCAAGCACCCGGGCGCGAAACTGCAGCAGGGACTCGCCGCCTTCGGGAGCGAACTCGGGATCGCGCTGGCGCCACCGGCGCGCCTGATCCGGCCAGGTGGCTTCGATTTCGGCAAAGGTTTTGCCCTGGAAAATGCCGAACTCGCGTTCGCGCAGGCCCTGGTCCGTCACCACCGCACGTCCGCAGGCCTGGGCCACGGAGGAAGCCGTCTCGAAGGCACGCAGCAGGTCGCTGGCATAGATCGCGTCAATCGGCTCGCCCGAGAGCGCCTCGGCCAGGCGGCCAGCCTGCCAGCGGCCTGTGTCGTTGAGCGGGACATCGAGCTGGCCCTGGATGCGGGTATCCACATTCCAGGCAGTTTCGCCGTGGCGGATGGCGATGATGCGGGTCACATCCATTCGGCGCTCCGGGTCATTGAACGGTTACCACCACCTTGCGCGGACCGGCAGGCGGGTTCGGGAAGCCGCTCAACGCGGCCGTGAACAGCGCGGGGAGCACGGCTGCGCCATCGGCCCAGTAGCCCGAATGCAGGGCGCTGGACTCGAACACCACCTGGCTGCTGGCCGCATCGCGGATACGCAGGCTGACTTCGCGCTGGATCCAGGGCAGTTCGGCGCGCGGCATGGGCTGGGTCATGACCAGCTGGCCCTTGCCATCGACGGTGAAATCGCGCTGGCTGCCCGGCGCCGGCGGTGTCTCATCGACCCAGGGGCCGCGCGGCTCGCGCTGCGTGCGCATGCCGATCTGCACGGTATAGCGTGGCGGGCCCTCGCGCTCGCCCAGCAGGGTCATGCCATTTTGAGCCAATGCCTGCTTGACCACTTTTTCCAGCTGAGCCTGGCCCTCGCCGTAGGACTGCTGGGAAGGCAGGCGCTCGAAGCGGTAGGTCGCGGGCGCTTGCACCAGAGAGCCTGTGGTCGCGCTGCGCACCTCGCTGTCGACCACCCGCGTGCCGGCGCAGCCAGCGAATGCAATCCCGATCGCTACACAAACAATAGCTGAGTACGCAGTTTTCATGCTGTCTCCCATGGGGTTTGAGTTTCCATTGCAGTGAGGGGGATGGTCTGGAGTCCCGGCAAGCTGGCCGGCGGCGGCAGATCGGGCGGGTCAAAGGCCCGGTCGCCATCGGCGCTGGGCAAGCCGTTGGCACGCAGGCCCTTGAAGTCAAACCGGGCGGCATCCATCAAATGGGATGGCACCGTGTTCTGCAGGGCGCTGAACATGTTCTCCACCCGGCCCGGGAATTTGGCCTCCCACTCACGCAGCAAGTTGGCCACCTGCTTGCGTTGCAGGTTTTCCTGGCTGCCGCAGAGGGTGCAGGGAATGATCGGGAAGGCGCGGTGCGCAGCCCAGGCGCTGAGGTCTTTTTCAGCCACATAGGCCAGCGGGCGGATCACGATGTGCTTGCCGTCGTCGCTGACCAGCTTGGGCGGCATGCCCTTGAGTTTGGCGGCGAAGAAGATGTTGAGGAAAAAGGTTTGCAGGATGTCGTCGCGGTGGTGGCCCAGCGCAATCTTGGTGGCACCCAGTTCGTCGGCAACGCGGTAGAGAATGCCCCGGCGCAGGCGGCTGCACAGGCTGCACAGGGTCTTGCCTTCGGGGATTAGGCGCTTGACGATGGAATAGGTGTCCTGGTTCTCGATGTGAAAAGGCACACCGAGATTTTTCAGGTATTCGGGAAGTACATGCTCGGGGAAGCCCGGCTGCTTCTGGTCGAGATTGACGGCGATGATTTCAAAATCGATGGGCGCGCGCGCCTGGAGCTTGAGCAGGATGTCGAGCAGGCCGTAGCTGTCCTTGCCACCCGAGACGCAGACCATGACCTTGTCGCCCTGCTCGATCATGTTGTAGTCCACAATGGCGCGCCCGACCTCGCGGCACAGGCGCTTTTCGAGCTTGTGGGTTTCGCGTTCGATTTTCAAAACTGCGTTCATGGCCCCAATTATCCCGGAACGACCGGTTTCATGCGGCGTTACCTTGGCTTACACACCCAGCCAGCTGCGCCGCGCTTCCCCGTTCGCAGCCAGCTCGGCCATGCTGCCCTGGTGGCGGATCTGGCCCATTTCAAGAACGTAGGCGCGGTCAGCCACCTGGGAAGCAAAGCCTAGGTTCTGCTCGGACAGCAGGATGCTCACACCCTGCGTCTTGAGCCTCCGCACCATCTGCACCATCTGCTCAACGATCAGCGGAGCCACGCCTTCCGAGGGTTCATCGAGCAGGACGAGGTAGGGGTTGCCCATGAGCGTGCGGGCGACTGCCAGCATTTTCTGCTCGCCCCCGCTCATCCGTCCCCCGGGCCTCTGGGGCATTTCACCGAGATTGGGGAAAAGCCCAAACAGGGCCTGCGCTGTCCACACGGGCGCGGCGCTGCCGTCCGGCCAGCGGCGTGGCGGCTGGCGGCCGACTTCGAGGTTTTCGGTGACGGTGAGGTCGGTGAAGATGCGCCGGTCTTCGGGCACATAGCCCAGGCCCAGGCGCGCAAGCGCGTTGGGCGGCAGGCCCGAGGTGTCCTTGCCCAAAAAGCGCACCTGGCCCCCGCGTTTGTCCATCAGCCCCATGATGGCTTTCATGGTGCTGGATTTGCCTGCGCCGTTGCGTCCCATCAGGGCCACCACCTCGCCACGCCGGACCTCGATGTCCAGATCAAACAGCACCTGCGCAGCCCCGTACCCGGCCGAAAGCTGGCTGGTTTCCAGCAGCGGGGCAGCAGCCGCCGTGTTCATGCAAGGCCCTCCGACGCCAGCGCTCCCAGGCCCCTGCTCTTTCCGAGGTAAACCGCTTGCACCTCCGGATTCTCACGGATCGCTTGCGGATTGCCCTCGGCGATGATGCGGCCCCTGGCCATGACGATCACCCGGTCGGCGTTCGCAAAGACCACGTCCATGCTGTGCTCGGTAAACAGTACGGCCATCTGGCGCTCCCGAACGAGCCGCCGGGTCAGGGCCATCAGTTCCTGGCGCTCCTGGGCAGCCATGCCTGCGGTGGGCTCGTCCATCAGCAGCAGGCGGGGCCGGTTGGCCAGCGCGAGGGCCAGTTCAACGCGCTTGACATCGCCGTAGGCCAGGGCACCGCAGGCGCGCTCGGCCTGGGATTGCATGCCAACCTGTTCCAGCAGTTCGAGCGCCTCCTGCCGGCGGTACGTGACCGCGCGCTGCCACATCGCCAACTGCTTGCCATCGCGCGATAGCAAGGCCATTTGCAGGTTTTCGCAGACGGTTAGGGAAGCGAATGTCTCGGCGATCTGGAAGGTGCGCCCCACGCCCATGCGCGAGATGGCGCGTGGCGGCTGGCCCACGAGTTCCTGGCCCGACAGCAGTATGCTGCCCCGGTCGGCCCGCAACTGGCCATGGAGCATGTTGAAGGTGGTGGATTTCCCCGCCCCATTAGGCCCGATCAGTGCCAGCAACTCCCCCGCAGCCAGCTCAAAACCGATGCCGTCGACAGCCACCACGCCACCGAAGGATTTACCCAGTTGCGAGACCCGCAGCAGGCTCATGGGCTACCTGCCTTGCCGCGGCGGCCACGCACGCGCTGGGCCAGCTGGCTGCCAAACCCGGCAATTCCCTGGGGAAAAAGCATGACCAGCACAAGGATGAGCAGGCCCAGTGCGGCGCGCCAATACTCGGAGTTGCGTGAAACGGTGTCATGCAACCAGGTGTAGCTGACCGCGCCCACCACCGGGCCTGCTAGGGTTTGCACACCCCCGAGCAGGACCATGACCAGGCCATCCACCGAGCGGTCGATGCCCAGGCTCTCCGGCGAGATGCTGCCCTTGGAGAAGGCATACAGCGCTCCTGCCAGGCCTGCGGCGCTCCCGGCGATGGTGAAGGCGATCCATTGGAGGCGCTTGACGTGCAGGCCGATGGCCTCGGCGCGTGCAGGCGAATCCCGCCCTGACCGCAGCGCGTAGCCAAAGGGCGAGAACACCAACCGGCGCAGCCAGAGCACAGCGCCAGCAACCAGCAGCAGGGTCAACAGGTAATAGGCGGGTTTGTCGGCTAGCCAGGGCGCAGGCCAGACGCCTGTGAGCCCATTGCTACCCCCTGTGAAGGAGTCCCACTGGAAGGCGATGGCCCAGGTGATCTGCGCAAATGCCAGGGTCAGCATGGCAGAGTACACGCCCGAGAGCCGCACGGCAAACCATCCATAGACCAGCGCAGCGGCGCAGGCAGCCAGGGGCGCCAGCAGCAGGGCCGCCTCCATAGGCAAGCCTGCTGCACGCACCAGCAAGGCCGCGGCATATGCGCCCAGGCCGAAATAGGCCGCGTGGCCAAACGAGGGCATGCCGGCCGGCCCCAGTATGAAATGCAGGCTGGTGGCAAACAACGCGGCCACCAGCAGGTCAATCAACAACACGATGGCGTAGGGATGGTTGACAGCCAGCAGGGGCATGGCAAGCATGACGAGGCTGAGCGCGCAGATTGCGCCGCCGAATACCCTGGTGGTACCCCGCAGCGGCGTCTCGGGCATGCCGAGGTAGCGGCTTGCCGCCTGCGGGCGACCGAGCAGGCCCCACGGGCGCCAGATCAGGACGGCCGCCATCACGGCGAAGTCCGCAACGAGGGTGAATTTCGACAGCGAGATGTCCACGCCAAAGACCGACACCACACCCAGCCAGATGCAGACCGCCTTGATCTCCGCCAGCAACAAGGCTGCGGCATAGGCACCCGGAAGCGAGCCCATGCCGCCCACCACCACCACGACAAAGGCCGCGCTGATGGTGTTGATGTCCATGTCCAGCGTCGCAGGCTCGCGGGGCAGCTGCAGTGCGCCTCCCAGCCCGGCGAGAAAGGCGCCCAGCGCAAACACAGCCGTGAACAGCCATGCCTGGTTGACGCCCAGCACAGCCACCATCTCCCGATCCTGGGTGGCAGCACGCACGAGGGTGCCAAAACGCGTGCGGGTCAGCAGCGCCCAGAGGGCTGCCAGCGCCACCGGCCCGGCAGCCGTGAGGAACAGGTCATAGCTCGGAAACTGGTAGCCCAGGATCGGCACCGCGCCACGCAAGCCCGGAGCCCGTGGGCCCAGCAATTCGTCCGGGCCCCAGAGCCACAGCGCAGCGTCCTTGATGATCAGGACGAGGGCAAAGGTCGCCAGCAACTGGAACAGCTCGGGCGCCTTGTAAATGCGCCTCAGGAGCAGGGTTTCAATCAGGGCGCCTAGCGCGCAAACCACCAGGGCCGCCAACACAATGGCCGGCCAGAAACCCAGGCTTTCGCCGAGCCGGCCCACCAGGGTGTAGGCTAGGTAGATGCCCAGCATGAAAAAGGAGCCGTGGGCGAAATTGACGATACGCGTGACGCCGAAAATCAGCGACAGGCCAGCCGCAACGAAAAACAGCGAAGAGGCGCTGGCTAGGCCGTTGAGCAGCTGGACGACAAAGCTCGATAGGCCCATCAGCGGCTCCGCCCGGGCTCGCCCTAGTCGGGCGACCTCATCCTTTTGACCTCGCTCGCCGGCGGCTGGAACTTGGCCCCGTCGAAATAGCTGTAATCCACCATCACGCCCTTGCCGCCTTGATTTTTGGTGCGGCCGACAAAGGCCCCCATGGTGGACTGGTGATCTTCAGGGCGGAACACGATCTTGCCAAATGGCGTGTTCATCGGCAGGCCTTCAAACGCGGCGATCAGCTTGGGGGTGTCCACGCTTTTGGCCCGGGCAATGCCCGCAGCCACAGCCTTGATCATGGTGTAGCCCACGACCGAGCCAACGCGCGGGTAATCGTGGTATTTCTCGTGGTAAGCCAGAAAGAAGGCCTTGTGCTCCGGGGTCTGGATGCCGTACCAGGGATAGCCGGTCACGATCCAGCCATTGGGCGTTTCGTCCTTCAAGGGGTCCAGGTATTCGGGTTCGCCTGTCAGCAGGCTCACCACCTCGCGCCCCTGGAACAGGCCGCGTGTATTGCCCTCACGCACGAACTTGGAAAGATCAGCCGCGAACAGGACGTTGAATATCGCATCGGGCCGGGCATCGGCCAGTGCCTGCACCACGCTGCCTGCGTCAAGTTTGCCGAGGGGGGTGGCCTGCTCGGTCACGAACTCCACATCGGGCTGGGCAGCCTTGAGCAGGGCCTTGAACGCCGCCACAGCCGACTGGCCGTATTCGTAATTGGGATAGACGATGGCCCAGCGCTTCTTGTGCAGCTTCACGGCTTCGGGCACCAGCATGGCGGCCTGCATGTAGGTGCCGGGGCGCAGGCGGAAGGTGTATTTGTTGCCGCCCTGCCAGGTCATCTTGTCGGTCAACGGCTCGCCAGCGAGAAAGAAAATCTTCTTCTGCCTGGCAAAGTCTGCCAGCGCCAGGCCAGTGTTGGAAAGGAAGGTGCCGGTCAGGACATCAATCTTCTCGCGGGCGATCAGTTCTTCTGCCACGCGTACCGCATCACCGGGGTTGGCGTTGTCGTCCCTCGTGACCAGTTCGACCGGCCTGCCCAATACGCCGCCAGCGGCATTGATTTCCGCAATGGCCAACTCCATGCCCTTTTTGTAGGGCTCCAGAAAGGCTGGTTGCGCCTTGTAGCTGTTGACTTCGCCGATCTTGACGGTGCCCTGGGCGAATGCGGCGAAGGCCATGGCGGACAGCGCGAAACCAGTCAGGAGCGAACGGATGGAAAAGGCTCGGTTCATGTGGATTTTCCGAAAAAAGTCTGGATGGGCTGGGAAAGGGTGTGCACAGAAGATGCAACTCAACGGGTAAACCCGGCGCATCGTGGACAATAGTGGGTTGGCTAAGCTGCAAATTATGGCATCTTGTCCGCCCCAAAGTATTTTCGACAACCCCAAGACGTATCAGCGATGAGTGCCTTTAACGAAGAACGCGTTTTGAGCGTTCACCACTGGACAGACCGCCTTTTCACCTTCACTACAACGCGCGACACCTCGCTGCGTTTTTCCAACGGGCATTTCACGATGATCGGCCTGCGGGTGAACGACAAGCCGCTTTTGCGTGCCTACAGCATTGTCAGCCCCAATTACGAAGAACACCTGGAGTTTCTCAGCATCAAGGTCGAGGAAGGGCCCCTGACCTCGCGCCTGCAGCACATCCAGGTCGGCGACACCATCATCGTCGGCAAAAAGCCAACGGGCACCTTGTTGATTGATTACCTGCTGCCCGGAAAGCGCCTGTACCTGCTGTCCACTGGCACCGGTTTGGCACCCTTCATGAGCATCATTCGCGACCCGGAAACCTATGAGCGATTTGAGCAGGTCATCCTGGTGCATGGCGTGCGGCAGGTCGACGAACTGGCCTACCACGACCTGATGGTCGACCACCTCCCGCAGCATGAGTTTTTGGGCGATATGATCCGCGAGAAGCTCCTCTATTACCCGACCGTGACGCGCGAGACCTACCGCAACATGGGCCGGGTGACCGACCTGATGGAGCAGGGCAAACTCTTTGAGGACCTGAATCTGCCCACGCTGCAGCGCGAGACAGACCGGGTGATGATCTGCGGCAGCCCCGGCATGCTCACCGATCTCAAGAAAATGCTGGAAGTGCGCGGTTTCGCTGAGGGCAACACGACCAGGCCGGGCGACTTCGTGATCGAACGCGCGTTCGTTGAAAAGTAAATGGCGACCCTTCCCTACTCCGGCGAAACCCGCCGACGCCGTACCTTTGCCATCATCTCCCACCCCGATGCCGGCAAGACCACGCTGACCGAAAAGCTGTTGCTGTTCTCGGGCGCCATCCATATTGCCGGCTCGGTCAAGGCACGCAAGGCCACGCGCCACGCCACTAGCGACTGGATGGAAATCGAAAAGCAGCGCGGCATCTCGGTGGCCAGCTCGGTCATGCAGATGCTTTACCGCGACTGCGTGATCAACCTGCTCGACACGCCCGGCCACAAGGATTTCTCGGAAGACACCTACCGCGTGCTGACCGCCGTCGATTCGGCCCTGATGGTGATCGACGCCGCCAACGGCGTGGAGCCACAGACCAAACGCCTGATCGAGGTTTGCCGCCAGCGCAACACGCCCATCATGACCTTCATCAACAAGATGGACCGCGAAGGCCGCGACCCGCTGGAGTTGCTCGACGAGGTGGAACAGGCCTTGGGCATGCCCTGCGTGCCCATGACCTGGCCCGTCGGCCAGGGCAAGGGCTTTGGCGGCATCGTGGATTTGCGCAAGCAGCACATGCGCCTGTTCCGCGCGGGCGAGGCCAAGCGTGCCGACCAGGATTCCGAGGGAAGCGACGAGATCATTCCCCTGAGCGAAAGTGCCACCCTGCAGGAGCGTTTCGGGCATGAATTCGACCTGGCCCAGGGCAATATCGACCTGCTCACCGGCGCGGCACCGGCTTTTGATGGGGATGCCTTTTTTGCCGCGCAGCAGACACCGGTATTCTTTGGCTCCGGCGTCAACAACTTTGGCGTGCAGGAAATCCTGGATGCGCTGGTTGACCTGGCTCCGCCGCCGCACGCCCGCCACAGCAGCAACAAGGACGGCAGCACGGTTGAGGTGCCACCCGATTCCGAAGGTTTCTCCGGCGTGGTCTTCAAGGTGCAGGCCAACATGGACCCCTCGCACCGCGACCGTATTGCCTTTGTGCGCGTCTGCTCTGGCAAATACGAGAGCGGCATGAAACTCAAGGTGCAGCGGACCGCCAGGGAGTTGCGGCCCACCTCGGTGGTGACCTTCATGAGCCAGCGCCGTGAGGCGGTCGAGGAGGCCTATGCGGGCGACATCATCGGCTTTACCACCCACGGCGGGGTGCAGCTCGGCGACACCATCACTGCGGGCCGCGCCGACCAAAGTGAAATCCAGTACACCGGCCTGCCCTTCTTTGCGCCGGAAATGTTCCAGACGGTGGAACTGCTCAACCCGATGAAGAGCAAACAGCTCACGGCAGGCCTGGTGCAACTGGGCGAAGAGGGTGCGATCCAGGTGTTTCGCCCGCAGATGGGCGGTAACATGCTGCTGGGCGCTATCGGCCAATTGCAGTTTGAGGTCGTTCAGCACCGGCTCAAGAGCGAATACGGCGTGGAGTGCCGCCTGCTGGGGTCCAGCTTTGTCGGCGCACGCTGGGTCACGGCGAATACGCCGGAGGAATTGCGCAAGTTCACCGACCGCAATGCGGGCAAGCTGGCGCTCGATGGGGCCGACACCCTGGCCTATCTGCTGACCTCGCCCTACGACCTGCGCCTGACGCAGGAACGGCACCCCGAGATCACCTTCCACGCCTTGCGTGAGCACGCCGGACTGGTACTCCAGAAGTCGTGAAAGCCCTTGCCGATTGGCCGCTGGAAGAGCGCCGCCGGATCATCGGCGTCTTCACCGACATTGACGATACCCTGACCACCGACGGCGCCATCACGCCCGACGCGCTGGACGCACTGGCGCGCCTCAAGGCGGCGGGCCGGCATGTGGTGCCGATTACCGGCCGACCGGTGGGCTGGAGCGAAGCCTTTGCTGCCACCTGGCCGGTCGATGCCATCGTGGCCGAAAACGGGGCTGTTGCCCTGGTTCGGGTCGATTCAAATAGTGAAAATGGCCTCCAAGGCTCATCAAACCAGCCTGGACTGCTATCAAAAATGTATCAACAGGGCGGCCGGGAGCGGTCCGCCAATTACCGCCGGATGCAGGCCGTGGCGGCGCGCGTCCTGCGCGAAGTGCCTGGCACCACCCTGTCGCAGGACAGCCCCGGCCGCGAGACCGACATCGCGATCGACCACAGCGAGTTCAGCCATTTGCCGCCAGAGCGGATCGCCCAGGTGGTCGGAATCATGCGCTCCGAGGGCATGAGTGCCACCGTGAGCAGCATCCACATCAATGGCTGGTATGGAGCGCACAACAAGCTCGAGGGCGCGCGCTGGATCGTGCGCAATCTGTGGGGCCGGGCGCTGGACGCCGAGCTCGATCGCTGGGTATATGTGGGCGACTCGACCAATGACCAGTTGATGTTCGAGGCCTTTCCCCAGAGCGTGGGCGTGGCCAACATTGGGCGCTTTCTGCCTGAACTCAAAAACAAACCCCGCTATGTTTCGCTGGGCGAGCGGGGAGCGGGGTTTGCCGAAGTGGCAGGCCTTCTCTGTGAAGCGCCGGGCCAGGACCACGCCGGAATAGCACCTTGACAGGTTCAGCCGCGCTGCTGGCAAAAACCGTCCAGTACGTTCACGGCATTGACGCCAATCGCCTGCACGGCATAGCCGCCTTCAAAAACCCAGACCACGGGCAGACCGCTGGCCGCTATCAAGCGCCCGACGGTCAGGTAGTCAGGGCTTTGCAGGCAGAATCCCGCGACCGGATCGCCCTCGAAGGTGTCAACACCCAATGAAACCACCAGCGCATCGACCCCCGAGGCAGCTATGGCCTTGAGCCCGGCCTCCAGTGCCATGCGCCAGGCACTGAAGTCGCTGCCCCGCGGCAGGGGCAGGTTGAGATTGCTGCCCAGCCCAGCGCCAGTTCCACGTTCATCAGCATGTCCCAGAAAATAGGGGTATTCGGTCTGGGGATCGCCGTGCACACTCACAAAAACCACGTCGGCACGCTCGTAAAAAATGGCCTGGGTGCCATTGCCGTGGTGGTAATCCATGTCCAGAACCGCCACGCGGGCGCATCCGGCATCGCGCAAGGCCTGTGCTGCCACAGCCGCGTTGTTCAGGAAGCAGTAACCACCAAAAAAATCGGTCCCGGAGTGGTGGCCCGGCGGGCGCGTCAGGGCAAAGGCCGTGTCGGCACCCTCCGCCAGGCATTGCGCTGCCGTCCATGCACAGGCTGCCCCTTGCAGGGCAGCAGCCCAGGTACCGGATGTCAGCGGGCTTCCTGCGTCATAGGAGAAAAGGCCCATCCGGGCATGGAAACTCTGGGGCACCACATCGCTGCGGAAGGTACGGATCGGCCAATAGGAGGGAAAGGCGTCCCGCACGGCGTTGGCGGGATCCAGTGCCACCCACTCGTCCCAGGCACCCTCGAGGAAATCAAGGTAGCGCGCCGAATGGACGCCGGCCAGTGCGGACCTCGGCATGTCACGCGCTGCGTGCATCGTGCCCAGCTGGCGGCGCTGCAATTCCTGCAGCACATCGTCGGCGCGGGCCGGCACCTCAAAGCAGGGCACCATCTCGCCGCGGAACATTTCGACCTTGCCCGCGTGCAATGCGTGCCGGTCGTTGTAGATCGTGATCAAGGGGCTGCCCATGCTCAGGCCCGCGCCAGCACATGGGCCAATGCAACACCCGTATGCGTGCCTAGCTTGACCACCTGCTCAGGCGTGGCCATGGCGACAATCCTGCCGCCTGCCTTGCCGCCCTCCGGGCCCAGATCAATGACCCAGTCGGCCTCGGCAATCACGTCGAGGTCGTGCTCGATCACCACGACGCTGTGTCCGCCGTCGACAAGGCGGTGCAGCACGCGGATCAGCTTTTCCACATCAGCCATATGCAGGCCCACCGTGGGTTCGTCGAGGACATACAGCGTGTGCGGCGGCTTCTGGCCGCGCCGAGTGATGTCATCGCGGACCTTGCTGAGCTCGGTCACCAGCTTGATGCGCTGGGCCTCACCGCCACTGAGCGTGGGCGAGGGCTGGCCCAGGGTGAGGTAGCCCAGGCCCACATCCTTGAGCAACTGCAGCGGGTGGCTGATGCTGGGCATGGCGGAAAAGAAATCCACGGCTTCGTCGACTTCCATCTGCAGCACATCCCCAATGCTCTTGCCGCGCCAGGTCACGGCCAGCGTCTCGGGGTTAAATCGTGCGCCCTTGCAGGATTCGCACAGCACCTTCACATCGGGCAGGAAGCTCATTTCAATGGTGCGCACCCCGGCTCCTTCGCAGGTGTGGCAGCGGCCTTCTCCCGTGTTAAAGCTAAAGCGCCCGGGACCATAGCCGCGGGCCTTGGCTTCCAGTGTCTCCGCAAACAGCTTGCGGATCGTGTCCCAGAAGCCTATATAGGTGGCCGGGCAGGAACGGGGCGTTTTGCCAATCGGGGTCTGGTCCACTTCCAGCACGCGGTCAATCGACTGGTAGCCCCCGACACCAGTGCAACCCGCCCAGGCGGGTGTCTTGCCGGCGTCGTCGGCCTCGCGGCCGGCTTTCGTGCTGCGCTGGGAGACCGCTGCCGCCACGTTAGCGAGCAGGACGTCACGCGCCAGGGTCGACTTGCCCGACCCGCTGACGCCCGTGACCGCAACCAGGCGTTGCAAGGGGATCTGCAAGCTGAGGTTGTGCAGGTTGTGCAGGTTGGCGCCGTGGATCTGCAGCAGGCGCTCCTTCACCGGCCGGCGCGCCTGGACCGGGTGTCGCATGGCATGCAGCAGGTAGCGGCCGGTTACGGACGCCGATGCGGCGGAAATATCGGCCACCAAACCCTCAGCGACCAGATTGCCACCCCGCTTCCCGGCGCTTGGCCCGATATCGATGATGTGCTCGGCCCTCCGGATGGTGTCTTCGTCGTGCTCTACAACCACCAGGGTATTGCCCTTGTCGCTCAGGGTTTGCAGCGCCTTGAGCAGGATGGCGTTGTCTCTGGCATGCAGGCCGATGGTGGGTTCATCGAGCACATAGCAGACGCCCTGGAGGTTGCTGCCGAGCTGGGCGGCCAGGCGGATGCGCTGGGCTTCGCCGCCGCTGAGCGTGGGGGCGCCCCGGTCCAGCGTGAGGTAGCCCAGACCGACTTCCTCGAGAAATTCAAGGCGACTCTTGATCTCGGGCACAAGGTCGCGGGCGATGTCGCTCTCGCGCTGGCTCATGCGCCCGGTCTTGAGCAGGCTGTCAATCCAGTGGCGCACGTCGGTCACGCTGAGCGCCGCAATGTCGGCAATGCCGACTCCGGCAAAGCGCACGGCCCTGGCGGTGGGGTTGAGGCGTGCACCCTTGCAGACAGGGCAGGCTGTGTCAGCGATGTCTTCCACATCGGGCTCGGCAAAGGTCTGCTCGCGGCCCTTGTTGTCCTCGTCCCGCACGGAGTCGTCCAGTGCCTTGCGCTGTTCGCGCGTGAGCTTGACGCCCGTGCCCACGCATTCCGGGCACCAGCCGTGCTTGCTGTTGTAGCTGAACAGGCGCGGATCCAGCTCCGCGTACGAGGTGGCGCACACCGGGCAGGCGCGCCGGGTGGAATACGCGGTGAGTTGGCCAATGCCTGCCGTGGGCGTTCCCGCCATCATGGCTGCCCGCAAACCGGTCAGATCGCTCAGCACATGCACGACGCCTTTGCCGTGTTCGAGGGCAGCAGCCAGGGCCGCGCGCAAGGTGGCCTCATTCGAAGGCAGTGCATCCAGACTGGCCACAGGCAACTCGACCGTATGCTCCTTGAACCGGTCGATCCGCGGAAAACCGGTGGTGGGCAGAAAGTTGCCGTCCACTCGCAGATGGGAATAGCCACGCGGGCGGGCCCAGTCCGCCAACTCGGTATAGACCCCCTTGCGGTTCATCACAAGCGGAGCCAGCAGGCCGATATGCTGCCCCCGGAAATTCTTCGACAGCTGGGCGGCAATGCTGTCAGGCGTCTGCGGCTGGACGGCGGCACCGTCATGGATGCAATGCTGGGTGCCCAGTTTGACATAGAGCAGGCGCAAAAAGTGCCAGACCTCGGTGGTGGTTCCCACCGTGCTTTTGCGACCACCGCGGGACAGGCGCTGCTCGATGGCGACGGTGGGCGGAATGCCATAGACTGCATCGACCTCCGGCCGGCCCGCGGGTTGCACGATGCTGCGGGCATAGGCATTGAGGCTCTCCAGGTAGCGGCGCTGACCTTCGTTGAACAGGATGTCAAAAGCCAGGGTGGACTTGCCCGAGCCCGAGACCCCGGTGACCACGCTGAACTTCCCGCGCGGTATGTTGACACTCAGGGACTTGAGGTTGTGCTCGCGGGCATTGACGATGTTGATCACATTGTCTTCCTCCCGCACCAGGCGCGGAGGCTTTGCGCCGTATTCCGCGAGGCGTTCTGCGGCATACAGGACACCGGAGCCGAGTGAGCGTTCGTAGTCGCGCAGGGCCTTGGCGGTGTGGCTGCCCGGGTGCTGGCGCACCTCTTCGGGCGTGCCGGTGGCGACTACCCTTCCGCCGGCGTCGCCGCCCTCCGGACCCAGGTCAATCAGCCAGTCGCTCGCGCGGATCACATCGAGGTTGTGCTCAATGACCAGCAGTGAATGCCCCGCATCGAGCAGTTTGCGCAGGGCGCGCATGAGTTTGGCAATGTCGTCAAAATGCAGCCCGGTGGTCGGCTCGTCAAACATGAAGAGCGTGCCCTTGCGCGCAACCGGCTGGCGGCTGCTGCTGGCATTGCGCGCGGCCTCGGCAAGAAAGCCCGCCAACTTGAGCCGTTGCGACTCGCCGCCCGATAGGGTGGGGACCGGCTGGCCCAGCTTGACGTATTCGAGGCCGACGTCGACGATGGGCTGCAGGGCGCGCAGGACTTCGCGGTCATTGGCAAACAGGGCCACCGCTTCGCTCACCGTGAGGTCCAGCACATCGGCCACATTGAGTTGCCGGCCACCGCGCTCGATATGCACTTCCAGTATTTCGGGCCGGTAGCGCTTGCCATCGCAGTCCTGGCAGCGCAGATAGACATCGCTCAGGAACTGCATTTCCACATGCTCAAAGCCCGACCCACCGCAGAGCGCGCAGCGGCCATCGCCGCTGTTGAAGCTGAATTTGCTGGCGGTGTAACTGCGTTGCCGGGACAGGCCGACTGTCGCAAAAATCTCGCGCACGGCATCCCATGCGCCCACGTAGCTGGCCGGATTGGAGCGGGCCGTCTTGCCGATCGGGGATTGATCGACGAACACGACGTCCCCCAGGTGGTCCGCCCCAAGCAAGCGGTCGTGCGCCCCGGCGCCCTCGGTGGGTCTGCCGAAATGCCGCAACAGGGCCGGCGCCAGAATGTCCTGCACCAGGCTGGATTTGCCCGAACCGCTCACGCCGGTTATGCAGACCAGCCGCTGCAGGGGAATATCCACGGTGACGTTTTGCAGGTTGTGCTGGCGCGCGCCTTCCAGAATCAGGCGCGGGGTGTTGTCGCCGACCATGCGCTTGAGGCCCATGCCAATCGTCTTGCGGGCACCCAGATAAGCCCCTGTGAGCGTATCGGCATCGCGCAGTTGCTCTGGCGTGCCGTCAAACACGATCTGGCCACCGCGCTCACCCGGGCCAGGGCCAAAGTCGAGCACGCGGTCGGCTGCCAGCATGACGGCCGGGTCGTGTTCGACCACCACCAGGGTATTGCCGGCATCGCGCAGGCGCAGCATGGCCTGGGTGATGCGGTCCATGTCGCGCGGATGCAGGCCGATGCTGGGCTCGTCCAGCACAAACAGGGTATTGACCAGCGACGTGCCCAGGGCCGTGGTGAGGTTGATGCGCTGCACCTCACCGCCGCTGAGGGTACGGCTCTGGCGGTCCAGCGTGAGGTAGCCAATGCCAACATCGCACAGGTATTTGATGCGTGTGCGGATTTCCTCATGCAGCAGATGCAGGGCCTGGGCGTCCGGCCCGGCGTTGTGGATCTGGATGCTGCCGAAGAAGATGCGCAGGCGCTCTGCACTGAGCATCATCAAATCGTGCAGACACAGGCCCGGCAGGCGTTCGAGCTGCGCACGCGTCCACTGCACGCCGCGCGGCATGAAGCGCTTGGCTGGCGGCAACACGGCATCTGCGTCGGCCTTGCTGCCAATGCGCCAGAGCAGGCTTTCGATCTTGAGCCGGGCCCCGCCACAGGTTTCGCAGGGGGTATAGCTGCGGTATTTGGAGAGCAGCACGCGAATGTGCATTTTGTAGGACTTGCTCTCCAGATACTCGAAGAACCGCTTCACGCCATACCACTGCTTGCCCCATTGCCCGTCCTTGTAGGTCGGGGTGCCATGGATGACCCAGTACTGCTGTTCGGCCGTGAGCTTGTTCCAGGGGGTATCGCGGGGAATGCCTGCAGCTTCCGCATGGCGCATCAGATCGTCCTGGCATTCGCTCCAGGCCGGCGTTTGCATGGGTTTGATGGCACCGGCGCGCAAGGTCAGCTTGTCATTGGGGATGACTAGGCCGTAATCGACACCGATCACCCGGCCAAACCCCCGGCAGGCTTCACAGGCGCCCACGGCAGAGTTGAAGGAGAACATCGAAGGAATGGGGTCTGCGTAACGCAAGTCGCTGTCGGCGCAGTGCAGACCGGTGGAAAAGCGCCACAGGGTTTCATTCCCGTCGTCCTCCAGTGCATGGACGTTGAGCCTGCCGCCGCCCCGCTTGAGGGCCAGTTCGATGGCCTCCAGCACGCGGACTTTTTCGGTAGTGCCGATCCGGAAACGGTCGGCGACCACGTCCAGCACCTTGCGCGGGCCGCTCGGGGTGGTCACTTCACGCTCGCTCTGCACGCGGGTGAAGCCGCTGGCCGAGAGCCATTGCTGGACTTCTTCCGAGCTGGCTGTCGCGGGCAGTTCAACCGGAAAGGTCAGCACCAGGCGCGGCCCGGCCGGCTCGGCGCCCGCGCTCTCCGGCCCAAGTGCCTGGGCGCGCGCCAAAATCTGGGCATAGATGGTTTCCGGCGAATCGTGCTGGACAGGCTGTGCGGTGATCTTGTCGAACAGCTGACCGGCCCGGGCGACCAGCAGCTTGAGGTGGTCGTTGAGCTCCGTCATGGTGCCCACGGTGGAGCGGGATGAGCGGACCGGATTGGTCTGGTCAATCGCAATGGCCGGCGGCACGCCCTCCACTTTGTCCACGGCCGGCTTGTCCATGCGGTCGAGGAACTGGCGTGCGTAGGCGCTGAAGGTCTCGACATAGCGGCGCTGGCCTTCCGCATACAGCGTGTCGAAAACCAGGCTCGATTTGCCCGAACCGCTGGGGCCGGTCACGACCGTCAGTTCGCCCGTCCGGAAATCAATATCCAGATTTTTCAGGTTGTGTTGGCGCGCGCCGCGGATGCGGATGTTTCCCTGGGGCATGGAGATGCTTTCTGGCTGGTGGGTCGGATGCTGACCCAGAATATTCTAGGCAAGACCCGACTTGCCGGCCCGCAGAGGGGCTTGTTCCGCAAAGGAATGGCCGGCGGGAGGTACCGGGCGCCTCCGGCTATTCGCTCAAGGCGAGGCCAAGGGCTTTGAATTTTTCCTCGCCAACCGCCTCGCGGATCTTGGGCGCGAGTTCAAGCAGCTTCTCGTAGCTGTTGGCGGCTTCCACCGCGAGGTTGAGCCGGAAACCGCGCAGCCCCAGGCCCGCAGTGAGCTGGGTTGCGATCAGGTAGGCCTTCTGGTAGCGCTCCTGGGGGGTGGAGGCGGAGGGTGCAATCGGCGCGGAAGTCGCCTGGGTCTGCTGAAATGCTACGGACGGCGCAGACGCCTGGAATGACAGGGAAGGCCCTGTCTCTTCGAGCATGCCGCCGGTGACAAGGCCAGCGATGTCCGCCGGAGTGATGCCCAGGCCCGCCGTGGCTGCAAGCACATCGGGAATCGATCGCTTGCCGTCAAAAAAAATGAATGCCGAGCGCTGCTTCGCGCTCAATTCCGGTGACCGGGTCTTAAATGCCAGCTGACCTTTTTCTGTTTTTGTAAGCGCCATATGCCAATCCTAGCAAGCTTCCTGGAAAAAACACGGCCAATCAGTCAAGAACTTTCAATATGAAGTCAAAGGTATTCGTCTGAGATGCCAAATTTTTTATCCAGTCGGTTCATGTAAACGCAATAGACCGCGATGATCAACAGATACACACCCATCGCTCCCTGCGCACAAGCCCAGAAACTGAAGGGCCAGCCCAGAAACTGGAAGCCCAATTGACGCGCAAAGAAAGGGATCCCGAAGGTCACGGCGCTCCAGACCACGAGCAGAAGCAGGGCGATGCCTAAGCTTTTGCGGCGGTAGTCGCGCGGAGCTTCGAACAGTTGGGAGGGTAGGGACACCATCTTGCGATGATATCCCCCCTAAGAACCGTGCTTGCGACTTTCACCGCACACGGCTCACGCACGACCACTGGCTGCGCAGCGATATCAGGTTGCATTACCTTCGACTGCTTAACCAGATTAAAGTCCCTCGTACGGGGGACCGGCTTGATAACCTTCAAACCTAGGGCGTGGACAAGAGTGCGCCCATGCTGGGCGCACAAAAAAAACCCTCTGCATGCAGAGGGCTCCCGGTGGGCGCCCGCGGCCGATGGCCAGACGGGCTTTGCACTCGGCCGCGTCAGTCGCGGGCGTAGATGTCGACGTCCTTGGTTTCTTTCACGAACAGGATACCGATTACAAGGGTGACGGCCGCCACAATGATGGGATACCACAGGCCGTTGTACATATTGCCAGTCTGCGCAACGATGGCAAGTGCCGTCGCGGGCAGCAGCCCACCAAACCAGCCGTTGCCGATGTGATATGGCAGGCTCATCGAGGTGTAACGGATACGGGTGGGGAACATTTCCACCAGCATCGCGGCAATCGGGCCGTAGACCATGGTCACATAGATCACCAGGATGGTCAGCAGCAACACGATCATCGGCTTGTTCATCTTGGCAGGGTCAGCCTTGGTGGGATAGCCATGCTCCTTGAGCGCAGCAGAAACCGCGCCCTTGAACTCGGTGTCCTTCTTCTTGGCTTCATCAGCAGGCAGACCAACCGAGGTGTAGGAGTCAATCACCTTGTCACCGATCTGAACTTTGGCGGGGCCGCTGCCATCAATCGTTTCGTAGCTGACGGACCCGGCAGCAAGCACCTGCTTGGCCACGTCACAGGAGCTGGTGAACTTGGCAACACCAGTCGGGTTGAACTGGAATGAGCATTCCTTCGGATCCGCCGTCACCGTGACCTTGGAACTGGCCTGTGCCTTGGCGAGATCCGGATTGGCCGCTTCAGTCAGCATCCGGAAAATCGGGAAATTGGTGGCAATCGCCAGAGCGAGGCCAGCCATGATGATCCACTTGCGGCCGATCTTGTCGGACAGCGAACCAAACAGCAGGAAGAAAGGCGTGCCGATCAGCAGCGAGAGTGCCACCAGGATGTTGGCTGTCGCGCCGTCCACCTTGAGGGAACCGGTCAGGAAGAACTGGGTGTAGAACTGGCCGGTGTACCAGACCACGGCCTGGCCCATGGTGAGGCCGACCAGGGCGAGGATCACGACCTTGAGGTTCTTCCACTGGCCGAACGATTCGGCCAAGGGTGCCTTGGAGGTCTTGCCTTCGGCCTTCATCTTCTGGAACGCAGGCGACTCGCTCAGGCTCAGGCGGATCCAGACGGAAATCGCGAGCAGCGCAATGGAGACGACGAACGGAATGCGCCAGCCCCAGTCGGCAAAAGCGGCTTCGCCAATCGAGGTGCGCACACCCAGAATCACCAACAGGGACAGGAACAGGCCCAGCGTGGCCGTGGTCTGGATCCAGGAGGTGTAGGCACCGCGCTTGCCTTGCGGAGCGTGCTCGGCCACATAAGTGGCTGCGCCGCCATATTCACCGCCCAGTGCCAGGCCCTGCAGCATGCGCAAGGCAATCAGGATCACGGGTGCTGCGACGCCGATCGTGGCGTATCCGGGCAGCAGGCCAACGATGAAGGTCGACAGACCCATGATCAGGATAGTCACCAGGAATGTGTACTTGCGTCCAATCATGTCGCCGATGCGGCCGAATACGATGGCGCCGAATGGCCGCACGATGAAGCCCGCTGCAAACGCGAGCAGCGAGAAAATCACCTGGGAGTTGGGATCGAGGTTCGAGAAGAACTGTTTGCCGATGATGGCGGCAAGGGTTCCATAAAGATAAAAGTCGTACCACTCGAATACGGTGCCCAGCGAAGAGGCAAAGATAACCTTCTTCTCTTCGGGCGTCATCGGCTTTGCGGCCGCTACTGCTGTTGCCATTGCATGTCTCCTACAACGAAGCCATTCCGGCGGAATGGTGAACCCGGACTATCGGGGTGCGGTCTGACCCACCACTGACACCAAACTGAATGCCCGCTGACGAAATCCGTACAAACCCTTGCGTCACGTTTCGCGATGTGGGCGCAGGCCAGTTTGCGGTCCGCGGAGCCGGTATCAGCGCGGTCGCTGGATTCCGCTGGAGATGTTGCTTACGTCGCGCCAGACGCTGTCGGGGCCGAACCACGCATCGCCCAGGCAGTAGGCCCGCAGCATCGGCAGGGCATCAAAACCCCAGAAGCATTTGTCGTCGACTTCAAAGCTCGGGACACCAAACAAGGTGCGCGCTACGGCCGCCTCCGTCAAGGCCTTGAGTTGGGCCTTGACTTCAGCGCCCGCCGGGTCGCGCGAGGGCGCAAGCGCCTGGGTCAGCGCGGCCAGCCGCCCTGCATCACCGGCGTCGGCTCCGCCCTGCCAGACGTGGTGAAAAATCCGCTCGCAGACATAGCGGTTGGGCAGCGGGTTGGCCATGTTCCCGCCACCACAGCCCAGGGCCAGGCGCAGCAGGGCCAGCGGGTTGAACGGGTGGGCAGCGGGCATCTGCATCGCAATGCCGTGCTGGTGCGCCAGCCACAGCACCTGGCGGTAGGTCCAGTCGCGCTTGGGTGCAATCTCCGCCGGGCCCAGCTGGCCGTGGTGCGCCAGTAGGCCCGCAAACAGGATGGGCTCGTAGCTTGCGGTGTAGCTGATGCCTTCCAGGGCCCGCGGCAATTGCTCGAAAGCCAGATAGGCATAAGGCGAAATGAAGTCGAGGCTGAAGCGAATGTGTTTCATGGTCGGCGCGGGTGCATCGGGGCAGGCAAGGCAGCCCAGCGCAGGCGCACGCGCTCCAGCACCTGGTGCCGCTGCGGATTGGACATGCCGCCCCAGTGGGCGATTTCCTCGAGCGTGCGGGCACAGCCTGCGCAGAGCCCATCGGACAGCCGCATCTGGCACACCGATATGCAGGGCGACGCAACCAATTCGGCTTCAGCCTTCGTGGAATTTACGCAGCGCGCTATTGAAGTCATAGCAACCTCTCTACAGATGCCAAGTGCGTGACGTCCGTCGGCAGCGCGCCCGTCAGCGCCTGCAACTGGTCGGGAGAGAGCTGGAACACCGCATGGGGATGGCCGGCCGCAGCCCAGATCTGCCCGAAGCGCCACAACTGGCGATCCACCAGGCACACCGGGGGCAGAGCGTGGGCGATGGGCGACACCCCGCCGATGCTGAACCCCGTGTGGGCCTTGACGAATTCGGCGTCGGCCCGGCCCGTCTTGCCCACCAGGGCGTCGACCTTCTTTTCGTCGACCCGCAGGTCACCCGAAGTCACCACCAGCACGGCCACGCCGTCGCTCTTGCGCCTGAAGATGATGCTTTTGGCAATTTGCCCCAGGGCCACGCCCAGCGCGTCGGCGGCCTGCTGGGCCGTGCGCGCCGCCTCGTCAAGCATGCGCGGTGCATGGGGGTGGCCGGCAGCGCGCAGGGCATCGCCCACGCGCCGCACGCCTTCGGGCAGGTATTTGTGCGCAGGCATGTCCATGGTTCAGGCCTGGCGCGCCGCCAGGGCGTTGGCCGCGCGGGAGTTGGACTTGCGTCCCAGAAAATCGCTAATGAACCGCCCCGCCGCCATAAGCCTGGGCATGTCGATACCAGTGTCGATATCCATGCCCTCCAGCATGTACACCACGTCTTCGGTTGCCACATTGCCCGTGGCACCCTTGGCATATGGGCAGCCACCCAGCCCGGCGCTGGAGGTGTCGTACTGCCAGACGCCCATTTCCAGGCAGGCCAGGGTGTTGGCCAGCGACTGGCCGTAGGTGTCGTGGAAGTGCCCCGACACATCATCGATGCCGTAATGCGCCAACGCCGCCTCGAAAGCCTTTTGCACCTTGCGCGGCGTACCCGTGCCAATGGTGTCGGCCACGCCAATATGGTCCACGCCGATTTCCTTCATGAGCCGGGCCACCATGCCGGTGCGCTCGGGCGGCACCTCGCCCTCATACGGGCAGCCCACGGTGCAGGAGATGGCGCCGCGCACAGGAATGCCCGCCGCATGGGCAGCCGCGACCACCGGGCGGAAGCGTTCAATGCTTTCTGCAATCGAGCAGTTGATGTTGCGCTGGCTGAAGGCTTCGCTGGCCGCCGCAAACACCACCACTTCATCGGGACGGGACTTCAGGGCCGCTTCAAAACCCTGCATGTTCGGGGTGAGCACCGAGTAGCACACGCCCGGCTGGCGGCGGATGCCGGCCATCACCTCGGCGTTGTCGGCCATCTGCGGCACCCACTTGGGCGAGACGAAACTGGTCACCTCGATATAGCGCAGACCGGCATCCTGCAGGCGCTCGACCAGTTCGATTTTCACCGCCGCAGAAACCGGCTGCTTTTCGTTTTGCAGGCCGTCGCGCGGGCCGACATCCACGAGTTTGACTTTGGCAGGCAGGGGCATGGGCTCAGTATCCTTTGTTGCGGTCAACCACGCCAGCAACAGGCTCTCCACGCTCCAGGGCGGCGATCTTACCGGCAATCTGGGCGATGGTTTCGTCGCGCAGGGTGCGCGCCGAGGTATGGGGTGTGAGCGCGATTTTCGGGTGTTTCCAGAAGGCGTGCTCGCGCGGCAGTGGCTCGGTGCGGAACACATCGAGTGTTGCGCCGGCCAAGCGGCCTTCGTCCAGCAGCGCCAACAGGTCTTCCTCCACCAGATGGGCGCCCCGCGCCACATTGATCAGATAGCCGCCAGGCATAAGCCGGGACAGGTTGGCGCGGTTCAGGATGCCCTCGGTCTCGTGCGTGAGCGGCAGCAGGCAGACCAACAGCCGGCTTGCGGCCAGAAAGTCTCCCAGCTGCCCTGCCCCGCTGAAGCAGCGAACGCCTTCGACCTGCCTGGCGCTGCGGCTCCAGCCGTTGACCGGGAACTCGAAAGCAGCCAGGGCCCGGGCAACACGCGCACCCAGCACCCCCAGGCCCAGCACGCCCACCGGAAACTCGTTGCGCAGGCGCGGCTTGCGAAACGACCACTGGCCCTGGCGCGTTTCGGCGTCATAGACATCCAGTTCCCGGAAATGCCGGATGACCGCGTGGCAGACAAACTCCGCCATCTGCACCGCCATGCCGGCGTCGTCCAGGCGCACGATCCGGGTGGATGCCGGGATGCGCAACTTGAGCAAGGCATCGACACCGGCACCGGTGTTGAACAGGGCCTTGAGCCCGGGCTGCTCGTCAATGAATTGTTGCGGTGGCGACCACACGACCGCGTAATCTGCAGCGCGGCCCTGCCCGGGCTGCCATTCCTCAATCTGCGCCTGCGGCAGGGCTGCGCGCAGGCCAGCCAGCCAGGGCTCAGCCTTGGTGTGCGTGCAGCAAAAGCTGATGTACATCGGCGGCCTTCGTTGTCAGGCGGTCAGGGTCAACAGTTCAGCGCCTTCGGCGACCTGATCGCCCGGCGCGTAGAGCAGTTCACCCACCGTGCCATCGGCCGGGGCTGCGATGGTGTGCTCCATCTTCATGGCCTCCATCACGGCCATTGCCTGGCCTGCGCGCACCTTGTCGCCCGCCCGGACGCTGAAGGACAGCACCTTGCCCGGCATCGGTGCGCTGAGTTTGCCGCCGGCAACGTGGACATCCCCGGCATGCGCAAGAATGTCAATTGCTGCAATTTTGCTAGCGCCATGCGCCGCAAATACGTGGGCTTCCGCCCCGAATGCGTACACGTTGAGGTGCACCGGGCGGTCGCAGAAGTCCACGCTGAGCCCGGCCGGATCGACAGGGCTTTGGGCCCAGTGCAGCGGGCCTTGGGTGTCGCCAACCTGCAACTGCATCGCGCCATCGTGCAGCACCTGCAGGCGGGCCATGACTTTTTCGCCGTGAAACTCAAATTCGAAGCGCCGGGTGCGCGCACCGTGCGAACTCCAGTGGTCGCGCCGGCTGAAAGGGTCGCTGTCGGCAAGCCGCGTCTCGCCGGCCAGCGTGTGGGCCACGGCAGCGGCAGCCGTCAACGGAAGCCCGACCTTTTCCTGTTTGAACAAATGGGCCTGCTCGCGCGGTATCAAGGCGGTATCCAGGTTTGCCCGGGCGAAGGATTCGCTGGCCAGCACATGGCGCAGGAACTGCACATTGGTCTGCAGCCCCACGATGTGGGTCTGCGCCAGTGCAGCGTCGAGCCGTGCGAGGGCCTCCTCGCGCGTGCTGCCGTGGACGATGAGCTTGGCCACCATGGAGTCGTAATAGGGCGAAATCGCATCGCCCGCACGCACGCCGTCGTCAAAGCGCACCGGGCCGGGCGAAAAGCTGGCGTGCGGCGGTTTGGCATAGACCTGGAGCGTGCCGGTGGCCGGAAGGAAGTTGTTGTCGGGGTTTTCCGCGCAGATGCGCGCCTCGATGGCGTGGCCTTGGATACGCAATTCCTGCTGGCGCAGCGGCAACGGCTCGCCACTGGCCACGCGCAATTGCCATTCCACCAGGTCCAGCCCGGTGATGGCCTCGGTCACCGGGTGCTCGACCTGCAGGCGGGTGTTCATTTCCATGAAGAAATAGTTCATCGCACCATCGGGCAATTGCTCGACGATGAACTCCACCGTGCCCGCACCCACATAGCCCACGGCGCGCGCGGCCGCAACAGCCGTCTCGCCCATCTGCTGGCGCATGCCCTCGCTCAGGCCGGGCGCGGGCGCCTCCTCGAGCACTTTCTGGTGGCGGCGCTGCACAGAGCAGTCGCGCTCAAACAGGTAAACATAGTTGCCCTGGGTATCGCCAAACACCTGGATCTCAATATGGCGTGGGCGCTGGACATACTTCTCGATCAGCACCGCATCGTCGCCAAAGCTGCCCTTGGCCTCCCGCTTGCAGGAAGCCAGTGCGGCGTCAAAGTCTTCGTCCCTGTCGACCGCCCGCATGCCCTTGCCGCCGCCGCCTGCGCTGGCCTTGATCAGCACCGGGTAGCCGATGCGCGCAGCTTCGCGCTTGAGAAGCCCTGGGTCCTGCTCCGCGCCGTGGTAGCCGGGTACCAGGGGCACGCCCGCCTTCTCCATCAACTGCTTGGACTCGGCCTTCAGGCCCATGGCCTGGATGGCCGAAGGCGGCGGGCCGATGAACACCAGGCCGGCGTCTGCGCACGCCTGGGCAAATTCCTCGTTTTCACTCAGGAAGCCATACCCGGGGTGGATGGCCTGCGCGCCGGTGGCCTTGGCGGCGGCGATGATGCGCTCCCAGCGCAGATAGCTGTCCTTTGGCGCGCTGCCACCGATATGAACCGCTTCGTCGCAAGCCTGCACGTGCTTGGCTGAAGCGTCGGCATCGGAATAGACCGCTACGGTTTTGATAGCCAGCCGCGTAGCTGTGGCGCAGACCCGGCAGGCAATTTCACCGCGGTTGGCAATCAGGATCTTAGTAAACATGGATTTTCCTCAAACAGCCGATGTGCCGGAAAAGAAGCGGGCGATCCGCCCAAGCACCGCCCTGAAAAAACGCAGAAGAGTGACAACCAGCAGCCCAGACAACACCAATACGAGCGCCAGCGCGGCCGCAAATGCCAGCGGGTAATGGAGGGCAAGCCAGAGACCTGCGACCGCTAGGCCGTCTTCAAAAAAGGATGCCGCAACATTCGAAAAGGGTTCGGGCGAAGTGTTGATGGCAGCGCGGGTTGTGAGTTTGGTGGCTTGGGCCGAAGCGGCCAGGGTTCCGCCCAGCAGGGCCGCAAGCGCTGTCATGGTGCTGCTGTCCGCGCCCAGGGCTGCAGCAGCGAGCGCCGCGCCTGCAGGAATACGCACCAGGGCGTGCGTGGCGTCCCAGATGGAGTCCACGAAGGGGAGCTTGTCGGCAAAGAACTCAGTGGCACAGAGCAAACCGCTGACCGCGAGCACGGCCGGATGCTCCAGCACATGCAGCCCCGGCGGCAACGGCATCCAGCCCAGATAGCCAGCGGCGCCCGTGAGAAACAGCGCCGCGTAGAGCCGGAACCCGCTGGCCCAACCGAGGGCGGCGGCCAATGCCAGGAGGTGTGGCATGTCGAGCAGGGTGTTGGCTTCCGGCATCGGTTCAACCAGCGGAATCAGGCCAGCCAGGACGGCTTGCATTTGTTCAGGAAGTATTGCAGGCCTTCGCGCCCCTCGGGGCTCACGCGGATGTCGGCAATGCCTTTCACCGTGCGGGCGATCAGGTCCGCTTCGATTTCTCGCTCCGCCACGTCCTGGACAAGCTTTTTGCAGATGCGCATGGCCTCAGGGCCCGCGCTGAGCAGATGCTGCACCAGCTCAGCCACCTCGGCTTCGAGTTGGCCCGCTCCGACCACCTCGTGGACCAGGCCGATGCGGTGTGCCTCGTCGGCACTGAAACGCTCGGCGGTCAGGAAATAGCGGTGCGTGGCGCGCGCGCCCATGGCCCGGATCACATAGGGGCTGATGGTGGCGGGGATCAGGCCCAGCTTGACTTCGCTCAGGCAAAATTGCGCAGTGTTTACAGCGACAGCCATGTCGCAAGCCGCGACCAAGCCCATGCCGCCCGCATAGACATCGCCCTGGACGGCTGCGATGGTCGGTTTGGGGCAGGTGTAGATGGCCTGCAGCATGGCGGCCAGTTGGCCGGCGTCTTCTAGGTTTTGTGCATGGGTGTAGTCCGCCATGCTGCGCATCCAGTTGAGGTCGGCTCCCGCGCAAAATGCGGAGCCGTTGGCGGCCAGCACGATGCAGCGGGTGTCGCTACGGCCGCCCAGCTCGGCAAACGCGCCGGTGACCTCGGCGATCACCGCGCTGTTGAAGGCGTTGCGCACTTCGGGGCGGTTCAGGGTGATGCGGGCAACAGGCCCTGCGTGGGAAATTTCGATGTGAGGCATGTACAGGCTCCAGGGCTCAGTATCGCTTGGCAACTTCTTCGAGCATGACTTCGGTCGCGCCGCCGCCGATGCCCAGCACGCGCGCGTCACGCCAGAGGCGTTCAATGGCCGATTCGCGCATGTAGCCCATGCCGCCGTGGAACTGCTGGCAGGTCTGCAGCACTTCGTTGACCAGTTCGCCGGTGAGGGCCTTGAGCATGGAGACTTCCTGCACGATGTCGTGGCCCTGCGTCACGCTCCAGGCGCAGTGGTACATGAAGCTGCGCGCCGCGCGCACCTTGGCGTCCAGCATGGCGATGCGCTGGCGGATGGTCTGCTTCTCCCAAAGGGTGGCACCAAAGGCCTGGCGCTGGCGCACGTAATCGAGCGTCATCTTGAGCGCCTGCTGGCAGTGACCGACAGCCATCGCACCCAGCGCAATGCGCTCGGTCTGGAAGTTCTTCATGACGGAATAGAAGCCCTTGTTTTCCTCGCCCAGCAGGTTGCCGGCAGGAATGCGCACGTTGTCGAGAATCAGCTCAGCCGTGTCCGACGACAGCCAGCCGCTTTTCTTGAGCGCGCGGCCCACGCTAAAGCCCGGCGTATCCTTTTCGACGATGAACATGCTCATCGCGTGCCGCGCTGTCCCGGTCTTGGCTGCAATGAAATAGAGATTGGCATTGACCCCGTTGGTGATGAACATCTTGGTGCCGTTGAGCACCCAATGGTCGCCATCGCGCCGGGCCGTCGTGCGCATACCGGCCACGTCCGAGCCGGCGCCGGGCTCGGTGATGCCCACGGCAGCGATGATTTCGCCCGCAGTGACACCCGGCATGTAGTGCGCCTTTTGCGCGGACGAGCCGGCATGGTGCAGATGCGGGCTGGCCATGTCGGTATGGACCAGCACGGTGATGATGAAGCCGCCAAAGGTCGATTGGCTGAGCGCTTCGGCAAAAACGAGGTTGGTCAGCGCGTCGGCTTCGCCACCCCCGTATTCCGATTCGTATTGCAGGCCCAGCATGCCGGCCTGGCCCATCTTGCGCAGTACCTCGCGCGGCACCATGCCGTCTTCTTCCCATTGGGCGGCATAGGGCTCGACTTCGCGCTCGATGAAGCGCAGGACCTGGTCGCGCAGGAGTTCGTGTTCGGGGGTGTCGTAAATGGTTGTCATGGTGCAGGCTCGGAAGATGCAGGGCGGGGGCTGGCAGGCGCCAGGGCATAGCGGGCAAAGCCCGGCACGGGTTCAAAGGGTAACCCAACGGATTGGAGAAACTTCGTCACTTCGGGCTGCCAGATGGGGGCTCCGCTGCGGGCACCGAATAGCGCATGGGAATCGGTGCCGAATCGGCCAAACGCCACCATGCGGGCCTGTCCGCCTGCCGCCGTGTATTTCTCGAACATCGGGACGGAAGTCTCGGGGTTGAAGAAGCTGTCGTTTTCCCCGTAGAACCAGAGTGAAGGGACGCGCGTCTGGGCTCCGTAGCTGGCTGCTCCCAACGCCAGGTTGCGCTGCCATCCGGTGCAATCGTCCTGCCGCAGCCCGCCTGCAAAATTGATTAGCCCCTTGACACCCGGGTAATTCAACGTGCCGAAGGCGAGGGTTGTCCAGCCACCGTGCGACTGGCCCACCACGATGACGTGACCCATGTCAGCCCAGCGCTGCTGGGCTAGGTAATCGAGTACGGCCACAACGTCCTCGGCCTGCACACGCCCATTGCTCTCCACATTGCAACCGCCGCCGATATAGGAGCCACCCGACTTGGAGAAGCCCTGCCGCATGGGCACGACCACCACATAGCCGCGTTGCAAGAAATAGCTGACTGCTACAACAGGCCGGTAGCGCGGCTGGAAACGGGTGTTGCCGGGGGCCTTTCCATGGTTGATGACGGCCACAGGAAAAGGGCCATCGCCATCGGGCTTGTAGAGCGTGGTCTCGATCTCGATTGTAAAGAACCCCTTTTTGGGGATCGTGATTACTGACTCGTTGAGGTGGGTGTCGAGCGCAGCGGCCTGGGCCCGGGCCGCAACAGGCAGGGCGCCAAACACCAGCAGGGTCTGGCCTGCGATGGCAAGCGCCAGTCGTCGCGAACTAGGCATCCCGGCAGACTGCAACGTCACCACGCCCATTACATGCGAAACACGCCGAAGCGTGGTTCTCCAATGGGTGCGTTCAGGGATGCGGACAGGCCCAGGGCCAGTACGCGGCGGGTATCTGCCGGATCGATCACGCCGTCGTCCCAGAGGCGTGCGCTGGAATAGTACGGGTGCGACTGGTGGGCGAACTGGTTCAGGATGGGCTGCTTGATGGCGGCTTCTTCCTCCGCAGAAAAGGTGCCGCCCTTGGCTTCGACCGCGTCGCGCTTGACGGTGGCCAGCACCCCGGCCGCCTGCTCGCCGCCCATGACGCAGATACGCGCGTTGGGCCACATCCACAGGAAGCGCGGGCTGTAGGCGCGGCCACACATGCCGTAGTTGCCTGCGCCATAGCTGCCGCCGATGATCACGGTGAATTTGGGCACGCTGGCCGTGGCCACGGCCGTGACCATCTTGGCGCCGTGGCGGGCGATGCCTTCGTTTTCGTATTTCTTGCCGACCATGAAACCGGTGATGTTCTGCAGGAACACCAGGGGCGTCTTGCGCTGGCAGCACAGCTCGATGAAGTGCGCGCCTTTTTGCGCACTCTCGGAAAACAGGATTCCATTGTTGGCAATGATGCCCACCGGCATGCCCTCGATATGGGCAAAGCCGCAAACCAGGGTTGAGCCAAAACGCGCCTTGAATTCGTGGAACTCGCTGCCATCGACGATGCGCGCAATCACCTCGCGCACATCGTAGGGCTTGCGCGTGTCGGTCGGGATCACGCCGTAGATTTCGGCTGCAGCGTATTTCGGTGCGGCGGGTTCCCTCAGGTCTGCCGCCGGGTTTTTGCGGCGGTTCAGGCTGGCCACGGCCTGCCGGGCCAGCACCAGTGCGTGCGCATCGTTTTGTGCCAGGTGATCCGCCACGCCCGAAAGGCGTGTGTGGGCATCACCACCGCCCAGTTCTTCCGCCGAGACGATTTCACCGGTTGCAGCTTTCACCAGCGGCGGGCCGCCCAGGAAGATCGTGCCCTGGTTCTTCACAATGATGGTTTCATCGCTCATGGCCGGCACATAGGCGCCGCCCGCCGTGCAACTGCCCATGACCACGGCAATCTGGGCGATGCCCTGGGCGCTCATGTTGGCCTGGTTGTAGAAGATGCGGCCAAAGTGATCACGGTCCGGAAAGACCTCATCCTGGTTGGGCAGGTTGGCGCCGCCCGAGTCCACGAGGTAGATGCAGGGCAGGTTGTTCTGCATGGCCACCTCCTGCGCACGCAGGTGCTTCTTGACCGTCATGGGGTAGTAAGTGCCGCCTTTGACGGTGGCGTCGTTGCAGACGATGATGCAATCGACCCCGCTGACGCGGCCGATGCCGGCGATCACACCGGCGCAGGGCGCGTCGCCCTTGTACATCGCGTGGGCGGCCAGCGGCGCCAGTTCCAGGAAGGGCGTGCCCGGATCGAGCAGCATCTGCACCCGCTCGCGCGGCGGCAGCTTGCCGCGCGCCACATGCCGGGCCAGCGCCACCTCGCCCCCGCCGGCTGCGGACTTGGCCAGCTGCGCGTCCAGGTCGTCCACAGCGGCGCGTATCGCTGCGGCGTTGGCGGCGAAGTCGGCACTGCGCGCATTGAGTTTTGTCTCCAAAACGGCCATGAGTCCCATCCTTGGGTGAGTTGACGTTTACGTAAACGTCAATTGTGACAGAAAGCGTTGTCCCCGGTCTGGCGTCCGGCGGCAAAGCCCGCCTGCAGGCGGGCACAGGCAGCAGCCGGGTCAGCGGCCCGGGCGATGGCCGTGATCACGGCAGCGCTGGCAGCACCGGTGGCCGCAACCGCGGCGATACTGGCTTCGTCGATACCCGCAATACCCACCACGGGCAGGGGCAACAGGCCCGCCCAATAGCGCAGGTTGTCCAGTCCCTGGGGAATCCAGGGCATGTCCTTGCTGCGGGTGGCAAAGATGGGGCCGCAGGCGATGTACGATGGCCGCAACGCCCAGGCGCGCGCCACTTCCCAGTAGCTGTGGCTGCTCAGGCCCAGGCGGATTCCGGCTGCGCGCAGCGCGTCCAGATCGGCTGTGGCCAGATCCTCCTGGCCCAGATGCACGCCATACGCTCCATGGCGCAGGGCCAGTGCCCAGTGGTCATTGATGAAGAGCTGGGCACCGGGCGTATTCGCAGCCAGGGCCACTGACCGGGCAATCTGCGCCTCTAGTGTGGGCTCCTGCGGGTCCTTGATGCGCAGCTGGACCGTGCGCGCGCCGGCAGCCAGCACGCGCTCCACCCAGTCGGCGTTGTCCACCACCGCATACAGGCCCAACGATGGATTGGTGAGCCCTGGAAAGCTGGTTTGCTGCAGCGGCGCCGCCTGCATCCAGGGCAGGTTATCTGCATGCTGCGCAAAATCGGCCTGGGCGCAGACGGGCCCGGCGCCCAGCCCCGCCGCATAACCGTGGCGCAGCGCATGGGTGGTGGCCATCTTGGCCAGCACGATGGCGTCTGCCACACAGTAACCGCTGGCCAGCGCGGCGGCGGCCGTGGCGGCAAAGCTGCAGCCGGTGCCGTGCTGGTGCGGCGTCGCCAAGCGCGGCAGGCTGAGCCAGCCACTGGCCTGCGGGCAGGAAAACCAGTCGCTGGCCAGCCCGCTGGCGCTGGAATTGTCCCCGCCCGTGATGACGATCGAGGGCTGCCCGTTTGGCGTCGGCTGGCCGGGCTCCAGGCCCAGGCGCGCGGCCTCGCCCGCGTTGGGTGTCACGAGGGTGGCGCGCGGCAGGAGCTCGCGGCGGTAGGCCTGGACCAATTCCTCGCTGGCAAATCCGGTTCCGGTGCTCGAACCCAGGACCGGGTCCACCACGAGAGCCAGTTCCTGGCCCTGCGCGCGCAGCGCATCGACCCAGCGGCAAACCACCAACAGGTTTTCCACGCTGCCCAGCAAGCCTGTCTTAATGGCTTGCGGCGGCAGATCCTGCGCAAGCGCAGCCAGTTGGACGTCGAGCAGGGCCGCACTGACTGGCTCCACCCGGGTGACGGCAACCGAGTTCTGGGCGGTGATTGCGGCGACTGCGGTGCAGGCATGCACACCAAAGGCCTGCAAGGCTTTGAGGTCAGCCTGCAGACCGGCCCCCGCTCCGCTGTCAGATCCTGCAATGCTCCAGACCACGCAGCGGCCACGCACGGGCACACCGATTTTGGATTCAAGTGTGCTGCTGGCCCTCGCCGGTCCGGCGTAGCGTGCTTCTATTTTCATAGCAAAATAGGTTCGCCGGTAACTGGCGTTGAAGCCACCGCCATGTCCTGGCGGGCCATGACACCCGCCTCATAGGCCAGGCGGCCCGCTTCGATGCCGAGTCGGAAAGCGCGTGCCATGCGCACCGGGTCCACGGCATGGGCCACGGCCGAGTTGAGCAGGACGGCGTCCAGGCCCAGCTCCATGGCCTGCACCGCGTCAGCGGGCGAACCGATGCCGGCATCAACGATCAGGGGCACGCCGGGCAGGCGCGCGCGCAGGGTGCGCAGGGCGCCGGGGTTGACCAGGCCCTGGCCAGACCCGATGGGCGCACCCCAGGGCATGAGGATGGAGCAGCCTGCATCGAGCAGGCGCCGGCAACTCACCAGATCGTCGGTGCAATAGGGAAAGACCTCGAAGCCGTCGCGCACCAGCTGGCGCGTAGCCTCCAGCAACTCAAACGGGTCGGGCTGCAGGGTATGCGCGTCGCCCACCACCTCCAGTTTGATCCAGCGGGTATCGAAGAGCTCGCACGCCATGTGGGCCAGGGTGATGGCCTCGCGCGCCGTCTGGCAGCCGGCGGTATTGGGCAGCAGGTGCGCGCCGGTGGCCCGGACCATGGCGAAAAACTCGCCCGCCTCCGAACCATGCGCCAACTGGCGGCGCAGGCCCATGGTGACCACCTGCGCACCCGAGGCGGCAATCGCGTCCTGCAGCACCTGGGGCGAGGGATAGCTGGCGGTGCCAAGAAAAAACCGGCTGCGCAGACTGCGCCCGCCAATGGTCCAGGGTACGGTTTCCACGCTCAAGGCAGCCATGGCTCAGCCTCCTTCTATGGGTTGAAATGTCAGGATCACGTCGCCCTCGGCCAGGGAGCAGCCCGCGCGCAGACTGCGCGGCACAAAGCTGCCGTTGAGCGCAGTGGCCAGCGCTGCAGGCTGCAAGCCCCGCGCCTCGACCCAGTCCTGCAGGTTCGCGGCGGTCGTGGGCTCGGGCACGCCATTGACGAGCACGGTGATGGCCTCGGGCGGGATGTGGCGGACATTCACCGCGGCAACTCCTGCAGCGCCTGCTCCACCAGCGCGGGCGCGATCAGCCAGCCGTGGCGAAACAGGCCGTTGATGGCCGTGATACCGGGGGCCTGCTCCACGGTGGGCAGGTTGTCGGGCAGGGCAGGCCGCAAATTGGTTTCGCTGTGCACCACCCGGGCTTCAGCCAGTGCGGGGATGGCGCTGTGCGCAGCGCTGAGCAGTTCCAGCGTGCTGCGCAGGGAGACGGGCGAGCGGTCTTCGCTCTCGATCTCGCTGGCGCCCACCACAATGATGTCGTCCGGGCGCGGCACGATATAGACCGAGTGGCGGGGATGCAGCAGGCGCACGGGCCGGTGCAATGGCACACCCGG